>BNJU01003103.1_pt1 | contig 51711 bp, 63 predicted proteins | sample 8539281 | NCBI WGS metagenome assembly BNJU01 (sample SAMD00202456, study PRJDB9452) | human saliva metagenome | isolation source: human saliva | place: Japan | reverse complement strand
GATTCGAGCCGTTTCGTCTCTCACCTTTGAAGATTCAAATGCGGAGTACGGGATTTGTCCCTACTCCGCATAATTCACTTTCGATGTTGTTCACGTTACTGCAACTATAAGAAATCCACGGCTTTTTAGGAATCTCTTTAGAATCTTTTCTTCGCTTTTTAAGGAGGAAAAAGTATGCTTTCTTCACTTTTCTTAGAACACAAAAGAGGCTCTTTGTCAAATAGTGTTGATGAAGAATTTTTAGAAGGGATTAGCAACTAATTGTTGCTTAATTCCTTTTGTTTTGAGGGCCAAACATTTTTTTGTTATTAAGATAATCCTGTTTCTAAAATGGTAATAGTTTTTAAAACCGTAGGCATTTCTTTTTAAGCACTTTTTATTTTTATTGTTTATTCCTTCGATAGGGCCATTTGTTCTAGTTGGATACTCACAAGTATTTTGAATATATGGCAAGTAAGTTATAAGAGTCTTTAATACTCTTTTTAAACCAGGAGATAGGTCTAATTGCGTAGCTGCTTCAATCGTTTCCTTGAATTCTATATAATCTCTATCCTGTATACATTCACGAAGTGAATGTACAACCTCATAATCATGTTTTAAGAGATGGATTGTTTTCAAGATATAATCCACAATTCCTTGGGTTGTCATAAAGCTTTCAAAAAGCTTATAACGATTATATTTATAGTTCTGAAGTTCATTAGGATTCTTTAAAAATTAACTTCCAATAATATTTTAACTTTCGATATAATTTTAGCGTCTTTATAACGATGCTGATTCATGACACGTACCCGAGTTCGATTTAATTCTCTATTTAAGGCTTGTACGATGTGAAAAGGATCAATGATAATTTTAGCGTTAGGAAACATTTCTTTTATTAATTGAATGTACGGTACGTACATGTCGATAGAGATAGTTTTTACCTTTAATCTAGTCTTAGGCTCAAAACGATAAAAATATTGTTTCAAACTGTAAGATTTTCTATCTCGTACAACATCGACCAGCTTGTGTGTAGTGCTATCACAAATAATGAAGCTCATATTACTATCGGAAGATTTGACGGATTTAAATTCATCAAAACACAAATGCTCAGGTAAATCGTGTAATGGTTTAATGGTCAATAATCGTGCTGTATCATCTATAATACGTCTTACAGTATGAACTGAAACATTTGTTTCTTTTGCGATATATGTTTCAGATACTGTTTCACTAATTTTTGATTTGATTTCATTTTTTAATCGTTTAGAGATATGACAGTGTTTTTTTCTACGATTCGACTAGTGTCTGCAGTAAATGAAGAGCCGCATTCTCTACAGAGAAATCTCTGCTTGCGTAGATGTAAGTAGGCCGGAAGGCCTGAAACAGAACAGAGAGTGATACGAGATGTTTTCGTGCCGTTTTTTTAACGATATTATTATTCTGACAAACACATCGACAGACAGTACAAAATTCTGGTTTATGCGTATATGTAGCTGAATAAAATAAAGATTTTCTCTTTTTAAATATCTTCTCTTGAACTTTATTATCCCAAATAATGTTTTTATCTTTGATTTGTAGCGTAGCTTCTAGTATATTGTTCATATGGTCATCATCCTTTTTGTATTAGGTTTAGCGATTTTAATATAACGGATGTTGGCCTTTTTGTATACACTAAAATAGGGTTGGTGGAAAATTTCCATCAACCCTAGAAATTATAGAACCAAAAAAGACTAGGTTTTCACCTAGTCTTAGCTGTATGTCATTAGTCGCGGTCAACCCACTTGCGTCCATCACGTTCGATTAAATCGTAACCTGCTTGTGGTCCTTTGCTTCCTGCAGCATAGTTTGGAAACTCAGCTGCAATTTCGCTATCCCATCTTTTACGGATGCTATCCACATATTTCCATGAAGCAGCTACTTCTTCCCAATGCGTGAAGTTTGTCATGTCGCCTTCGATACAGTCTAGAATTAAGCGCTCATACGCTTCTGGACTGCTCATCGCGAAGTTCTCATCGAAGATTTTCTCCAAGTGACTTGTTTGAAGCGCAATGGTATTTCCAACGGCTTTCGAATTAATCACAAAGCAGAATCCTTCACGAGGTGTAATATGAATAGAAATACGGTTTGATGGGCAACCATCGATACCACAGAACAATGGTGAACTTGCTTCTTTAAAGACAACATCAATGATTGTTTCTTTTGAATGAAGACTCTTACCTGTACGAACATAGAACGGAACGCCTTCCCAACGTTCGTTATCGATAAATACTTTACCAGCGACATATGTTTCCATATTGGAATCATCTGCCACATTGGCATCTTCACGGTAGCCAGGTTTTAACCCGTCTACAGAAGGTCCATATTGCCCACGCACGAAGTTTTTGTTCACTTCTTCGGCAGTTGTATACGGACGAAGTTGTTCTAACACTTTAATCTTGTTTTTACGAACATCTCCAAATGAAACTGGTGGTTCCATCGCTACTAGCGCAAGGATTTGCAGGATGTGGTTTTGAACCATATCACGTAAAGCACCACTTGTATCGTAGTATCCACCACGTTCTTCAACGCTCACTTGTTCTAAGAGTGAGATTTGAATATGGTCGATATTCTCTTTGTTCCATAATGCTTCGAATACCCGGTTAGCAAAACGGACTGCAGAAATGTTTTGAATCATTTCTTTTCCTAAGTAGTGGTCAATACGATAGATTTGTTTTTCTTCGAATGATTGACGAAGTTGATTGTTTAATTCTTCTGCAGAAGCGTAATCCTTCCCGAATGGTTTCTCAATGATAAGTCGGTTATAGCCATTCTCAGTAATTAAGCCTTCTGCTTTTAAATGCTCTGTGATCGTTCCAAGAAAGTCGGTGCCATTGCTAAATAGAAGACACGATTGCCTTCGATTTGATACTTGGCATCTAATTCTTCTGAAAGTTCTTTTAATACGACATAATGATGTGTGTCAGTAACGTTATGAGGTTGATAGTAGAAATGAGAAAGGAATTGGTTTAATTCTTCTTCTGACTTCACTAATGACTGAACAGATTGTTTTACAACATCTCTGAAATACTCGTTAGTCCACTCTCTACGTGCTGTCCCAATCACTGCGAAATGATTTTTGATAAATCCTTTTTGAAATAGACGGAATAACGCTGGATAAAGCTTACGATGAGCTAAATCGCCTGTTGCTCCGAACAGTGTAATGAGTACATTTTGTTCGCGCATGAGTTGTCCTCCTTGAATAAAAATACGCAAAGCAAATCGCCTGCAATTGATAAAATACTACTTTTTCTAGTGTAAGTTATAAGTGTAGAAATGTAAACTATAAAACGCTCCTCTTCAAAAGAAAAGGAGCGTCGTTTTTTAATTGATTGGTAATTTCACTTTGAATAATGACCCATGGTTGAGTCGTGAAGTCAGGCTAATTTTACCGTTATATCCTTCGATTAATTCTTTCGCAATCGAAAGACCCAACCCATTTCCTCCACGTTCCCTTGAGCGAGCTTTATCGACGCGGTAGAAACGTGAGAAGACTTTTTCTTATCTTCTTCTGTTAATCCCATCCCGAAATCTTGAATGCCGATTTCGACTGCTTCAGTCGTTGGAGAAAGGCTAACGATAATCTCTTTTCGATCCGTTGAATATTTCACTGCATTATCGAGTAAGATGATAATAACTTGCTCGAAGTGATTACGATAGATTGGAGAGATAATCTCCTTCTTCGTATCAATATCTGCGATAAACGTAAAGTCTGGATAGAGCATTCTAAAGTTCGTTACAATCTGTTCTAAAGTCGCAACGACTTCCGTTTTGGCATCTTTATATTGCTCTCTTACTTGAGGCGCACGCGATAAATCAAGCATCTCTTGAACGAGTGTCTTCATGCGCTTGATTTCCGCTAGAGAGGCCGTGAGCGACTCTTCCAGCACTTCTGGGTCATCTTTCCCCCAACGGTTTAAAAGCTTCAGGTGCCCTTCTACAATCGCGACAGGCGTACGTAATTCGTGAGACACATCTTCTACGAAATGCTTTTGCTGTGCAATATAGAAACTAATCTTATCTAGTAGCTCATTGAATTGTTGGGATACAATCGCAAACTCGTCATTTTTCTTTGGAATAATTAAACGTTTTGTTTCAATGTTTTCCTCATTAATAGACGCGATAATATCATGAATTTCTTCAATTGGCTTGGAAATGAGTCGCGAAATGAAATACGCAAGCCCAATGGAGACAATTCCTTCCATCACAATAAGCTGCAGGAATAAAAAGCGTAATTGTTTCTTCAATTCAGCCAACTTCATCATTCGATTGGTTACTTGCAAGTGCCCAATTAAGACACGAGTATTTCTGGAAAGAATCGGCATCATCACTTGCACACTTTCTTCCCCGGTCGATAGCGTCACATATTGAGCCTCAAGCTTACTCGATACTTGTGGACGGTCTTGCCATTGTTGCGTTTGGAATAATAGTTCCTTACCCGTATCAAAGACACGAATATTCACTTCTTCATTCATTGGATAAAAACTACTATTCTTTTTATAGACTTGGTTTTGATTCAATTCATATTGCTCTGCTTTGTTTAGAACACTAAGAATATCTTCACTTGTTAACTTCTCCGTTTTTTCCGATAACAAATCCGCGATGACTTGAGCATACACCACGGTCTGATTTTTCTCATTGTCACGAAGGCCAATGATTTGACCCTCAATCAAAATCGCAGTCAATACAGCTAATAACGCAAAAATGGTGGCCGACATCACCCACCACCATTTTTTTGCTACCGATTTATGTTGGTTTTGGTCCTTCATATGTAGCTCCTCAGCTTCTCATTACATATCCAGTTCCACGAACGGTTTGAATATAACTTTCTCGTCCTGGCACATCAATTTTATTACGGATATAACGAACGTATACGTCAATCACATTTGTCTCGACTTCGTTCTTATAGCCCCATACTTCTTTTAATAACACTTCACGTGAAAGCACAATATCAATGTTTTCCATCAGTAATAAGAGTAATTCATATTCTTTCTTCGTTAAATCAATGACTTCCCCTGCACGACGAACGACGCGGTTTTCCACTTCCACCACAAGGTCGCGATATTCCACTCTTGTTTGTTTCACAACGCGAGATTGTTCTTCCATTTGCAAGCGTCTAAAGAGTGCACGTAATCTTGCAAGGATTTCTTCGATTTCGAATGGTTTCACGACATAGTCATCTGCCCCTTGATCAAGCCCTGCAACACGGTCCATCACTGAATCGCGCGCTGTCATAATGATGACTGGCGTTTGTTTTACCTGGCGAAGACGACGAACGACTTCTAATCCATTCATTTCTGGTAACATTAAATCTAATAAAATAGCATCCCAATGCTCATCGATTGCAGCTTGTAAACCGCTACGGCCATCTGAGCATACTTTTGTTTCATAGCCTTCATGCTTTAATTCTAATTCAACAAAGCGACTTAAATTTCGTTCATCTTCAATAATTAAAATACGTTGATTCGCTGGCATTATAAGACTCCCTTCTCTATTCTTTCCTAACACGTTTATCATATCATATTCATAAGATTCTTAACAGAATTTAATGAAATTTTCTGTCAATTTCATTAAATTAGACCATCAAAATTAACATATATGTTAATTTTTGATGTTTCAATAGAAAATTGTAAGTTCATCAAAAAAGCCCTAGCCAAATTGGCTAGGACTTCGTCATTTGTAATTATTGTTCAATCTCTTTTTCTTGAGCCCATTCGAAGTGGAATGTTCCTGGTTTGTCTACACGGTTGTAAGTATGTGCACCGAAGTAGTCACGTTGAGCTTGAATTAAGTTTGCAGGTAATGTTTCTGAACGGTATGAATCATAGTATGCTAACGCACTTGAGAATGTTGGCACTGGGATACCAGCACGAACAGCCGTTACAACAACATCACGAACTGCATCTTGGTAAGATTCAGTTACATATAAGAAGTACTTATCTAATAATAAGTTTTTCAATTGAGGATCACGTTCGAACGCATCTGTAATCTTTTGTAAGAATTGCGCACGGATGATACATCCAGCACGGAAGATTTTAGCGATTTCGCCGTAGTTTAAGTCCCAGTTGAACTCTTCACTTGCTACACGCATTTGAGCAAATCCTTGCGCGTAACTCATGATTTTAGAGAAGTATAATCCTTTACGAACTTGTTCGATTAAAAGCTTGACGTTCTGAATTTGTTAATTCAGGAAATTTTAGTAGCTGCTAATTCTTTTACTTGCTGCAACACGTTCTTCTTTCAATGTTGAAACGAAACGAGCAAATACAGATTCAGTAATTAATGGAAGTGGCACACCTAAGTCTAATGCGCTTTGTGAAGCCCATTTACCAGTACCTTTGTTTCCAGCAGTATCCATGATTACGTCAACCATTGGACGACCTGTTTCAGGATCTTTCTTCGTTAAAATATCCGCTGTGATTTCGATTAGGTAGCTATCTAATTCGCCTTGGTTCCATTCTTTGAATACTTCAGCGCATTCTTCTACAGATAATCCACCAACACGACGTAAGATATCGTAACTTTCAGCGATTAATTGCATGTCACCATATTCGATTCCGTTGTGAACCATTTTTACGTAGTGACCTGCTCCGTTTGGTCCGATGTAAGTCACACATGGAGCTCCATCGTCTGCTTTAGCAGAGATTTCTTCTAAAATAGGTGCTACTAAGTCATATGCATCTTTTTGTCCACCAGGCATGATTGAAGGTCCTTTTAGGCTCCTTCTTCCCCACCAGATACACCCAGTACCGATGAAGTTGATTCCTGAGTTTGCTAGTTCTTCGTTACGACGCATTGTATCACGGAAGAATGTATTTCCTCCATCGATTAAAATATCGCCTTTATCTAAGTGTGGAAGTAAACTTTGAATTGTCTTATCTGTAGCTTCCCCAGCTTTAACCATTAATAAAATTCTTCTTGGTTTTTCTAGAGACTCTACAAATTCTTCAACAGAATATGTTGGAACTAATTTTTTATCTGGATGTAGAGCAATCACTTCGTCTGTTTTTGAAGTTGTACGGTTGTAGATTGAAACGCTATAGCCACGGCTTTCAATGTTTAAAGCTAAGTTACGTCCCATAACAGCCATACCCACGACACCAATTTGTTGTTTTGACATGAAACTTCCTCCAATTTGTTTTATTTAACACATCTATGTTATCAAAAATCACACCTTTTTGAAAGGCATTTGAATGCTTTTCTTTTACTAAAGCTCTTTTTCATTTCACTCATTTTCACTCTTAGAAAACCTTTTAACATTTAACTCTAGTAATTCACATCGATTTACGGTAAACTATTACCGAGCAAAGAAAAAAGGAGCGATTTTGTTGGCAAAGAAAAAACGTAATCTTTCAACAGTTGAAAAAATTACACGTGTTGTAGCCGTATTAATGTTAATCGGTACACTCGGCGCTATCATCTTACAAGTAGCCTTAACTGCATTGAATTATAAATAAACGAAAGACCGACTGGTTTACCAGTCGGTCTTTTTATCAATTGCATTAATGATAGTTATAAATCATCAGTTTAAAGTTTTTATAAAAATTCAATTGATCTTGTTATAACTTATAAGTAGCTACACCAAGTACATTTTTATCTAAGTTTTGAATTTCTTGTAATAGATGTTCTAAATTCTTATATCTTGTTGTTCCATATTCTTCAACAAAAAGGATAGAGTCTGCTTTCAAAATATCATCTACTATTTTAATATTACCTACTGAGAAATTTTCAGGAAGGTATTGTCCGTATTCTTTAACAAATTTATCAAGCACTTTATCTTCAGTGGCTAAAATAACAACTGATTGATGTTGGGCTTTTATATTGCAGAATACTTCTAAGTTTCTCTGGTTCTCCTAGTAAAGTGACAAAATTAATTCCGTATTTTTCATAGTCACCCGCTCTATTAATTGTCGGATTAAAAAAATATAAAAGAATGTTCCTAAAACAACAATAAGCAAAGCAAGCTACCGTCAAGATTATAACGCGAATAAGCAGAGTTGATTTACTCACTCCTTGAAGTGTAGTACTATTTGTTGATTGGATTTCTTCCGAATTTGTAGTTGGTAACTTCTCAATTGTAACACCCGCATAGGCATCCTTATATCTATCAATTAAATCGTCAATTTTTCTTTTTCAATAATGTTATTTTGCATTCTTACTTGTTGTTAGAATCTTAATTGTGATACCAGTATTATTTCCTAAAGTAATTAACTACAATTTTTTTATCCCAAAAATCTAAATTTGAATTTTTTAAGGTGGTTTCGCTCGTTGATAATTCCGACGCTATAGTTTTTCATATCTGAATCTGATTGGTCATTAAATAAATAAGCGCCATTCAGATTAGATTGAATAATTTCCCATAAAAGTCTCCATATCCACCAACTGAACTGCTACTATAACTTTGCTGATTATCAGTTGATGTTATTTTTATATACTATATAACTAGAATAATTTGTATTTTTCTTGAATCGTTTTTATTTGTTACTGCACTAAATAAATATGGAACAACAATTGCAACAAATAATATCAATGTTGCAAGTGTATTCATTCTTTTTCTTATACATATTTGAAAATAAATCTGAAATTGAATAATTCGTAAACATTATTTTCTCCTTTCATGTACTGATATATTTGATATTTTTTTGGTAATTAGTCTTGCACCCATATAAATAATAAGGACACTTCCCCAAAAATTGCACTGTAAAGAGATTTAAAAAACTCTCAAAAGAAACTACTTCGTGGCATAAAAAAATAAGTTAACAAATACTATTAAGGTCATACTAAACTTTAGAACGCTTGCTTTATAGGCTGTTTTAACCATAAAAATGAATAAAACACCTAATACTAAGCTAAATAAAAAAACAGTCCTAATACGCCAAAAATCAGTATATATTTCCATGATATAACTACTTCCTAATCCATGCCCTTGTAGTAATCTCCTCCCATTACAATATACGAGAGATTATGTGCATATCGATTACTGTGAAGCGCTAACTCTATACTATTACTATTAGTTGTATATGGAGTCACTCCAAAAATCAATCCTATATTACTAAATGAAAAATATTCTATTAAGGGGTTAAATGTAAAAAACTACTGAAGTCTCGAACCGGTAAATTACTTGAATATAAATATCCTCTGGTCAAAACACCAAAACTTACACCTTGCTTATAAAGAAAAATCTAGAATAATATCTACGAAAGTCATCTGTCGCACAGATAGATTGTCTCTAGTATAATTAATGATTCCCATAACAATCATCATGAGTGGTGTTCCTAAATATAAAACAAACTTTTCCTTAAGCCCAAGCCATAATCCTTTTTCTTCTTGATTTCTAAGAAAAATAATAAAGGAATGCAAAAATAATACTTAATACAAATGGATTTCTGACACCAATCAGTAAATTAATACAATTTGCAAGTACAAATAATGATAATACAAAAAGTGAGACTCTTTTTCCAGGCTTTTGTCGCCAAAAATATGCACATCGCATATATCATAAAGGAAGATATAGTATATGTTATATAAGGTAAGGCGCTCTTAAAATTTGAATAATAATCATAATAAGAATGATTCATTCGATATACCAAACGTTCAACCAGTCTTATTAGGTACATTGGATATGAAATCGAAAAGATAAATAGAATACTTTTCTTATGTTTTTATTCAATAATTCGTTGCTTACACTTTTTTTGGCTTGTTTTCATTCTCTATTCTTTTCGGCACAAGAAAACTTCCTATCATTAAAACCCAAAACGGCGACAATCAGTAGAACAAAAAGCCATTTTATACGCATCTGTCTGATATAAATCTAATTTACCTTCTCTAATCAAATCTATAGTAGGCCTTATAACTAGGAAAAACAAAGATCGTAATATAAAAAGATAAGATTTACTATATAGTATTTTTATATTTGTAAAAAGTAAATAAGATATTACTAATAACAATAATAACAAAGTATACAAAAGTGTTACTATTTGATTATTGTATAAATAATTAATTCCCATAAAAATCGTACAAATAAAACTAAAAAAATTACTATTGTAAAAGTAGAAACGTTTTCCATCACTCAATTATTTCTCTCCTTTCCTAATCAATTCACTAACACTAAACTTAAATAAAAAAACACTGTCATACAATAGCCCTATCCAGTACGATTTTCCTATAAAATCATACTGGATATTAATATATGAGGCATTTTCTTATGATTTCAGCTGCATGTACCTAATTTAATTTTTATAAAAAAATCGAAAAATATTTTCAGAAACATCTAACCAGCCTTTAGCGCCAAAGTGCATTATATCATACATAAACTGAGGTTCATATTCTTTATCAGCATAGTTGACATATTTCACTTGATATTTCTCAGCAATTTTTGGATTTTTGTTATATGCTTCTGCTCTTTTCTCTTTATCAAAACCAATATAATCATACCAATATCCATTAACCGGTTGAATGATCACTTCAACTTCTATCCCCAATTCCGAAGCAATTTGTAAAAACAACTCCATATCGCTATATTCTGGGGATGAAGAATCCGAATACGTTAGATTAGTTTGAGAAGATTTTAGCTTCTCCAACTTATTCTTTAAATTCTTATTAAAATAATCGTTATCAATCCCAAATGAATTATTATCAGAGATTGCAGCTTGTTTATCTGCTTCTCTTCTTTTAATGCACTCAATTGTAAGACAGTGTATTTCCCGGCTTAATAGGTATCAATTCTTTAATTCCTGTTTTAAAGAATCTGTTTTTAACTGAAATACTATTCAGATAAATATCTAAACTGTTTATAAAGTTATTTTTTTGTCCGGATTTAAGTAACTTTCTTTATAACTTTGATACAATTCAACTAAGTTGCGATTAGGCCAGGAAAGGCTAATAATTCTATCAATAAGTTTAATTTTAGTATCCTTGCTTAAAAGCGGATTTTTAAAGCATAATATACATGTTCTTTAGAGATTTTATCAACAGCTATATATGGTTTCATACCTTGTTTATCAAACCACTGAATAGAACTCAATAATAACTAGTTTTTGACGTTATAAATTCTCCTATTGAGCTTAAAAATACTGGCATGAACAATATTTTGAGAATGATATCCACCGATTTGCATAATATTAAAGTCTTCATAATTAAAAATAGTTTTTAGGTTGATATCCTTTATCTCTATTTACAATTAGTTCGGAGGATCCCATCAAAACCAGGGTATTATCATTAATATTACTAATCAGAATATCCCTATTCATATCCTTATCTGTCGAGTCCGAATATCTAATACTGTTATCATTTCTTTTATAATAATTTTTCGATTATAGGAATATATGTCAGTTTAACAACGTATATTGTTAATATTACTAAAAGCAATCCTAATAAAAAGCATATATTTTTCATTAGTTATTTCTCCTAATTATTTTCAATCTTATTGTGCATTTTTAAGTTATCCCCACTCATCAGTACTCCCAAAAATAAAAATATAAGTACATTTGAGGGAAATCATTATTTACGAATAAAAATATCAATAAACGAACTAGAAATCATTAGTGAACTACTCTAAAAAGAAAAACTAAATTCATTTTCTGTCATTATAATTTTCACCGATAATCTTAAAAAAATACACGAATAAACCATATTCCTAAAAACAATAAAAACCGACTATCCCAAATGAAAAATATAGAAGTATATAACTATTATGAAACGCTCTTCCTGAATACATTTCTGGCACTTCAATATCAGAGAATCTTTTTAGCAGCATTTTTGCATATCAGGTCCAAAACCAAATATTGGAGATTTAGTTGATAAAAAGTAATGCATCTCTCCAAATTCTAAATCTGCCATTTCCAAAGTCCTTAGAAGAATCCTCTTTTTACAATTGAAGTATTCGTTTTTATTTCTTCCAGATTAATCGATACTTCATCAACAGTTGAAATATATTGTTTCAACATTTCTTTTTCAGTAGTTTCACCCAACCCTAATATACTCATTATTTTTCTTGCCTAATGAGTATTCTAACAGGGATTGTTTTGTTCAAGTATAAATAAGGCTACAGTTTTAATCCCAAAGTTTAATACGAAAAAATGATAAAAGTAAACATGAGTAATTTCAGAAAAATCTTTTTAGTATTATTTCTTTCAGATTTCTTAGTTACGAATCTAATAATAAGTAAGAAAAAAATAAAATAATATACCAATGTAAATAGCTAATTCTGCTCCACAGGGAGTTGCTCAATGCGAACACTGTAAACTCTAATAGTAAGAAGATTATAATTAGGGATTTTTCTTAAAAAAGCGAGCGGTATTTAAACTTAAACATAATCCTAAGAAAATAAACGCTAAACTATAGATTGCACTGTAATTGGGATCACTATAAAGTCCATATAATAAGAACGTGAATTTTTCCGTTTGCTAATTCCACATACCTCACACCGGCATAATATAAAAATATTATCAGCGTCTAAAATAAATAAACTATAGTTTAAAAACATACATTAAAAATTCCAATTAGATTTACTACAACTCTTAATACAAAAGTTGGATAAAAATATAATCTTGAAAATTTTAGCTTCTGAATATTGTTCTAAGAGCAATTGAAAAGAAGGTAAAAATTACTATAACAAAAAAATGGTTAATACACTTGTTTTAATGGACTCTGCTGAAAGATAAGTAAAATTATAGACAATTGTAATTCCGATGGTAGCAAAAACAGTAACAATAAGTGATTTAATTTATTTCTAAAATAACTAATTATAAATTGAAAGTTCAGTAAAAATAGAGCACCCCAAATAATTAGACAATAGTGAAAATACTTATAGCCTTCGACTATTTTTGGGACTCAAACTTAGGTTTTTAATGAGAATAAAAAAATATATACTAAAAATAAATTACTTGGTTTCTTAAATTAAGTTTTTGTCTCTTGTAACATCAACTTACCCCATTCACGTCAAAAAATTATTTCATTTAACTTAGTAAAAAGTTCTAGTCATTCACATATTTATTCTTCAGTATATTAAGAATGATTTTTATAAAACGATTCATTGATATTTAACAACAATACCGCTATCTTTTATTTCAAGCGGAACCTTTGATTGCAAAAATTTTAACTAGACTACTCTTAAAGTAATATTTTAGATATTTATAATCCTCATTATTCTTACGTTGTCTCAGTTCGAGTGTTTGGTTAAAAATTGATGAGATAGGCAATCACTTTTCGCTTCAACATTAACTGCTTAAATTGAGGAAAAATAGTTGTCAATATAATCTTCCCACGAATTTATACATTCAATATAATCCATATCACTATGAGAAAATGACTTCGTTGTAATACTTCCTTCTCTAATATAATAATTATAAAGAGAATCACTAATTACCGTAACTTTTTAAGTACTTTACTAGGTCCAAACTATAAAAAAACAGTCTTCATAAATTTTTCCAACTGGAAATTTAACTTTTTCAGCTATCTCTTTTTTTAACAGCTTACACCATGCTGAACCATATAACCTAACGTTATCAATATATTCACGTACATAACCTTCAGCATCTAAGTCTATTTTGAAAATTATCTCCATTATAGAATTTTTTCAGAATAATTTTTTTATAAATACGAGTCAACGAACATTCTGCCATATCTGCTTGAGAACTCTGTATTGCATTAAATAATTTTTCATACATATCTTCTTCAATATAATCATCGCTATCAACAAAACCAACAAACTGTCCGTTACTCTGTTCGACTCCAAAGTTGCGAGTTGCTGATAATCCTTCATTAATTTTTATGAAAAACTTTAATTCTCGAATCTTTGTTGCTAATTTTTTTCACATAAAAACCCGCTGTTATCAGTTGACCCGTCATTAATTAATAATATTTCAATATTTTTATAAGTTTGACACAGGACTGAGTCTACACAACGTTCAATATATCGTTCAACATTATATACTGGTATAACGATACTTATTAAAGGTGATACCATCTTTAACTTCCTATCTATTTTTACTATAAATATATTTATTTAAAATGATTTTATACAAATTAACATTTAAACAAATCATACATACACAGAATTTTTCTTGGTAATGTTATATAAGGATTACAAAGAAGTTTTTCCAATTTTGAGAAAAAAATACTTGTAATATTTTTCGAAATACTCTCTGTGATTCAACGAATCATCTTGTAAAATCGAATTAAATAAAGAGAGATACGCATACATTTGACGACATTCTGATTCTTGAATGAGATGTGGCAAAAATTCTTGAACATAAATAAATATTTCATCAACAATCTCAATTAAATCTAGCATGCTCTCTTTAAAATGAGAATTTGTAATACTTTCATTTCTCATAAAGTAATTGTAATACGGGCCATCCGTAATCACATATTTTTCAGCCTTTTTTTATTAAATCAAACGAAAAAAATGTATCTTCATAAATCTTTCCAACAGGGAAAAATACTCTTAGCTAATTCTTTTTGATCAATCTCGTACATACAGAACCAAAAATTTTTGCTCATAGTTAAATATTCTTTAAAAATACTCTTCTCTATCCAAAACCAGTGTATACTTTTTCCTTAGTATAAAGTTCTGTATTAGAAGGATAACAAATTTTCAGATTACATTCTGCAACTTCCGCTTGGAAATCTATTATCAAATTATATAACTTTTCATACATTTCTGCTTCGATGTAATCATCACTATCTACAAATCCAATATATACTCCAGTTGCTCTTTCTACTCCAAAAATTACGTGAAGCAGAAAGCCCACTATTTTCTTTTGTATAAACTCTTACTCTCTTATCCTTATTTTCGAAATACCGGCATATTTCTAGGCTACTATCCGTTGATCCATCATCTACTAAAATTATTTCAAGATTAGTATATGTCTGATTTAATATAGATTCTACACATCGTTTTTAAATAGTTTTCCATATTATAAATAGGAACAATAACACTAATTTTATCTTTCATATTCCCTCACAAATTAAAAAATTAAGGAGTAGTTAAGTAGTATAAATCTTCTCTTTCTTTTTAGTAATGGATATGTTTGAACCGTTGGTTCTCCCATTAACTTACGGATTGAATTACTTACTCCTAATAACACATCATCCGTTGCATAAGAGTAATAGATTTGCTCCCCTGCATTGTTTGTTAATAATAACTGTCTTTCTTCGATAAATGTTTGCGTTAAATTGTTTTCTGTGATAGCAGGACCATACGTCTTTTTAAGGGCCATCACTTGTCCAATTGGTAAGTCTGTTTTCACGTTTTTACTTACTGCACTCATTAATTGCTCGAAGTTTGTAACGGAATTAAATGTCATCAATTTTTTTACGAGTTCCTCGATAACGATACGTTGACGTTTTTGACGTCCTGTATCACCTTCTGGATCATCGTAACGCATACGAGCAAAACGTAAGGCGCTCTCACCATCAAGAAGTTCAGTCTTTCCTTCAACGAATGAACGCCCTTCATAAGTAAAAGTTAGCGGACTTGTCACTTCGATTCCACCGACAGCATCAACGAATTCCATTAACCCTTCCATGTTAATTTGAACATAGAAGTCAATCGTTGTATCTAACATCTTCTCAACAGAATTAATAACCATTGGTGCTTTACCATATGCAAAGGCATGGTTTAATTTATCATAACCGCCCGTTCCTACGATTTCAGTGTAAGTATCACGAGGCAAACTCAACAATTGAGATTTTTTCATTGATGGATTGACGGTTAGTAGTAACATTGTGTCTGAACGTCCCTCTTCTTCCGTACGTCCATACGCCCCATTATCAATTCCTAATAATAGTATGTTAATTGGTTTTGCATTTTTAATGATGTCATTCGCTTCTTGCTCTGTACGATTTCCAACATCTTGTGTAATCGTGTTAATCGTATGGTTAATTCTACTTGCATAGTAGGTTCCTGCTACTGCAATAATGGCCAGTAAAAGGATTAAGATAAATCCAATACGTCCACGTTTCTTTTGCTTTTGTTGACGTCTCCCTTTTCGGGTCCATTCATTTAATTCGTTCATATTTACACTCCAATACTTTTAAGGGTTTTGTTTTTGTGTAGGTTGTGTTGGCGCGACTGGCTCTTGTGTTGCAGGAGCTGATTGCGTCGGTTGTACAGGCTGTGGTTGCTCAGGAGCAGCTGTCACTTGTGGTGCCTGTGTTTCAGGTACTGATTGAGTCGCTGCGCTTGTACCTCCACCATTGTTCGATGGATTTGTTGGTGCAACATAGTCGTCATCATCATGACTGTTGTTATAGTTATAGTTATTGTTATTGTTATAGTTTGGAGTTACATTTGGTTCTACGTAAGTATCTCTTTGTTCTTGTATTCCCGAATTATTTTGAGGGGTATTTTGATCAATATTAATCGATGATTGTGTTTCTTTTGTTTCGATATGTTTCAACTCAGTAATTTCTTCTAAATCAAGTGATTTTCTGAGAACATTTGAAACACGAATTTTCTCAACCTCTGGAATAACAAAATAGTAAACACCACTAATCATTGCTCCCATCTCCATTAATCGTTTCTGATTCAAAAATGTTGTAGAGCTTCTTTATGTGTTTGAGCAATTTGGAATAGTTTTTCTACAGTAAAGTTTGTTTTCACAGAATTCTCTAATGTCTTAAGAATTTCTTCATATTTAGTTACTGAACCTAAACTTAATAGTTTTTCAACTAATTTTTGAATAACATATTGTTGACGTTTTTGACGGCCTGTATCTCCTTCTGGGTCATCGTAACGCATACGCGCATACCGAAGGGCTGCTTCCCCGTTTACATGACGTGTGACACCTTCAGTAAATGACTCATCTTCATACGTAAATGTTAACGCTGGGGTAATTTCTAATCCACCCACTGCATCAACAAGACCCATCAATCCATGCATATCTACAGTTACATAGTAGTCAATTGGAACGTTCAGCATATTTTGTACACTGTTAATTGAGAATTGCTCTTTCCCAAACGCATACGCATGGTTAATCTTGTCAAAAGTACCATATCCGATAATTTCAGTATAAGAATCACGAGGAATACTAATCATTGTGGTTTTCTTTAGTTTTGGATTTACCGTAACAAGAAGCATCGTATCTGAACGACCTACTTCCGTATCACGACCATACGCTCCATTATCAATCCCTAATAGAAGAACCGAAAAACTGCTATCGTCTGTTAATTCTTTCTCACGTAATTGAACGGTTTCTACCTTTTGATGAATCGCATCTTCCGCTTTAGAAATACGACTCCATGCATAAGCAGCACCTGCGATAATTACAGCGCCCAAAGCCAGTAAGACCGTTAAAATAACTTTTTTTATTTTTTGATTTTTTCTTTGTTTTCTTCTATTCGAAATTTTTTCTTCATTTACTCTCATTCATTCCACTCCAATAACTATACAATCAGTTTATTATACCATAGATTTGCTTGAATTCATGAGTATTTATAGGAATTTTAAGATTTATCTTCTGAGTCAAAATACTCTTTTTTTAAATTCAAATCCAAAGATCCATCCTTTAATCGTTCCAATACCATATGCAAAGTGAATGGCAATCATAATGAATGGAATTAGTAGTAATGTTGGATTGAATTTTTGCTTAGAAATTTCAAAAACAGACAATCCTAAAACTGCCAATAAATAGAGACCTAACACTGTTAATAATGGTGCAAAACTGATTGGCGTTAACATCATTAATACAAGTAAAGTCGCCACAAATACACCTGGTCCGAAATGGAATAATGATAAGCAATCTCGGCAAACATGAGAGGTTAATCCAATCCAATAGCCGTTCGCAAATTTTTGTTGAATCATTTTTGTAAAGGTTGGACGAATATATTGGAAGGACTCAATTGATGTATCGTACCAAATTTTAAATCCGTTTTTACGAATACGATAGTGATACTCGTTATCTTCTGTACGCGTCAATTTTTCGTCAAAATAACCTACAGTATCGACTACATCTTTGTGATACATTCCTTGAAATACAGAATCTACATAGCGGCTTGTGTCTCCTTTTCTGTAGTTCGCGATACTACTTCCAAGAGCGGACTCTTCTACAATATGTAATGTTTTTGAAAAATCATCTTCTGCTTGGACAATAGTTGGTCTTTTACCTCCACAAACTTTTTGTCCTGATTCAATTACTTTGACATTGGCTTCGATAAAGTTTGTAGGAATTTGTGAGTGAGCATCTACTTTTAAATAGCAATCACCATCTGAGTTTTTAAACCCTAAGTTCAATCCTGTATTTAATGTTTTTCTTGGATTATCAAGAATCTTCACACCATAAAATAAATGCTCATTTTCTGCTTTAAATTGATCCATTAACGCACGAGTATTGTCTGTAGACATTGCATTCACTAGTACTACTTCAATATTTTTAATGGATACGTTTGATTTTTTTAAACTTTCAAAAATTTCAGGCAAGTAATCTTGCTCATTATAGGCACTAATATTTACGGAAACTAACATTTTTCCACCTCTTTGTATATGATAAAAGGATTGAGATAACTATCCCAATCCTTTTTATTTTATTCTTTTTTTATTCGCAATATCAATCAATTCATCGTGTAATTTCTTGATCTGTATAGCTTTCGAAGTTTTCAATGAAATTATACACGAGATTAATCTTAGAATTGTCCGCAATTCCAATATGAATCTTCGGAAAGACTTGTTTTGGATTTACTTCCCCTTCGTTAAGTAACTCTTCATACATCTTCTCTCCTGGGCGTAATCCTGTAAACTTAATCTCGATATCTCCTTCATCGAATCCTGAAAGACGAATTAAGTTTTTCGCTAAGTCCACAATTTTCACTGGTTGACCCATATCGAGTACGAAGATTTCCCCGCCTCGAGCAAGAGCTCCAGCTTGGATTACTAATTGCGCTGCTTCTGGAATTGTCATAAAGTAACGTACGATATCAGGGTGAGTCACTGTAATTGGTCCCCCTTCAGCAATTTGCTTCTTGAAGAGCGGAATTACTGAACCACGTGACCCTAATACATTCCCGAAACGAACCGCAACGAACTTTGTATACTCGCTACGTGTCGCCATGTCTTGCACAATCATTTCGCAAAGACGTTTTGTAGCTCCCATGATATTTGGTGGGTTAACTGCTTTGTCTGTTGATACCATTACGAATGCTTTTACACGTGCATGGCTTGCCGCTTCAGCCACATTTCTTGTACCAAGAATATTGTTTTTCACAGCTTCACGAGGGTTCAATTCCATTAAAGGTACGTGTTTATGCGCAGCCGCATGGTAAACCACATCTGGTTTGTATTTATCCATCACTTCAAAGATACGTTTACGGTCTTGCACATCAGCAATGACTGGCGTAATCGTGAAGTGTTGAGAATATTTACCAACTAATTCCATATTCAGTTGATAAATACTATTTTCACCATGTCCTAAAATAACGATTTCTTTTGGTTTGAATTTAGCCACTTGACGGCAAATTTCTGAACCGATTGAACCACCTGCACCCGTTACAAGAATCTTCTTGCCACGAAGTTGTTTTTCAATCATCGTTTGATCCAATTGAACTGGATCACGACCTAATAAGTCTTCAATTTCAACATTTCTTAGTTGTTGTACGTGTAAGTTCCCACTCATGACATCGTCAATATTTGGTAAGATTACATTTCAGCACCCGTCTTACGAGCAACATCATACACTTCATTTAATTTCTTGATTGGAAGTGATGGCATCGCAATAACGACTTTCGTAATTCCCATTGTATCTACAATACGTTCGATATCTTTGATTGCTCCTAAAATACGAACTCCATAAATATCTTTACGTAGTTTTTCTGGGTCATCGTCGACAAAGGCAATTGGATCCATACGCATTGCTGGATGCATAAGCATTTGACGAACTAATAATGTTCCGGCAGCCAGCCCCAACGATTAATGTTGGTTTTGCATTTTCCATAACGCTACTATCCGCAAAGAATTCACGGAAGACACGCATTGAAAGACGAACTCCACCGATTGAAATCACTAGTAATAACCAGCAAACAATTAGGAATTGCCACGTTATTTTTGTATCGAAGAACGCTATCCCTGAAATTGTTGAAACAATAACAGTTGCTGAGACACATTTTACGACAGTAATAACTTCGTACACACTTGCGTATTCCCAATCTCTCCAATAAAGATTGAAGAAATATGAGAACACATAATAGGCTACTAACGATAAAATCGCTGTAATTGTTAATCCATGAATATTACGAATTAACCCTTCTGTTACTAATCGAAATCCTAAAAAAATACTGATCCAACAACAAGTAGCGAGTCCACGATGAATAATAATAAAATTTTTAATCGATTATTCATTTAAATATCCTCTCCTGACTATCCAAGTACTTCTTGAATCACTTCTAAATAATTTTGAATAATGTAGTCTACATCCTCATCGCTAAGTAATCCATGCAATGGTAGAGTCACTTCATTTTCAAAGAAGCGGTAAGCATTTGGATAAGCTTCCATACGGAATCCCATATTTTGGTAAGCCGTTAATAATGGAAGTGGTTTGTAGTGAACGTTACATGAAACGCCACGTTCCGCCATTTTTGTAATGATTTCTCCACGTTGGTCATAGCTTGCACCTTGAACACGAGTGATATATAAGTGACGTGAAGATTCATAATCTTTACCTTCGTGAGGTAATACTTGGATACGTTTATCCGCAGATAATCCTTTATCAAGATTACGTACGATTTCTTTTCTACGTTCCAATAATTGTGGGTAACGTTCTAATTGCGCTAAACCAATCGCAGCCATAATATCTGGCATATTGCATTTGAATCCAGGGAATGACAATATCGTATTCCCAAGAACCTGGTTTGATTTTTGCTAAAGCGTCTTTTGTTTGTCCGTGTAATGAGTACACTTGGAATTCTTTATACATTGCTTCAGAATCCAATTCGTTTGCTGGATTCCATGTAATACATCCACCTTCTGCAGTTGTTAAGTTCTTAACGGCATGGAATGAGAATGATGCAAAGTCCGCTAATTTAGCCACAGAAACGCCGTCGCGAGTTGTTCCAATTGCGTGTGCACAGTCAGAAACAACAATGACACGATTGAAATAACGTTGCAAGTTTGTAGATGGTTGGAATAAGCCACGTTTTGATTCTACTACTTCGAAAATACGACGATAGTCACATGGTACTCCTGCTAATTCAACAGGAATAACCACTTTTGTTTTTTCAGTGATGGCTTCGGCTAACGCATCATAGTTCATTTCGAAATGGTCTTCTTGGATATCAACCATAACGGGTGTTGCTCCAACGTGTTCAATCACACTACAAGAAGCTGTATATGTGTAAGCAGGAACAATGACTTCGTCTCCAGGTCCAACGCCTAAAACGCGTAGTGCTAACTCTAACGCAGCTGTTGCAGAGTTTAAGCAGACTACTTTTTCAGTGCCCATGTATTCTGCTAATTGGCGTTCAAATTCTTTTGTTTTTGGTCCTGTTGTAATCCAACCAGATTGTAGTACTTCGACTACATTGTTGATTTCCTTTTCTGTAATATCTGGTGGTGAGAATGGAATATTTCTAACTTTCATGTTGGTTCCTCCAAGTTATTTTAAGACTGCAATCACAGTTTTTACCATGATCGCAATATCATTTTTTAAACTACATTTTTTTAAATAATCAATATTGTATTGCATTTTTTCTGGCAAGATATGTTCGATATATGCTTCATCGACGGTTAACCCTTGCTTTGTCCAACTCTGCAATCTTTTCTGCTTCATGTCTAAATTCAATCGCAGCAATCGATGTCACTCCGGCAGGAAGTAATAAGGTTGTCTGCATTTCTGGTGTATATGCATCTACATATTTTTGTACTTCCGGTCTTGCGCCTACAAAAGACATATCTCCAATTAATACATTCAGTAGCTGGGCTACTTCATCCAGACGATAATTACGAACACGACGTCCTACTTTTGTAATTCGTGGATCGTGGTCTTGTGTTACAAGCGGTCCTACTTTATCCGCATTTAATACCATCGTTCTGAATTTAAATATTTTAAATTTGCGTCCATTTGTCGTAACGCGTTCCTGTCTATAAAATACAGGTCCACCATCTTCTAATTTAATTGCAATGGCAATCACTAAAAAGACAATTGATAACGGAACTAGCAGTAATAACGAAACGACAATATCAAAAATACGCTTTGAAATCAGATACCCTTTTCGCTGTCGAAGTTCCTTCTGTGTTTTAATTACGAGTTCGTTTCTCATAAATTCTGGCAATGAAATATTCTCGTTCATAAAATCTCCTTTCATGCCTAGATAACCTTCCCTATTATACCACATTTTCTTGAATTGCGGTAAATTTCTATGTAAATCATCCAATTATTTTAGTGTAGAAAGGACAATAAAATAAACCAATCTAACAGAAACGTTAAATCGGTTTATCGTATCTCTTATAATTGACTATCGAATCACATTTTCTGCAACTAGAGTTTTCCAAATTTCAAGAGCTAACGCGTCTTTTGAACACTCTGGTAGCGGGATTTGTTTTCCATCTTTAGTAAGAATCGTTACTTGATGATTGTCTGCATTAAAGCCAATGTTTGAACTAGAAACATCATTTGCAATAATCGCATCGGCTTTTTTCTTTTCTAATTTAGCTGCCGCATACTCAAGAACTTTTTCAGTTTCTGCCGCGAAACCAATCACAACTTGGCCCTCTTTTTTAGAATGTCCAAGCCCTTTTAGAATATCTGGATTTTCTGCTAATTCTAGTTTTAACCCTGATTCATTGTGTTGCTTTTTGATTTTTTGGTCCGAACGATTCGCTACATAGTAATCAGACACTGCCGCAACCATCACCGCAACATCTGTTGTTGGAAATTGTGCTGTAACCACTTCTTCCATTTCACGTGCGGATTCCACATACGTCACAGACACTCCAAACGGAACTTTCAATTGTTTGGTCGTTGAAACTAATTGAACTTCAGCTCCTAAGACGGATGCAGCCTTTGCCAGTGCATATCCCATCTTTCCAGAAGAATCATTTGAGATATAGCGCACTGGATCGATACGCTCTTTCGTTCCTCCAGCCGTAATTAAGACAGATTTCCCTTCCAAAGGAGAGCCGTATGCTCGTCTACTTTCAAAAAATGTCACTTGTTCGAAGATTTCTTCTGGTTCAGGAAGACGGCCTTTCCCATTATAGCCTTCCGCTAAAAATCCAGTCGCTGGTTCGATAATCACTTTTCCATCTGCTTTAAGTTGTGCTACATTACGAACCGTTGCAGGATTTTCCCACATATGTTCATTCATCGCAGGAGCTACATAAATCGGAGCTGTTGTCGCCAACAATGTACTTGTCACGAAATTATCCGCGATTCCATTAGCCATTTTCGCAATCGTATTGGCTGTTGCCGGTACGACCACAGCGACATCTGTCTTATCCACTAAATGGATATGTTGGACCTTGCTCGCTTCGTCTTCATCAAACGTATCCGTGTGCACTTTATTTTTCGTCAACACTTGAAACGTTAGTGGCGTAATGAATTCACACGCACTCTTTGTCATCGCAACTTCCACATTCGCCCCTGCTTTTACAAATAAGCGAACAAGTGTAGCTGCTTTAAATGCGGCGATTCCACCTGTAACAAAGACAGTTACGTTTTTTGCTTCCCACATAGACTATCCTCTTTTCTTATAAATCGTTACTAAAATCGATGCAATGATTGGTGTCATCACGGTTGCAGCTAAGGCTTCGGCAATCCCGTTTGTCATGACAACACCCATTAAGAAGAGCGGCAATTCCGCAACAGTTTTTCCTGTTAATTCTGCGTATTGATTTCCCATGAGTAAATAAATTGAACTTAATACCAACACAGTATTCATAATACTTCCAAGGAAACCAGCTACTGCCATTCTGAGTCGGTCATAAGCAATGAGTTTCGTTGCTTTATGATAAAACAATGCAACAAGACCACCCATCACTAAGCGCGGCAAAATAGAAATCAATGGATTTGTAAAAATCATAAAACTAAGAACATTGGCTGATGTATAGGCACGTAGGAATGAACAAAAACCCCATGTAAACCCTAGCAGAAACCCTGCTTGTGGCCCTAACACAATCCCGCCAACAATAACTGTAATATGAATAATCGTAATATCTAATACCACTAATGGTAAGTTCCTAAAAAACGGAACAAAAACTTTGTAAAAATAATCATCGCGATAAACATCGCACTTAATACCATTTGAAAAGTTCTTTGTCTTTTCATGTCTTCACCTCGAGTCTTAATGACTGTATTATACTAATCTTTGTCATTTCAATCAATGTAAAAAGACTGAAAAAAGCTAGGAAAAGAGGAACCTTCCTAGCTCATAAACTTGATTTTTAGAATGCATTATAGATAAACTCTGTAGAATTCGTCATATCGTTAAAAATACTATACAAGAGAATCCATGTAATAAGAATATAAAAGAGGACTGTCCATCCTAAAAGACTGTCACACTTACGCACTATTTTTTTGAAACTTTTTCTTTCATGATTCATTCCCTTTTCTATACTACGAAACGTAGTATAGCATATTCCTTTCTATGTGAACATACTTTATTAAGGAATATTATCAGGTTTAACACTTTTTTAGAATTTTGGCGCAAAAAAACACCCAAGGTTTCCCTCAGGTGCTCAGGCTATCTATTTATTAGATTTTAGATACAGCTTCTTCAACTAATGCTTCAACTTCTTGAACAGTTGCACATTCGTTAATGGCTTTATCTGCTAATGCTTGCATATCGCTTAATGTTAATTTAGAAATTAAGCTACGTGTTTTTAGAACACTTGATGCGAGACATTGAGAACTCGTCTAATCCAAGACCTACTAATAGAGGTACAGCTGTTTGATCCCCAGCCATTTCCCCACACATTCCAGCCCATTTGCCTTCTTTGTGTGCTGAATCAATCACGTGTTTGATTAACGTTAAGATTGATGGGTTGTATGGTTGGTATAAGTATGAAACGCGTTCGTTCATACGGTCAGCAGCCATTGTGTATTGGATTAAGTCGTTTGTTCCGATACTGAAGAAGTCCACTTCTTTAGCGAATTGGTGAGCTAAAACTGCCGCTGCAGGAATTTCAATCATGATACCTACTTGGATATCGTCGCTGACTGCAACACCTTCTGCTATTAATTTAGCTTTTTCTTCTTCTAATAATGCTTTAGCGCCACGGAAATCATTTAATGTCGCAATCATTGGGAACATGATACGTAATTTACCGTATACAGAAGCACGTAACAACGCACGTAATTGTGTACGGAACATTTCAGGTTCGTTTAATGAAATACGAATTGCACGATATCCTAAGAATGGGTTCATTTCGTGTGGTAATGGTAAGTATGGTAACTCTTTATCCCCACCGATATCCATTGTACGAACGACAACAGGTTTTCCATTCATGCCTTCTAAAACAGCTTTGTAAGCTTCAAATTGATCTTCTTCTGTTGGCATTTCGTGAGAATCCATGTATAAGAATTCTGTACGGTATAAACCAACACCTTCTGCACCATTGTTGACAACACCTTCTAAATCTTTTGGTGTACCAATGTTTGCAGCCAATTCAACTTGATGGCCATCTTTAGTGTAAGTTTTTGAATCTTTTAATTTTTCCCATTCAGCTTGTTGAGCCGCAAATGCTTCTGCTTTAGCACGGTATTCAGCAACCACTTCTTCAGATGGGTTAAGGAATACTTCCCCTGATAAACCATCCACGATAATGATATCTCCGTCTTTAGCAATTGAAGTCACTTCTTTAGTACCAACGATTGCTGGAATTTCTAAAGAACGCGCCATAATAGCTGAGTGAGAAGTACGTCCACCAATATCAGTAACGAAAGCTTTAACGTATTGGCGATTTAATTGAGCTGTATCACTCGGTGTTAAATCGGCAGCAACGATAATCACTTCATCTTTAATAGTGGCTGGACTAGGAATTTTAACGCCTAATAGGTGTGCTAAGATACGTTTTGATACGTCACGAATGTCCGCAGCACGTTCTTGCATATAAGGGTTATCTTCCATTCCTGCAAAAATAGAAATAAACATATCTGTTACTTCTTTTAATGCAGATTCCGCATTCACTTTATTTGATGTAATGCTATCTTTTACTTGTCCAATTAATTCTGGGTCGCTTAAAACCATTAAGTGAGCATCGAATACTTGCGCTTCTTCTTCACCTAAGTTTTTTAATGCAGTCTCTTTGATTAATTCGACATCTTTAATTGACGCTGCTAATGCATCATCCAAGCGTGAAACTTCTTTTTCTGAATCTTCAACAGTTACTTTTGTGACTGTTAAATCAGGTTCAGTCAAAGTATATACTTTGGCAATTGCGATGCCATCACTAGCAGCAATCCCTTGTAATGTTGGTTTCATATTATTCAGCTAATCCTTCTTTTTTCATTGTTTCGTCGATTCCTGCTAATGCTTCTGCTTCGTCAGCACCTTCAGCAGTGATCACTACGTCAGCACCTTGGCCAACACCTAATGACATAACGCCCATGATTGATTTTAAGTTAACAGATTTACCTTTGTATTCTAATTGGATATCTGAACTATATTTGCTTGCTGTTTGAACTAATAAAGTTGCTGGGCGAGCGTGGATCCCTGTTTCTGCGATTACATGATATTCTTTCTTTTCCATATTGAAAGTCTCCTTTGAAAGTAAATTTTTGTTAAGAAATGTACGTTCGAGCATGTAAGCCTCAAAAAAATACAACCCTTTCAATTAATAAGATTACCATTTTTTTGAGAGATTTAACAACTATTTAAATACATTTTTAAAAAGCACTTTCATCACAATCCCTATCACACTTACAAAAAAATTCTCTTGACTGAAATTTCTTTAAAAATTAATAACTTTTTCTTAAATTTGTAGGTGAAAATGAAGCATGTATAATGGTTTCAAGGGATTTTTCAGAAGGAGGCTGTGTCTATGAAACTTATCGATATTACCAATTCTCACTCGCAACTTGTCAATGAACAGTTAGCAAATACAGATGCGTACTTCATCAAGGTATATTCACTTGGTCAAACAACTGTTTTCTATGCTGACGCTGCCACTCACCGCGATATTGTAATCTTAAACAGAAAAAGACGTATTAAAGATGTTGAAATTGAATTCGTCGTTCATCGCCTATTCCATATGAAACCAGAAGGGCTGGATATTATTCATGCTGATAACTTTGTTGAAATCAGCATTCCCGTGGAGAAAAAGCGACCTACGTTCAATTAATATAGATAAATTGAAACCGCCAACGAGTACAATTTCGTTGGCGTTCTTTTTATTTTTGAAGCGAAAAAAGACCATATATGGTCATTTGAAGTGCCCCCAAAAAGTTAGATTTTCTGTCTAACCTTTGGGGGGCACTTCACATTAAAAAAAGTAGACAATTACCATATATGGTAATTGTCTACTTTCAAATTAAATTCCAACCATGTCTAAATAGAGACGATGTGAATAACTATCCGTCATTCCTGAAATGAAATCTGTCGCTAATAGAAGGCGTAAGTATAATTTTTCAACTTCACTCTTTCCTTCTGCAAAGTAATGATAAGAACGTTTTTGGCTTTCAGAAATAATACCAATCTTCTTCAATTCTACATAGTCTAATTGACGGTTCGTATCATAGGACACAAGAGAAGGGACAAAGCTGTCTAATAAATAAGTGAGTGTTGTATATCCTGCAATTTCTAATCTCAAGATTCCCTTATGATCATAAATCTTCTCTTCTGATAATCTACGAAGAATCACATACAAATCTTCGGCCCAAGAATTTTTAAACAAGTCTTGGTTAAACGTCCCTGCCATAATCTCATCATAATGATTCACGAAATTATGACGTGCACCGTCGATTAATTTATCACGTAAATCCACAAAGAAACGGTTGACGCTGAAGATTTTCTCATCGATCGTTGTTAACACTTCACGGGTATGAACGGAATGTGGAGCGTTATAGGCATCGTTACTCAAGTTTTCGAGTAAGAACTCACGCACATCTCTAAACGAAATCACGCCTTTCCCAATCGCATCTTCCATGTCAGCTACTAAATATGCAATATCGTCTGCAGCTTCAAGAATGAATGTTAGCGGATGACGGCTTGTCCCCGCCCCTGTAATCTCCGTCACCGTTTTAAAGGCTTCCTCTTCTGCAAAGAAATACCCTACTTTTTTGGAAGTAATCTCTTCTGTTTTCTTATGAGATGATGGGTACGTATATTTTAGAATCGTATTGAGCGTTGCCGCTGTTAAATCGAGTCCGTCAAACTCCCCCTTTGAAGTCATGCAACTTCGATACAATACGAAGCGATTGCGCATTCCCTTCAAAACGGTAGAAATCATACACATATGGACTCGCTAAGAACTCTTCAGCTACATCGCTTTTTTCTTTTAAGATACTTGGCAAGTTTTTCTTAAACCATTGACGGATGATATCTTCCCCAAAGTGTCCATACGGAGGGTTCCCAAGGTCGTGAACGAGACTCGCACATTCAACAATCTTCAAGACATCTTCTTGATGGTCAATCATCTCTTGTTTACTGCTGTCCGGATTCTTCTGTACTTCCTCTTGCAATAAAATGACAATCTCTTTTGCCAGAGAACGAGCCACCATCGCTACTTCTAGCGAGTGCGTTAATCGCGTATGAATAAAATCCAAGCGTTCTAGCGGAAATACTTGTGTCTTATCTTGTAATCTTCGAAAAGAAGGACTTGTTACAATTCGTTTATAATCATCGTCAAACTCGTTACGATGTGTCGCTTCTTTACCAGAAAGACGTTTTGTTGATAGTAATTTAGACCATTCCATAAATCATACCCCTTCCATTTCTTCCAATCATTATACCAGAAGTTCGTCCACCTTTGGAATCTTGCGCATTTGATTCATATATACTGTAATACAAATCGTGAATGAAATGAAGTCTGATACTGGACCTGAAAAAATCAGCCCATCCACTCCAAATATTGTTGAAAGAAGAAGCATCACTGGAAGTAGCACAAATAATTGGCGTGTTAGCGATAGAATCGCTCCTAATTTCGCCTTTCCAATTGCTGGGAAGAACGTTGTTACAATAATTGTTGCTCCATTAATGAAAGTGAAGAATAAGAAGGCACGCGCATACCGCACTCCAAACTCGTAGTATAATGCCTCACCGCTCCCAAACATTTGAATGAGTTGTAACGGAAAGCTTGGAATATCATCCAAAGAATAGTTGATAAAATGACCGTTACTTTAAGAAGCAACTTCATCGTGTCATGTACTCGAGAATATTTCTTGGCTCCATAATTAAAGCCTAAAATCGGTTGTGTACCTTGATTTAACCCAATCACAACTGCAATGAATATAACGAAGATTTTGCTCACGACTCCCCCAACCGCAATCGGGATATCACTACCGTAAACGGATTGTGCTCCATATGTACGTAAAAGATTATTCGATACAATTTGTACGACGGTCGCAGAAATTTGGAAAATGAACGATGTTAACCCAAGAGATGCAATCACTTTTACATCCGCAAACGACAACTTAAAGTCGCTACGCTCAAAGCGAACGGATCTAAACCTTGGTATATACGCGAGTAATATGATTGCTGAAACAACTTGACTGATAACCGTCGCCCAAGCAGCCCCAGCAATCCCCATATTGAATCCAAAGATGAATAATGGGTCCAACACTGTATTCAGCAACGCACCGACAATAATTGCCATCATCGAATAGGTTGCTCTACCATCTGCACGGACTAGCGGATTAAACCCAATCGAAATCATAAAGAACGGAATTCCTACCGCCGTAATCCCAGCATATTCACTGGCATATCCTAGAATTTGATCTGTTGCACCAAATAAATTCAACAATGGCTGTAAGAACAAGAGCACCACGCTCATGATGATGACTCCAGCAGTAAGGAGTAATACGACCGCCGTTCCAGCAACCTCACGCGCATGTTTGTCTTCCTTTCGACCTAGCGCTAAGTTAAAGTTCGACGCTGCACCGACTCCAACCATTAACCCAATCGCCATGCAGATTGTTGTAATTGGAAAGACAATATTCGTTGCCGCATTCCCTAAGTATCCTACCCCTTGTCCGATAAAAATTTGGTCAACGATATTATAAAGAGCGTTCACCACATTCGCGACAATCGCAGGAATCGCCATTTTCCGAACTAGCGTATTAATTTTTTCGTACCCTAACGGATTTTGTTTTTCTTCAACTACCATCAAAACTCTCCTTCTCAATCAACTGTATATATGCATAAAAAAAGTCCCTCCACACGCGGAGAGATCTACCAATACACTTATCTTAACTTTGGAATGTGATTTTGTCAAACATCCAATCCACTATTTCAACTTCAGAAGCACCAGCACACACTCCATAAACAAGCACCAACGAACGCTCCATAAAAAGCACCAGCGGGCCTCCAATTTTAGCGATAACTAATTTCTCACAAGACTCGTCTTTTTCTAACCGCATTTTGATTTATGGCGGTTTAAGAGGCATCGCTTACTTTATAAAATATACGAATAGATTTTTTAACACTTCGTTCTGGAGAATCATGCGGATTCTATAAAAGCAGTAATGGGGAATCATACCAAAACGAATTAACGGGAGTTAGGAATTCATTCCTTACTCCCGTTTTTGAGGCTTTGAAGGTGAGAGACCCTAGGCTCGAACCGGTATCCCATTACAGCTTTTATGAAGACATCCGCAATGATTCGAAAGAACGAAACTTCTATTAAAAAACACACTTCAATATATTTTATTAAGTAGCACTCAATTCTTCTTAAACCACTCCCAGCCATAAATCAAAACCTTCGGTTTTATATTTATAATTAAGCACAAAAAAGACTCGTATTGCTACGAGCCTTTGAAAAATTAGTCTTCAAGCGGGCGAGAGAAGTTTGCAATCTCGCGTTGTACGTATTCTAAGTACGCTTCAACAGACATTGATTTAGTTTCTTTAGAACCATAACGACGAACTGTTACAGTACCTTCTTCAACCTCTTTATCCCCAATTACTAATTGATAAGGGATTTTTTGAGTTTGAGATGCACGAATCTTGTAACCCATTTTTTCATTACGGTCATCAAGTTCTACACGCATTCCTAAGCGAGCCATTTTTTCTTTCAACTCACGTGCAGCATCATAATGATGTTCCACACTTACAGGAATGATTGTTGCTTGAACTGGAGCTAACCATGTTGGGAATGCTCCTTTGTACTCTTCGATTAAGTACGCTACGAAACGTTCTGAAGTAGATACAACCCCACGGTGAATAACCACTGGACGGTGAGAGTTATCTCCATCTTCCCCAACATATGTTAAGTCGAAACGTTCTGGTAATAAGAAGTCTAATTGGATTGTAGACATTGTTTCTTCTAAGCCCATTGCTGTCTTAAATTGAATGTCTAATTTAGGACCATAGAATGCCGCTTCACCAATAGCTTCGAAGTATTCTAATCCCATTTCATCCATCGCTTCTTTTAACATACCTTCAGCTTTGTTCCACATTTCGTCATCGTCGAAGTATTTTTCTTTATCTTCAGGATCACGATAGCTTAAACGGAAGCGATAGTCCTTAATATTGAAGTCTTTATATACTTCACGGATTAATTCTAAGATACGTTTGAATTCGTCTTTAATTTGGTCAGGACGAACGAAAATATGCGCATCGTTTAAAGTCATTTCACGTACACGTTGTAAACCAGATAACGCACCTGATTTTTCATAACGGTGCATCATTCCTAATTCAGCAATACGAATTGGCAATTCACGGTAGCTGTGGATGTGATTTTTATAAACCATCATATGGTGAGGACAGTTCATTGGACGTAATACAAGCATTTCGCCATCGCCCATGTCCATTGGTGGGAACATATCTTCTTTGTAGTGTGCCCAGTGACCTGATGTTTTGTATAATTCAACGTCAGCCATGATTGGAGTATAAACGTGTTCATAGCCTAGGCTGATTTCTTTATCCACGATATAACGGTCGATTGTACGACGGATTGTAGCTCCTTTTGGTAACCAGAATGGTAATCCTGAACCTACTTCTTGGCTAATCATGAATAAATCTAATTCTTTTCCTAATTTACGGTGGTCACGTTCTTTGGCTTCTTCACGCATTTTCAAGAATTCTTTAAGTCTGCTTTATCAAAGAATGCTGTTCCGTATACACGTTGCATCATCTTATTATCAGAGTTTCCTCTCCAGTAAGCCCCTGCAAGTGATAATAATTTGAAGACTTGAATACGTCCTGTTGAAGGAACGTGGATACCACGACATAAGTCTACGAAATCTTCTTGTTGGTAAACAGTGATTGTTTCATCTTCTGGTAAACCGTTAATTAATTCTACTTTATAAGGGTCGCTAGCGAAGATTTCTAACGCTTCTTGACGGCTTACTTCACGACGAACGATTGGGTAGTTTTCTTTAACGATTTTCATCATTTCTGCTTCCACTTCTGGAAGAGCATCTTCAGTTAATTGATTTGGCATATCAGTATCGTAGTAGAATCCTGTTTCGATTGCTGGTCCTACTCCGAAGTGAATTCCTGGGTATAAACGAGTTAATGCGTGTGCTAATAAGTGTGCTGTTGAGTGACGTAAGATTCCTAATGCATCTTCGTGATCTGGTGTAACGATTTCGATAGAAGCATCTTCTTCGATTGGACGATCGAAGTCTACTAATTCTCCGTTCACGTTACCTGCTAATGCTTTTTCGCTAAACTTTTGCTAACGCTTTCTGCAACTTCTTTTACTGTAATTCCTTTTGGAAACTCCTTAACGGCACCATCTGGAAAAGTAATTTTAATCATTGACATTTTCTTCCTTCTTTCTTTTTGAAATTTCTGAAATAAACAAAAAATCCCATAGTCTGCTACTGCAAACTATGGGACGTCATATTCTACGTGGTTCCACCCAAATTTGTTCATCAAAAAAGATGAACCTCAACGGAATAACGCTCCGATGCGCCTTGCTCTACTGAATTCAAGCAAAGATTCAAAAGTGGTAAAACTATTCCGGATGAAGTGTTGCACCAACCCACTTCTCGCTGAAATGTAACCAAGAGATAGTTTCTTGTCTTTTTCATCATTTTCAAAATATTTAGTTCATTAGTATTTAACCACTAATCTTTCATATTTTCAAGCATTTTCAATTATGATGGATTCCTGTGATTTTGTCCATCAACAAAATACTCTTTTGCTAAGAAACGAATACGTTCAATCAGACGTTTTGCTTTAAGAAGCTCTTGGTCTCCTTTATTTGAATGAGCAAAATGAGCTTCTAACTGATCAATTGTATAGTTCGAAGTGAAGAACGTTGGTAATTCTTGCAACATACGGTGTTGTAAGATGACCATCAACACTTCATCTCTAAACCATGCACTATTCATTTCGGCACCTATATCATCTAGAACTAAAATAGGTGTGTTTTTAATCGATACTAATTTTGATTCAACCGTATTGGTCGCAATCGCCTGTTTAATTTCTGCACTATACGTTGGAACATTGACAAGAGTTGTTTCAATGCCATTCTCAGAAAGTTCGTTGGCTAAAGCGCCCATCATATACGTTTTACCCACACCAAAACGTCCTGCTAAGTATAAACCTTTATGGTATGTAGTGCTGTCCGTTTTGTAAGCTTCGATAAAATTCAATAACTCTCGAATGACATCTTCTCTCTCTTTTGTAAGGGCCGTATCTGAGAAACGAGCCTCCGCGATATTTTTTGGCATATTGATGGAATGAATCAGGCGTTTACGTTTACGTTCTCTTTCCTCGCGAATCGCTTCTTCGGTACGTTTGTAATTCACTAAAATAAATCCGTTATGCACTTCTAAACATGGTTCGAGACCTGGAGCTTTCACTTCCTTGTTGTTCTTTCTGGCATCTCTTTCCATTCGAAACTCCAATAACGCAGACATTCCTTTACGAATAGCTTCCGGAGTCAATTCTTCTTTATGTTGTTCAAGAAAAGCTTTTACATCTTCATCTTCAAAGATTTCTTTTTCGATGTTTTGCATGTTCGGCATGCCTTGAGTAGCTCCTCTTTGATCTAAAAATCCTTTTAATCCTTCCAATTCGTTCACCTCCGTTATTTTTGTTCTCTTTGATTACTTGTTTTTAATTTAGCGATTTGTTCTGCTAAATCACTTGAAACCTGTGTGGATTGGCGCTCACTAGCAGCCGGCGTTTGTTTTTCATTCGCCTTAGTCTCTTTCGCCCAATCTGGCAATTGCTCTTGATAGCCACCCTGTCTTCTGTAGTTATTCTTACCTGCATTATGCAGTTGTTGCTTGCGTTTCACTTCTCGTTGTAAGTTGTGGTTACGTACTGCTTCCATCGCCTCTTGAGCGGTCTTGACTTCGCTTGTAGCCCAGTCGTTGGCAATCACATCGATAAAGTCTCGAGCAAGCGTCGCGTTATTGAGCTGTACCAAAGCATAGTGGAATAAAATATTTAACACTTCGTTTGGCAAGCCGCTAACAGATACTAAATCAAAAATTAATTGTCGCTCTGCTTTTGAAACATAACCTTTCTTTTGCGCCTTGATGCTTGAAACAAAGTCGATTGGCGCCATTCCTTTAGCCGCTTGAATCAATTGCTGGATGGCTAACTCTTCTTCAGAGGCCCCTTCCACCACTTGCACTTCAGTCGGTTCGGCCACAGGTGCTTCAACCACTTCTTCGCTTCGAAGTTGTGTCACTTTATCTTGAGCAGCCTCTTGCCCTAATTTCAACAAGAACTCTTCATCAATGACTTTCGTTGTTAAATCAGACGCAATCACTAAAAATTGTGCGATTTCTTGTTCCGTGAATCCATACGCGCGGTATAAGGCATCGACGATTTTGCGAACCCCCTTAGTGATGGAATTCAAATCGACGAATTCTGTTTTTAACAGCCCTTCGATTAAATCCCAATCACATCCGACGTAAACTCGAATTCAGGTTGTTGCTTGCTATCTAAGACCATACGATTTTCTTGTGCGTGGTTTCTTGTATAAGATTCCATGTTATAAGGAAGTCGGTACGCTTCTTCAAACTGCGCACTATCGTTCTCTCCTAAGTCGCCTGGTTTTGACACTAAGAATCGTTGTTTTAATTTCTCAAAACGATGATTCCCAATTTGGTTTAACAGTAATATCGAAAGTAAGGCATCTTTGAAAAAGAGACGCGGAGACGTTGGTGCTTGTAATTCCATCGTGTACGTTTGAGGGCGTGAAGCAGTTGGCTCCTTACGATACGTTTTGAGTAACCCAATCCCTTCCAAACGAGTTTTGGCTAAGTAAAAGTCTGGCATTCCTAAATTCGTCATCGACAACAATTCAGAAATGGAGAAGACTTCACTCTCATACTCTGATGGAGATAACTCACCGTACAAAGTCGCATACAAAAGAGTCGCTTCTTTCCCAATGAACGGAGCGTATAATTGCATTAAAAATTGGATTTCTCTTTCGGTAATCCATACGGGTTGTACCACGAGGATACCGTCTTTAGGCTTATACTGTGCCCACGGAAACTCTTTTGAGTGCATTCTTGTAATTCCTTCCTATTTTTCTTGGCTGTCCATAATCATAGACATTCTTTCTAATTCTTTTAAGAACATTTTGCGGTCTGTAAATTGACGATACACACTCGCAAAACGAATATACGCAATATCATCAATTTTTGGCTAAGTGATCCATCACCATTTCCCCAATAAGAGTGCTTGACACTTCATTTTCTCCCTCTTGGTTGATGGAACGTTCGATTTCATTCACGATATTTTCTAGTTGTCCGAGTGATACTGGACGTTTTTCTGCTGAACGAACTAGTCCGTTTAATAATTTTTCACGGCTAAATTCTTCACGATTCCCGTTACGTTTGATGACAAGCAATGGCGCCTTTTCTAAGCGCTCGAATGTTGTAAAACGGTAGCCACATTCTTCGCATTCTCTTCTTCTACGAATAGAACGGCCATCATCGGCTGGACGACTATCAACTACGCGAGAACCATTGTTTTTACATTTTGGGACATTGCATTGCAAACACCTCTCCTTTTTTGTGCTTATTCGATTTATTATATCATTTTTTAAGGAAATTTTCGAGTAGCCACTGATGGACTTTTTGTTCTAACTCTTGAAGAGTTCCTTCATTTGACCACACAATCGTTGCTATCTTTACTTTTTCTTCTAAAGGCATCTGTGACTTTATTCTCTCGAGCGCTTCTTGCCTTGTATATCCGTTCCGTTTCCAACCGTGCAATTTGAGTTTCCACAGATACGGCTACCACGATAATGTCATCGCATAGGCTCTCATAGTTCATTTCAAATAAGAGCGGAAGATCTAAGACAATTAGCGACTTTCCTTGCTCTTGGTAGTCTTTCATCTTTCCTGTAATCTCTTGACGGATGAGCGGTTGAAGAATGTCATTTACTTCCTTGCGTATCGCATCATCGCTGAACATTTTTCGCCCAAGTTCTGTTCGGTTTAACGTTCCATCAGCGTTTAAAATAGTCTCACCAAAACGGTTTACGAGCGCAGTTAATCCAGCAGTCCCTTTTTCAACCACTTGTCTTGCGACGACATCCGCATCAATCACGGGTACTCCAGAGATTTTAAATAAATTCGAAACGGTTGATTTTCCGCTCGCGATACCGCCTGTTAATCCAACAACTCTCATCTTTTTCCTCCAACACTTCTTGTAAGACCTATGTTAGTTCAAAATGCCCTTTGTCGCAAGTTCTTTTCCTGATTAGAGCCCCTATTGACACAAAAATACCGCACCCTCGTATTGAGAATGCGGCATGTTGATTATAGACGTTCGTTTAATTCTTTTGCTAAGTCTTCGAATCCTGGTTTTCCAAGTAAAGCAAACATGTTTTTCTTGTATGCTTCTACCCCTGGTTGGTCAAATGGGTTAACGCCATTTAAGTAACCTGAAAGACCTACTGCGATTTCGAAGAAGTAGATTAAGTGTCCTAATGTGTAAGCTGACATATCAGGAATGTTCACTACAAAGTTTGGAACTTGACCATCTGTATGAGCAAGTAATGTTCCTTGGAAAGCTTTTGTATTTACAAAGTCCATTGTTTTACCTTGTAAGTATCCTAATCCATCTAAATCTTCTTCTGTTTCAGGAATTGTTACTTCTTCATTTGGTTTACCCACTTTGATAACTGTTTCGAAGATGTTACGACGACCTTCTTGGATGTATTGTCCTAGTGAGTGTAAGTCAGTTGAGAAGTTTGCACTTGAAGGATAAATTCCTTTGAAATCTTTCCCTTCTGATTCACCAAATAATTGTTTCCACCATTCAGAGAAGTATTGTAATGTTGGTTCGTAGTTAATTAATAACTCTGTCACTTTTCCTTTGCGGTATAACACATTACGTGCTACAGCGTATTGGTAAGCTTCGTTTTCTTTTAAGTTTGATGAGCTGTATGCCACACGTGCATCTTCAGCCCCTTGCATTAATGCATCTACATCTGCGCCAGTTACTGCGATTGGAAGTAAGCCTACAGCTGTTAATACTGTGAAACGTCCACCGACATCATCTGGAATCACAAATGTTTGGTAACCTTCAACATCTGCTTCAGATTTTAATGCTCCACGAGCGCGGTCAGTTGTAGCGTAAATACGATTTACAGCTTCTTCTTTACCATATTTCTTAATTAATAAATCTTTGAATACACGGAAAGCAATCGCTGGTTCTGTTGTTGTACCAGATTTAGAAATTACGTTTACAGAGAAATCACGATCTCCGATTAAGTCGATTAACCCTTGTAAGTAAGTTGAGCTAATGCTGTTTCCTGCAAATAATACTTGCGGAGTTTTGCGTTTGTCGCTTGGTAAGTAGTTATAGAAAGCGTGGTTTAAGAAATCAATCGCTGCACGCGCTCCTAAATAAGAACCACCGATACCAATTACTACTAATACTTCAGATTCTTCTTGAATCTTTTTAGCTGCTGCTTTAATACGAGCGAATTCTTCCTTGTCATAGTCGCGTGGTAAGTTAATCCAACCTGTGAAGTCGTTCCCCTGCTCCTAATCCTTCGCGTAAGTCTTTATCTAACGCTGTTACTGTTGATTGTAAATTGTCAATTTCTTCTTGGCTGAAGAAACTTAATGCTTTTGAATAATCAAATGAAATATGTCCCATTTGAATGCCTCCTTCGTATTCAATAACGATTGTTTTTATTAATTTTTGTTTTTGTCTTTTACAAATTTTTCTTGTGCTTCTTCGATCCACTCTGGCAATTTCTTTGCTAAGCTTGAAAAACCAATGGAAGGAACATAGCGTTTGCGATTTTTCTTAATGCGTTGCGGAACATCAGGCACATCTAGTTTTTCCAGTGCTCGAATCGATAAACTAATCTTATTGGAAAATTCATCGACGTCAATCACTTTGGCCGTCACTTCCTGCCCCACTTTTACAAAATCATGCACATTATCCATATATCCATGTTTACACTCAGAAATATGAATCAAGCCTTGTGTATCTTCGTCTAGCTCCAAGAAAACTCCGTAATTTTGTACACCTGTTACTTTAGCCGTAACGATGTCACCAATTCTAAAAGTTTTGCTCATAGAACCTCCTACGCTTTTACGTCCATCGATTCAATGACAACATCTTCTAGCGGACGGTCTTGCGCATTACGTTCTACGCCTTCAATCTTAAGAACAACGTCCATACCTTCTACGACGCGTCCGAATACTGTATGACGGTGGTCTAACCAAGGTGTTCCACCAACTTTAGCGTATTCTTCAACGATTTCTTCAGGCCAGCCGCCATCTTTTAGTTGTTTCAACATTTGTGCGGGTACTTGTTTTGCTGTAACGATGAAGAATTGTGATCCGTTTGTGTTTGGACCTGCATTCGCCATTGATAATGTACCGTACAAGTTGAATGCTTCTCTTGAAAACTCATCTTCGAAAGTGCGTCCGTAAATAGACTCGCCACCCATACCAGTTCCAGTTGGGTCGCCACCTTGAATCATGAAGTCTTCAATCACACGGTGGAAGATTACTCCGTTGTAGTATCCATTTTTCGCATGTGTTACGAAATTCTCCACTGTTTTAGGTGCTACTTCAGGGAATAATTCCAATGTGAAATCGCCCAAGTTCGTATGCACAGTCACGAGTGGATTGTTTTCATTCACTTCATTCAATTGTGGAAATTGACTCATTTTTCCATCTCCTTTTAATTCTTACTGATGATTGCTCATCTAACCTCTTCTATTAAACCACAAAAGCTAAACAGGTGCAATTTAGCGTCCTTATCCACCTTAATAAAAAAATAAAGAATATCTATAAATTTTCCTTAGTGATTTTCATGGTTTCGTGGTATAGTATTTGAGTATAGAAAAAGAAAGAGTGAAAGTTTAATGACAATATTTCAAAATTATCCATTAATCGCTTCAATTTGCTCGATTCTATTTGCACAATTTGTTAAATTCCCGATTGCACTCTTCTCAAAGAAAGATGGTGCACACGTTTCGTTAGTAACTAGCACAGGTGGAATGCCAAGTTCTCACTCTGCTGCAGTTAGCTCGCTGATTACAGCGCTTATTATTGAATACGGATTTGCTTCTCCACTTGTCGCAATCGCAACAACGTTCGGTTTAATCGTGATGTTCGATGCTATGGCCGTTCGTCGTCAAAGTGGTGAACAAGGAATTCTCCTACAAAAATTATACGAAGAACAAGTACGCGAAGAATCAAGCGCATTAAAGCATGTTGAAATTGAATCTGAAGATGATCCAATTACTCTCTTCGACACAGAAGAAAATAAAAAATTAATTATCAAGAAATATTTAGGTCACAAAACCCGTTGAGGTATTTTGCCGGTGTACTGACTGGTATCGCAATGGCCTTTATTTTAAGAATGTTCTATTAATTCGGAGGTAAAAAGTGACTCAAGAAATTGTTGATATTATTATTATCGGCGGTGGGCCTGTTGGGCTTTTCACCGCCTTTTACGCGGGCTTACGCCAAGCGTCTGTTAAAATTATTGAAACTTTGCCCCAATTAGGTGGGCAACCCGGAATGCTTTATCCTGAAAAAATGATTTACGATATTCCAGCCTTCCCTGAAATTACAGCTGGGGATTTAATCGAGAACTTGAAAAAACAGCTCGAACGTTTCCCAGAAACTGAGTTCTGCTTAGAAGAAGAAGCACTCGAATTAAATAAAACCGACTTCGGATATGAACTCGTAACTTCTAAACAAACGCACTACGCAAAAACAGTGATTATCGCTTGTGGAAACGGCGCGTTCCGTCCACGTAAACTCGATGTCGAAAATGCAGAAGCTTATGAAAACAGCAACCTGCACTACTTCGTAACGAACTTAGAGCGATTCCGCGACCGTAGTGTAGCCATCTGCGGTGGTGGTGACTCTGCCGTAGACTGGGCACTGGCCTTAGAACCAATCGCAAAGAAAGTGACAATCGTCCATCGTCGCCCACAGTTCCGCGCACAAGAACATAGCGTGAAGCAACTAGAGGAATCAAGCGTTGAAATTTTAACGCCTTATCTTCCAGACCAAATTATCGGAGATGGTAAAACTATTCAATCCGTTGTATTGAAACACGCGAAAGGCGAAGATCAAATCGAACTTCCTGTTGACGACTTTATCGTGAACTATGGTTTCTCTTCTTCAATTGGAGGAATGAAGAACTGGGGATTCGAAGTGGCTCGCAACACCATCGTGACAAATAGCCAAATGGAAACGACTCTACCCGGCGTTTTTGCCGTTGGGGATATCGCAACATACGATGGTAAAGTAAAAATCATCGCTACTGGATTTGGTGAAGCACCTGTCGCTATTAATGCTGCGATGACGTACGTGAATCCAAATAGCCGTCCGAGCACGATTCATAGCTCATCCATGTTCTAACCGTTTACAAAATTTCAAAAAGAACGCTCAATTCATTTGGGCGTTTTTCTATTTTGTGTTAAAATAAAAAGCTACTCTTTTTAAAAGGGTTTTATAATTTGTTAAAAGGAGGATTTTTCAGATGAAAAGCCCAAAAGAATTACACGAACGCTGTTTAGAATTATTATCTGAACGCGGTGTAGAATTAGAACAAATTGCTGAATTAGTTTATTTCTTACAAGAAAGATATGTACCAGGATTAACGAAGGAAGAATGCTTATTGAACGTCAATAGCGTATTGAAAAAACGCGAAGTTCAAAACGCCGTTATCACTGGTATCGAAATGGATAAATTGGCAGAAGAAAAGAAATTACATCCATTATTAAACGATATTCTATCTCAAGACGAGCCTCTATACGGTGTCGACGAAATCTTAGCATTATCGATCGTAAACGTATATGGTTCTATCGGATTTACAAACTACGGTTATATCGATAAAGTAAAACCAGGAATTCTAAAAACATTAGATGACAAATCAACTGGTAAAGTAAACATCTTCTTAGATGACTTAGTTGGTGCTATCGCAGCCGCTGCAGCAAGCCGTCTAGCACACAGCATTCCAGCAAAAGAAGAATTAGACTAATCAAGCAAAAAAGGATGAAGCGCAAGGCTTCATCCTTTTCTAAATTTATTGAGTGATAACTTATACGGTATCACTCGATTTTTTATTCTCCTAAAATGAGTCCCGCAAATTCTTCAGCAGTGACTGCGCCAAAGTAATTGCTTAAATCGATGGCACTTAAGACTTCCACTAAATCTTCTTTGACCATACGAACACCTTTTAGTTTTTCTTCGACTTCTTGTACATTTCCTTTTGCAAAGAAATCACCGTAAATACGGCAATTTGAAATTCTACCTTGTTCCACTTCTAAGTAGCATTGAATCGTTCCGCACGCAAAACGTCCATCACGGTAATCACTATATTGTGGAGATTGGCCATAATTCCATTCCCAGTTTTTATATTTAGAAGCTGTGAGTTCATCGATTGCTTTCCAATCTTCTTCCGTTAACACATAACGTTTCGCTTCATCAATCGAGTTAATTCCTAAAATCTTACATGTGATTAAGTTTTTGAACTCATCTACCGTCACATTTTGATATTCTGGGGCTAGGTACGGACGAATACTTCCCACACGTGCACGTACCGATTGGATTCCTTTCGATTGTAATTTCTTCTTGTTTGGATTCAAGACTTTTTCCATCGCATCATAGTCCACGTCTAATAAGAGCGAGAATCCACCGTATACACGACCGTTACTGATGGTCATCGCAGCTCCGGATACTTTTTTGCCTTCAATCGTTAAATCGTTACGACCTGTTTGTTCAACGGCTGTTGCGCCGAGTTCGTGTAAGGCTTTAATCGCTGGTTCATATGTTCTCTTGAAGTCGCCGAAGATTCCATTGTCTTGGATTAAGTAGCATACATTCACGGCACCAGAGTCCACGTATACGGCACCACCACCAGTGTCACGACGTACAACAAGAATATTGTTTTCTTTTAAATACTCTTCGTTTACTTCGGCGATTGTGTTTTGGAATTTTCCAATTTCTACTTTAGGGTCGCAGTAATATGGGAACAAGATGTCATCATCTAAGAAGACATTACTTTGCACATATACTTGCATCGCAAGCGCTACTGCTCCATCTTTTACATATTTTCCATCACGGATTGGTTCGATTAAATACATCGTTTATTCTCCTTTAAGCTCTTGATATGTCCCATGAATTAATGGGGCGATGTTTTCTGACAATTGTACAGTCTGCTTTCTTAGCGCAAGCGGGATGCGGTAATGCTTATGATTCATACTTACAAACAGCGCATTCGGATTCGCTTGGACGCATTTTTGGAACGGTGTTTTGATAAATTGTGGCGTCGTAAAGCCCACTCCGATTTCTAAAAAGAGCACCTTATCATTTTTATGTTCTTCTAAAAACGCATCATAGCGCGCTTTTTGTGCAAAGAAATCTGCTGACTCGACCATTCCTTTTTCGGCATTACGCTTATTAATTTCAAGCGGCGCTCCGCATTCTGGACAGAACGGAATCAGTTCATAAGGTACTTTCATGTCCTTTTGTTCCGCAATCATCTTACGGACTAATGCATCATCTTGATACGTTTTTGGATGACAGTGCTGGCTGCATTGGAAAAGCCCATACTCCCCTTGAATATGATAAACCTTCTCTTTGTCATATCCAGCCACCCAAAAGGCATTATCCGCATTCGTTGTGATGATGTGATAGGGCTTTGTTTTGAGCATTTCTAACAATTCCACATACGATTGTCCCACAGGTTGATCCAAGTAGTTGAGCGCGATAAAACGACTTTGAAACGCCCAATACTCTTCCCAACTCGGAAAATGAAACAAGCTCGCCTGTAACATATCTAGAAATTGATACTTCTCGATAAAATCAGGAAAAGCGTCTTCGAATCGACTTCCAATATAGGTGAACCCATCTGCTGCCGACATCCCAGCACCGATACCAACCACAATAGCATCAGCTTCCTGGAATAAATCTGCCAGTAGACTAGCTTCAGTCGTTCTTTCTTTTTGTAATGCATTCCATTTCGTCATTCTACTGTTCTCCTGATAATAATTTCTGATAAATTGATTGGTCTTCCTTGGTATACGTTGAAAAGACAACGGTCATTTTTGAAGACGAGTCCTGCAACCATTTATTCACGGTATCTACTGCAATACGCGCCGTAGGTTCTTTTGGAAAACCAAACTCTCCTGTTGAAATCCCGCAAAAAGCAATCGAGGTTAGGCCTGCTTCTTTAGCTGTCTGTAGACAACTCTTATAACAACCAGCCAGTAATTGTTCACGAAGCGGCGTTACTTTTTGCCCTGGAGGCAAGAAGGGACCTACCGTATGAATGATGTACTTTGATGGCAAGTTGAACGCTGGCGTGATTTTTGCTTTTCCAACAGGCTCCTTCTTCCCTTGCTTCTCCATTAGATGATGGCAAAAGCTTCGAAGTTCAATTCCTGAAAAAGTATGAATCGCATTATCAATACAGCGGTGATTCGGAATAAAACATCCAAGCATCTCACTATTTGCCGCATTCACAATCGCATCGACTTTCAGTTCACATAAATCACCATAATAGAGTTTGATTTGGTCGTTTGTAGTCGGTAGACAATCTGCCAAAGTCTGGACTCTTGGAGCATGATATTCTTTTAAATACTCATTCTCCAAAGCGACATAGTCTGCAGGAGGCTCTTTTGGTGGTCTTACATTCACAAGACCTCGCCAAAGGGTCTTCAACTCTTCTACCGTTTTCCCTTCAACTGATACGGTTTCTCCTGATTCCTGAACCAGAATCTCAATCATTTGTTTGAGCAACTGCTCTTCTTTATGATTATTCATCTTCTAATGCCAAGAATGCTGCTTCATCAACATCCGTTAATGTCACTAACCAGTGTTCTTCTGGTTTTTCAGAGTTTAATAATTTAGGATCTTCTGTTGCCGCTAAGTTTCTAGCTACGACTTTCCCTGCAAGTGGCGTCACAATCGACATCACTGTTTTACTAGCTTCTAAACTTAAGATTTCGTCTTCAGCTTCTAATTGATCATCCATATTGAATTGAACGAATCCAATTGTACCGACATCATCTTGAAGTTCTGGAGTCATACGAATCGTGTAGTTTTCCCCTTCTTTATCAATCCATAAAAAGTTAGCAAATTTTCTCATTTTATTTTTCTCCTTTATATAATTCAGCAAGTAATTCGACTGAACGTTTTCTTTTTTCAATGGAACCAACGAGTGGAATAAATAATAACTCGTCAGGATTGGAGACTGCTCTTAGCGCCTCCATTTGCTCGTAAACTTCACGTGGGTTCCCCACAATAAGTCGACTACGGTTGCTTTCAATCTTCTCCTGGTCACGCTGAGTTAATTCATATGTTTCCACATCTTTTTGTGTTGGGAAGGTATGAAATTCTGAAAAATCCTGCTTTCCAAGCATCCATAAATCTAATGGTTTCGCCATCTCTTCAGCTTCTTCGCTCGTATCTGCAATAACTACAAATACCGCTAGTACGAAGTTGCTTGGTTTACTATGTGGGCCTGGTTTAAAGGTGCTGCGATATTTCTCAGAAAGACTTTTCGCCAACTCCACAGGGTCTTGAGGAATATACGGAAATACACCATACACAAAACTCAAGCCAAGATTTGCCGCAGACTCAATCGACTGACCTCCCATCCCAAGAAGGAACTGTTCTGGAACAGTCGTCGTTTCTGGAACGACCACGCCTTTATGACGCGCTTCACTCAAATAGTGCTGCAATTTTTCTAACCACAAAGCATATTGTTCTTTCGAATAGAGTGACTGCAAATTACGACCTACAAGAGGTGTTCCTGGGGAATTACCAAGACCGATATCCACACGTCCTGGGAATAATCCTTCTAGCGTTGACATGATTTCCGCCACTTTATACGGCGAGTAATGAAGCCCCATGATGCCTCCCGAACCAATATGAATGTTCTTCGTGTGGCTAGCAAGATACGGAATCACCACTTCTGGAGCACTAATCGAGAGCGCTGGCACATTATGATGTTCACTCACCCAGAAACGATGAAATCCAAGCTCGTCTGCTAATTGCGCCAACTCCAGTGTTTCACGAACAGCCTCCGCGCTCGTCTTTCCTTCATCTACGAGGCCATAATCTAATAGACTAATTTTCACCCGTCTCTCTCCCCTCGTAGTTCGCTTCGAGGCCTCTGAAGAAATCTCTAGCTTCTTTTTCAAGCGACTCTCCAAAGTCCATTAAAGGTACGATATCTTTGAAAGCAGCCTTTGGAATTGCTAAGGCTTCGAGCGCTTCTGGTTTAATCGTTAATTGGATATCTGATTCATTTCCTTCTTGAATCTTCACGGCAAATTCTGGGTCTGTGATAAACGGGTTGATAACCCTACTAAATCCGAGTTTTCTAATGCTTCGAGGGCTTTTTCTTTAGAATTAATGCCACCTGAAGCAATCACAGCCACGCGTCCTTTCAAGCGGTCATAGACGACTTTATTCACGAGTTCGCCTTGATGCGGTCCTTTAGCACGAACTTTATTTCTGAAAACATCGTGCCCCCAGCTCGCAATGGCTAAGTAGTCAATATTCACTTTCTTAAGAGCCTCTTCGAAGAACTCAAGAAACTCATCCACGGTGTATCCAATTTGATTTCCACGCGTTTCTTCAGGCGTCGCACGGAATCCAAGAATAAACTCTTCTGAGGCATATTCATCAATCACTTCTTGAACCGCCGTTAAAACTTCCATCCCGATTCTTGAACGATCCTCTAATGTCTTACAGCCATACTCATCTGTACGCTCGTTTGAGAACGTTGAAAAGAAGGTTTGAATGAGTAGTCGTTGTGCCGATGAAATTTCTAGCCCGTCAAATCCAGACTGGATGGCAATTTGTGCAGCACGGCGATAATCTTCGATAATGCCATGAATTTCTTCTACGGTTAATTCTTTTCACTTCATGTGGGAAAGGCGACTGCAAGGTCATCGCACTTGGACCATACACATAGCGGTCACGGTTTAAGGCATGACTTGCAAAACGTCCTGCATGCGTTAATTGTAAAATGGCTTTTGCTCCACCAGATTTCATCGCTTTAGCTAGTTTGGTTAATCCTTCGATATCGTCTAGAGAAGTCGCACTAAAACCATACTCAAATAGCTGACCGTGCTTGTTCACGTATGCCGCCCCTGTAATTTGAAGGGCTGCAGCATGCGCACGACGCTCGGCGTATTTTAAATCATCTTCTGTAATATGACCTTCTTTCGTTGAAGAGTTCGTCACCATTGGAGAAAGCACAAATCGATTGTCCAATGTGACTCCTTTTTTTAATTCGAAAGGCTTAAATAAAGCTTCTGTTTCTAACACACTTTCACTTCTTTCTACTGTTTTGTTACTTGTAATAATTGTTCTTGTTCAAACCATTCTGCGATTTGTAGGAGCAAATCTTCTCTTCCTTTTGCTGCAGCGAGTTGCACGCCAATTGGCAGTCCATCTTTGGTGTGGTGAACTGGCAAGCTAATGGCCGGTTGATCAGTAATATTAAACCGTTGGGTAAATGGCGTATCGGCTACGCTCTCCTCGAACATTTCCCAAAGTAATTGCTGTTTCTGGTCCTTTGTAAAATCATCGATACGAACGAGTTTGGACGTTAATTCTGTAGGTAATTCATAAGGAACAAGACTCGGCGCCGCCTGTGCAACTGTCGGCAATAATAGCACATCGTACTGCTCGTGTAACTGCGCCATCTGCTCGGCATAATTATCCCAACTTGAAGCCACTTTTGAATACTCCATTCCTGAAATATCCAGGCCACTACGATAAATCGCCCATGTCATCAGTTCCATATCGTCACGCGTTACTTGGCGCTCGAGCTGGCGTTCAATATTTTGGAACATCAGCGCTGTCTCCACTGCACTAATAATATAAAATCCTTTTTGCAGAGCGATACCGTCGACAGGATCCTTTTGTAAAAGCGTTACGGAGTGCCCATGACTTTCAAAGAAATGTGCAATCTTCATCACGGCATCTACCGAAACCTTAGAGACCGCTTCTCCCACTGGTGACTGTAACAACACGGCCACTCTTAATGGTTTTATTTTTTCTGTTTTATAGAGCTGTTCGTAACTCAGCTTTGGTAATGGAAATGGACTTTCCATTTGGCACTCTTGCATATGGAACAATAGATTTCTTGTATCTTGGACCGTTTTCGTCAACGCAAAATGAACGGTCGCTCCATTCCATCCACGATAAGAGCCTGGTCCGACAATCACACGACCTCTAGAAGGTTTCAGTCCAATCAATCCATTATGACTGGCAGGAATTCGAATCGATCCACCACCATCACTTGCTGCTGCAATTGGGACAATCCCACTCGCTACCACAGCAGCTGCTCCTCCACTAGAGCCTCCAGCGTTTCGCTCAGGGTTCACCGCATTTCGAACGGGGCCATGAAGTGCGGCATCACTGACGGTCTTGAATCCAAATTCTGGAGTATTGGTACGACCCATAATGATAAAACCGAGTTCTTCTAGCCGTTTGACAAAGTTATCTGTCTGTGTACTTTTTACATCTTTGAATAAACGTGAACCATATGTACAGACGCTTCCCTTTTGTTCTTGCCCTAAGTCTTTTAGAAAAATAGGAACTCCCGCAAATGGTTGATTCGTCAGTTGAAAGTGTTTTGCTTTTTCAAGCGCCTTTTCATATTGCTCATAAACAATGGCATTCAGAGAAGGATTAAGCGTGCGTGCGCGTTGAATCGTTTCTGTTACTAATTCTAATGGACTCACTTTTTTCAAACGAACGGCTTCGGCTAAACTTGTCGCATCCATCACTTCATCACTTCCCTTTCACTAATTAACAGCCATTATACCCATGAACACCTCTCAATTACAAAAAGTACGGCCTATAAAAACACATAATCTCTAAAATCAGCACGATTTCAGAGACTATTTTAATAACAATCGATTTAATTTTTATGCTTTTTCCATAGGAAAACTAGTAAGAGAAGTGACGAAATAGAAATGAACATTCCAAGATGTAATCCTGGTGGCGTATAAGTCCAAACAATCTCGTGTTCTCCTTCTGTCAGCGAAACGCCCATAAAGAAGCCAAGCGCTTTTTTCACTTCTTGCTTCTTACCATCCACCGTCACGCTCCAACCAGAATGGTATGGAATCGTAAAGGTCGCAAAGGACTGCTCACTATTAGTTACAGTGACATGTGCCTTCACCATCGCGTTTGTATACGACTCAATCGTAATATCATTGGCTTTCTTATACTGCGCTAATGCATTCGTAAGTGTGGTAATATCAATCGAGTAGAACTTGAAACCACGTAGATCCCACTCTTTCACTTTTGCATTCTCAATCGCAAAGGTAAGCATCTGGTCTAAGTTTCCATTTCCAATCATCCACAATTGATTCTCATGGAATCGATTCTCATACGGATAACCGATACCATTTAGCATCACTTGAGATTTAATGACAGAACCTGCTTGGCGTTCTGGAATCTCGACAAAATACAATTTGTTTGGTTGTAGATTGAACTTCCATTCAATTTTTGCTGGATCCGCCTCATTGGTAAGCGTGTATTTCTCCTGTCCCTTCGTTAAATTCGTCGTTACAGGTTCACCTACATTAACCTCGGTCAGTGCATTTGTTCCAGAAAGTCCAATCACTTGCAAGAGCTGGTTGAGATTGGCTACTGGTTGATTTTTCTCGAAAGCGATATTAGTTGCCATATTCTCATTCGTTAAATAGCCAAGAGAAAACGCATATGGATTGCGATAAACTGTAAAATTCTTCATCGTTCCTTCTTTGGCATACATACCACGCACATCGGCATAGACGCGTTTTTCATCACCGTCCATCATAAAGCGTGAAACTCCAAACAGCGAATCCAAAATCACATTGCGGTCGGTATAGTTCGCCACTGATTGAGACGTTGGAAGACCTAGATGGCTCATCTCTTCAATTAGCGAATGTTCAAGACTTGATGTGAAGTGAGAAGCTCCATTGTAGCCGAATGCAATCGGGAAGTTCGCATGCGACAATCCTTTATGCATTTCCATTCGCGTGAATGTATTTTTATCACTATAGCCTTCTTTATCGAAAAGCTATCGCAAATTCCATTTGTTCCTGTAATCCTGCATTACCGATAAAATAAGGAGCTCTTCTAAATCCAACAAAGGAACTCACCATTAACTCAACAATCACGACTCCTGCCGTTAATTGAAGCCTACGAACTCTCTCGGCTCTTCTAAAGAAGAAGGCTAGTAAGATAATCGTCCAAATAATAAAAGCGAGTATTTTCTGTGAGGTCTCAACATATTGCAGACTTCTTAGAGTCGACAACACTAAAATCGTACCAAAGCCAAAGATGGCCACTAAGAACTCATTCAAGCGGAATTCATCTTTCCACTGCATTAGACTTTCGGATGCTAGCACTAGCATAAAGCTATTGGCTACCCATGAATTTCTGAAGTAGAAACCAACCGGGCGTTGTCCCATATGCCAAATTTGATCGAAGCCTTGAATCGAAAACGAAAGCAGTAAGACAAGTAACACGACTGTCGCTGCTAATTTCTTACGAAGTGTAATCTCTCTTTTAGCAAAGAAAGTACATACTCCAAAGAGTCCTAAACCACCAATAAAGAGTTGCGGTAACGCTTTGGAATCTCCCCACTCTTTTTCACCAAAGGATCCTAAGATGAATTTTTGCGGCATAGCGACTAAATCATTCACGGAATTCCAAGACCATGCAAAGGTGCTCCCCGCACTCGCCTTACTTTCTAATAAGGCGCTAAAGACTGGCAATAGCCAAAATGCTGCAAGTCCTACACCTATGAGTGCAAATAACGCGACTCTCGCTATTCTCTGTACGGCCTCTTTCAATGAAGCATCCGACGAGAAGACCACATAAAATGTATAGAGCGCCACAAAGAGACACATCATATACCCTGTATAAAAATCCGTTATTAAACTAATGGCAAGAAACAGCGGTAATTTCACCGAACGCTTCCCACTTGCCACCTCTTCAATTCCCAAGAGAATAAACGGAATATAGATCAGATTATCTAAGAAATTAGGATTGTACTGTTGCGATACGACAAATCCGCTAAGGGCATATGACGAAGCTAATCCTAACGATAACCAGTAATGTTTCGATACGCCTTGGAATTTCTTTTCTAAGAAGTAACCAAAGATGACTCCCATGCCCCCAGCACGTAGAAGAGGAATCACGTAGCTAAGGACTTGAAAACTTGAAATTGGAAAGATCACATATAAAAACGTGAATGGACTTAAACTATTAAAGCCCCAGACACTTGGCATGGCTCCTCCAAGTGATTTCTCGAAGGACCAAAATAGACCACTAAAATCTCCACTCCAAAATAGTTTATGCAATCCGATATAAAGCGGAAAAATATTGAGAAAGAAAGTCTCACTATGAATCAATTTTGCGATAAAAGGGTCAATCCTAAACTTAGGAAGACCCCAACATCACCACAAATGGAACGAAGAATAGCAGAACTATATTTTAATTTCATTTTTGAAATTGTCATTATAGTCTACTCCTATTCAATTAAATCCATTTTTATAAATGGCTAAACATAAATACAAATTGATAAGATTGAAATCACGAAACCCTGCCATAAATCCTTCTGCATATAAGTCATCTCAATTGTATGTTCACCAGGTGTACTTTGGAAAGCAAGAAGACTATCCCAAACTTTAGCAGTTCCAACGACTTGACCATCGACTTTAACCGTCCAGCCCTTTTCATATGGAATACTTGTCATCATCCATGTGCTATCGTCTGTGATTTTCACAGTCCCTTGAATATGACTATCATTCCAATGAGTGACTTTCATCCCTTGAAGTTGACGCTCTTCAATCATGCGATTTACTAAGGCACTATTTGAACGCGCTAGGCGTAATCCTGACAAGTTGTATTCGTCATCTGTGTCAATTTCAATCGTTAAATCAACGGCTTTTCCAAGTGAATCATGGGCCACTTGAATAAGTTGTGTTTGTTGGAATTTATCTTGGAAGTCATACGTATTTCCATTGAGTAAAATTCTCACTTTGTTTTTATTCGTATGAGAAAGTTTTTGAGGGAATCGATACCCAGTAATCTTCAGAAGACTGCGGTACTAAATGATACGTAATTGTTCCTGGTTTTTGGTAGAATCCACACGTTTATACGTTTCTGGTTTTAGAAGAATCAC
>BNJU01005226.1_pt1 | contig 51739 bp, 89 predicted proteins | sample 8539281 | NCBI WGS metagenome assembly BNJU01 (sample SAMD00202456, study PRJDB9452) | human saliva metagenome | isolation source: human saliva | place: Japan | reverse complement strand
ATCTTGTGCTACTGTTAAGTTATCTCCAGCCACATAAGATACTGTTGATCCATTTTTAACTAGTTGTGCACTTGAGCTTTCCTGATGCTACTCCTGTTCTCAACTGCTGATGCTGTTGCATTCCATCAACACTATTTTAACGCATTTGCAACATCTTGTGCTGTTACTAATCCGTTTGGAGTTGTTGCTCCTGGAGTTGCTGGATTTGGTAATCCCTGCTTTTTCCATCTGGACTTACACTTAGACCTTGGAGTTACAGTGTCACATTTAACTTCACCATTTTGCTCCTACAGTTTTGCTGTTGTAAGTTTCCATTTTGAAAATCTAATCCATTTGCTAATGTAACTTCTTGTTTAGGTGCTGCTCCATTTGCTGCTGTAGCCAGATTTAGCATTTCAGCTCGCTGTTGAGCTATCAACTTTACAGTTACTTTTCCATCTTTGCTTCTGCTAGTAATTCCATTTGCTCCAACTATATCAAACTTGATCTCTCCAGTTTTATCTAGTTGTTGTGTTGCTGTAACTGCTGAATTATCTCCACCCTAATTGGATAGTATTACATAGCTAACTTATGGAATTGAGAACCACGTCGCATCTGTTGATGTTGGACTTATAGTTCCTGGTGCCACTTTTTATTTTTAACAACTTTATTTCCTGCACTGATTCCATCTTTTGTTATAGATATTGGTGCAGTTCCTGGTGTTGCTGGACTTACTGTTAATCCATCTCCATTTATTACAGTCTTATCTCCTGCTGCTGTTTTGAATTCAGCTGATGTTAAATCTTTTAACACTTATTAAGACTATATGTATATTTGTGATCTCCAGCTGTTACATCTGTGCTACTGTTAAGTTATCTCCAGCCACATAAGATACTGTTGATCCATTTTTAACTAGTTGTGCACTTTGGGCTTCTGAGTGCTACTCCTGTTCCAACTGCACGATGCTGTTGCATTCCATCAACACTATTTTTAACGCATTTTGCAACATCTTGTGCTGTTACTAATCCGTTTGGGTTGTTGCTCCTGGAGTTGCTGGGATTTGGTAATCCTGCTTTTCCATCTGGACTTACACTCAGACCTTGAGTGCAGTGTCATATTTAACTTCACCATTTGCTCCTACAGTTGCTGTTGTAAAGTTTCCATTTTTGAAATCTAATCCATTTGCTAATGTAACTTCTTGTTTAGGTGCTGCTCCATTTGCTGTATAGCTTAATTTAGCATTTGCTCCTATTGTTGAGCTATCAACTTTTACAGTTACTTTTCCATCTTTAGCTTCTGTAGTAATTCCATTTGCTCCAACTATATCAAACTTGATTCCTCCAGTTTTATCTAGTTGTTGTGTTGCTGTAACTGTTGAATTATCTCCACCTAATTGGATAGTATTTGTAGCTAAGTTATATAATTGAGAACCATTTATCGCATCTGTTGATGTTGAACTTATAGTTCCTGGTGCTACATTTTTAACAACTTTATTTCCTGCACTGATTCCATCTTTTGTTATAGATATTGGTGCAGTTCCTGGAGTTGCTGGACTTACTGTTAATCCATCTCCATTTATTACAGTCTTATCTCCTGCTGCTGTTTTGAATTCAGCTGATGTTAAATCTTTTTAACACTTTATTTAGACTATATGCATATTTGTGATCTCCAGCTGTTACATCTTGTGCTACTGCCAAGTTATCTCCAGCTACATAAGATACTGTTGATCCATTTTTAACTAGTTGTGCACTTGGGCTTCCTGATGCTACTCCTGTTCCAACTGCTGCTGCTGTTGCATTCCATCCTACACTATTTAGTGCATTTGCAACATCTTGTGCTGTTACTAATCCATTTGGTGTTGTTGCTCCTGGAGTTGCTGGATTTGGTAATCCTGCTTTTCCATCTGTTACTGTTAATCCTTGAGTTACAGTATCATATTTAACTCTCCATTTGCTCCTTACAGTTGCTGTTGTAAAGTTACCATTTTTGAAATCTAATCCATCAGATAGTTTTACTTCTTGAGCTGTTGCAGCATCTGAGTTAGATTTATATTTCAATTTAGTATTTGCTCCTATTGTTGAAGCATCTACTGATACAGTTACTTTTTCCATCTTTAGCTTCTGTAGTAATTCCATTTGCTCCAAACTATATCAAACTTGATTCCACTCAGTTTTATCTAATGTTTGTTTATCTCAGGTTGTAGCTTTATCTCCACCCTAATTGGATAGTGTTTGAAGCTAAAGTTATATAATTGAGAACCATTTATCGCATCTGTTGATGTTTTGCTAATAGTTCCTGGTGCTACATTAGTTACTTTCTTATCTCCTGCACTGATTCCATCTTTAGTTACAGATATTGGACTTGTTGTTGGAGTTGCTGGACTTACTGTTAATCCATCTCCATTTATTACTGTCTTATCTCCTGCTGCTGTTTTAGAATTCAGCTGATGTTAAATCTTTTAACACTTTATTTAGACTATATGTATATTTGTGATTTCCAGCTGTTACATCTTGTGCTACTGTTAAATTATCTCCAGCTACATAAGATACTGTTGATCCATTTTTAACTAGTTGTGCACTTGGAGTTCCAGTTTTTATACCTGTTCCTGTTGCATCTGCTGTTGCTTTCCATCCTACATTATTTAATGCATCCGCAACATCTTGTGCTGTTACTAATCCATTTAGTGTTGTTCCTGGAGTTGCTGGATTTGGTAATCCTGCTTTTTCCATCTGTTACTGTTAATCCTGGAGTTACAGTGTCATATTTAACCTCACCATTTGCTCCTACAGCTTTGCTGTTGTAAAAGTTACCATTTTTGAAGTTTAGCCCATCTGCTAATGTTACTTCTGCTTAGGCGCATCTCCATTTGCTGTGTATTTCAACTTAGAATTTGCTCCTATTGTTGAACTATCAACTTTTACAGTTACTTTTCCATCTTTAGCCTCTGTAGTAATTCCATTTGCTCCAACTATATCAAACTTGATTCCACCATTTTTATCTAGTGTTTGTTTATCTGTAGGTTGTAGCTTTATCTCCACCTCAATTGGATAGTGTTTGAAGATAAGTTGTAAGTTGAGAACCATTTATCGCATCTGTAGATGTTTTTGCTAATAGCTCCTGGATGCTACTGTTAGTTACTTTCTTATCTCCCGCACTGATTCCATCTTTTGTTATAGATATTGGTGCAGTTCCTGGTGTTGCTGGACTTTACTGTTAATCCATCTCCATTTATTACAGTCTTATCTCCTGCTGTTTTGAATTCAGCTGATGTTAAAATCTTTAAACACTTTATTTAGACTATATGTATATTTGTGATCTCCAGTTGTTACATCTTGTGCTACTGTTAAGTTATCTCCAGCTACATAAGTTACTGTTGATCCATTTTTAACTAGTTGCGCACTTGGAGTTCCAGTTTTGCTCCTGTTCCTGTTGCATCCGCTGTTGCTTTCCATCCTACATTATTTAATGCATCTCGCAACATCTTGTGCTGTTACTAATCCATTTGGAGTTGTTGCTCCTGGAGTTGCTGGATTTGGTAATCCTGCTTTTCCATCTGTTACTGTTAATCCTTGAGTCACAGTATCATATTTAACTTCTCCATTTGCTCCTACAGTTGCTGTTGTAAAAGTTACCATTTTTGAAGTCTAATCCATCAGATAATTTTTACTTCTTGAGTTGTTCCAGCATCTGAGTTTGATTTATATTTCAATTTAGTATTTTGCTCCTATTGTTGAAGCATCTCACTGATACAGTTACTTTTCCATCTTTAGCTTCTGTAGTGATTCCATTTGCTCCAACTATATCAAACTTGATTCCACCAGTTTTATCTAATGTTTGTTTATCTGTAGTTGTAGCTTTATCTCCACCTAATTGGATAGTGTTTGAAGCTAAGTTATATAATTGAGAACCATTTATCGCATCTGTTGATGTTTTGCTAATAGTTCCTGGTGCTACATTAGTTACTCTTATCTCCTGCACCGATTCCATCTTTAGTTACAGATATTGGACTTGTTGTTGAGTTGCTGGACTACTGTTAATCCATCTCCATTTATTACAGTCTTATCTCCTGCTGCTGTTTTGAATTCAGCTGATGTTAAGTCTTTTAACTCTTTCTGCAAGTTTTCATTTATTTTTCCAGTGTTATCTCACTACTGATCCTATGTTATTATCAGATAATTTAGTTTTATCTGCTCCTCCAACTATTTCCAATCTTTCACCCTAGTTTCTAGAAATAGTAGTATTTTGGAGTTGCTGCATTATAGTCATCTGCACTGAAGTTCATTCCCTCATTACTAGTCATTAGTTGCAGTATCTAATTGATTCTGTTAACTGCATCTGTTCCATTTACTCCTGGCGCTACATCTTTGATAACTTTTATTTCCTGTGCTGATTCCGTCTTTTTCCTATTACTACATCATTTGTTCCTGGTGCTCCTGGCACTGCTATAGTCTTAGTTGTTACTGAATCTAGACCTGTTAAATCTTTATTTAACTCTGTAAGTGTATTCTTATTTTTCCTGCTGATAAATCTTGTTTTTACTGTTAGATTATCTCCAGCTTTGAATACTACTTGTCTCCTGCTTTTTACCAATGTTGATGTTGATGCTCCATCTACATTTCCACCTCGCATTTGCTTTCCATCCTGCATTATTTATTGCATTTGCAACATCATTTGCTGTTACTAGATTATTTGCTGCTGGTGTATTTACTTTTCCATCTGTCGATGTTAATGTTGTAGTTTTTACATCATATTTTACTACTCCATTTGCTGCTACACTTGCTGTTGTTAAGTTTCCATCTGTAAAGTTTAGACCATCTGCTAATGTTACTTCTTCTTTTGTTCCACCATTTGCTGTGTATTTCAACTTAGAATTTGCTCCTATTGTTGAACTATCAACTTTTACAGTTACTTTTCCATCTTTAGCTTCTGTAGTAATTCCATTTGCTCCAACTATATCAAACTTGATTCCACCAGTTTTATCTAGTGTTTGTTTATCTGTTGTTGATGCATTATCTCCACCTAATTGGATAGTATTTGTAGCTAACTTGTGGAATTGAGAACCATTTATCGCATCTGTTGATGTCGGACTTATAGTTCCTGGTGCTGTTAGTTACTTTCTTATCTCCTGCACTGATTCCATCTTTTTGTTATAGATATTGGTGCAGTTCCTGGTGTTGCTGGGCTTACTGTTAATCCATCTCCATTTATTACTGTCTTATCTCCAGCTGGTGTTTTAAATTCAGCTGATGTTAAGTCTTTTAACTCTTTTGCAAGTTTTACATTTATTTTTCCAGTGTTATCTACTACTGATCCTATGTTATTATCAGATAATTTAGTTTTATCTGCTCCTCCAACTATTTCAATCTTTCACCCAGTTTCTTAGAAATAGTAGTTTTGGAGTTGCTGCATTATAGTCATCTGCACTGAGTTCATTCCTTATTAATTAAGTCATTAGTTGCAGTATCTAATTGATTCTTGTTAACTGCATCTGTTCCATTTACTCCTGGTGCTACATCTTTGATAACTTTTATTTCCTGCACTGATTCCGTCTTTTTCCTATTACTACATCATTTTGTTCCTGGTGCTCCTGGCACTGTTATAGTCTTAGTTGTTACCGAATCTAGACCTGTTAAATCTTTATTTAATTTGTAAGTGTATTCTTGTTTTCCTGCTGATAAATCTTGTTTTACTGTTAGATTATCTCCAGCCTTGAATACTACTTCATCTCCTGATTTACTAATGTTGATGCTGGTGTTCCATCTACATTTCCACCTGCATTGCTTTCCATCCTGGAGTTATTTATTGCATTTGCTACATCTTTAGCTGTTGCTACTCCGTCTGTTGTTGGAACTGTCACTTTTCCATCTGGTGTTGATGTTAGCGCTGATGTTTTCACATCATATTTTACTTTTTCCTGCTGTATCAACACTTGCTGTGCTGTTAATGTTCCATCCTCAAAGTTGAATCCATCTGCTAATGAAACTTCCTTCTTAGAGTGCTGCTCCATTTGCAGTGTAGCTTATCTTAGTATCTTTTTGAGATCTTAGATGTATCTGCTGCTATTGTAAATTCTTTACCATTTTTGAGTTATTGTTACTCCAGCTCCATCTTTGAATACTACTTCGTCTCCACCTTTTACTGTTTCAGCTGTATTGTTATTAGCTTTTACTTTCCAAGCTGCTGTATCTTTTTATTGTATTTGTTCCTGCTGGTGTTAAATTAGATAAATCTTTATTTGCTGCATATCTATTTTTTTCCTTTTGTTGCAGTATCTAATTTAACTGTTACATCCGTTCCAGCCGCTGATGTTTCTATTCCATTAGCACCTTTGATATTAAATTGAAGACCACCAGTTTAGTGATAAATTTTGTGCAGTTGTTACAGTAGAATTATCTCCACCTATTTTATGTGTTATCTCCAATTTTTGATCTAATTGGTTTTTGTTAACTGCATCTGTTCCATTTACTCCTGGTGCTACATTTGTTATTGTTTTTTATTTCTGCATTTATTCCATCTTTAGTTTACAGATATTGGACTTGTTGTTGGAGTTGCTGGACTTACTGTTAATCCATCTCCATTTATTACTGTCTTATCTCCAGCTGGGTGTTTTTAAATTCAGCTGATGTTAGTCTTTTAACTCTTTCACAAAGTTTTACATTTATTTTTCCAGTGTTATCTACTACTGATCCTATGTTATTATCAGATAATTTAGTTTTATCTGCTCCTCCAACTATTTCAATCTTTCACCTAGTTTCTTAGAAATAGTAGTATTTTGGAGTTGCTGCATTATAGTCATCTGCACTGAAGTTCATTCCTTATTAATTGAGTCATTAGTTGCAGTATCTAATTGATTCTTGTTAACCGCATCTGTTCCATTTACTCCTGGCGCTACATCTTTGATAACTTTATTTCCTGCGCTGATTCCGTCTTTTCCTATTACTACATCATTTGTTCCTAGTGCTCCCTGGCACTGTTATAGTCTTAGTTGTTACTGAATCTAGACCTGTTAAATCTTTATTTAACTTGTAAGTGTATTCTTGTTTTCCTGCTGATAAATCTTGTTTTACTGTTAGATTATCTCCAGCTTTGAATACTACTTCGTCTCCTGCTTTTTACCAATGTTGATGTTGATGCTCCATCTACATTTCCACCCGCATTTGCTTTCCATCCTGCATTATTTATTGCATTGTAACATCATTTGCTGTTACTAGATTATTTGCTGCTGGTGTATTTACTTTTCCATCTGTCGATGTTAATGTTGTAGTTTTTACATCATATTTTACTACTCCATTTGGTGATACACTTGCTGTTGTTAAGTTTCCATCTGTAAAGTTTAATCCATCTGCTAATGTTACTTCTTCTTTTGTTCCAGCATTTGCTGTATAACTTAACTTAGTTCCTTGTGAAATCTTAGTTGTATCTGCTGATATTGTAAAATTCTTTACCACTTTGAGTTATTTTTACTCCAGCTCCATCTTTAAATACTACTTGTCTCCACCTTTTTACTGTTTCAGCTGCATTACTATTTGCTTTTACTTTCCAAGCTGCTGTATCTTTTATTTTATCTATTCCTGCTGTGTTAAATTAGATAAATTCTTATCTGCTGCATTATCTATTTTTCTCTTGTTGCTGCATCTAATTTAACTGTTACATCTGTTCCTGCTGCTGATGTTTCTATCTCCATTCGCACCTTTTTACATTAAATTGAAGACCTCCAGCTTGAGATAAATCTTGTGTAGCTGTTGTTCCTGTGTCTCCACCTAATTTTTATTTTTGTTATCTCCAATTTTTGATCTAATTGGTTTTTGTTAACTGCATCTGTTCCATTTACTCCATCCGCTACATTAGTTATTGGTTTATTTCCGCATTGATTCCATCTTTCCTTATTACTCATCATTTGTTCCTGGTGTTGTTCTGGAATTGTCATAGTCTTAGTTGTTACTGAATCTAAGTCTTTTAAATCTTTATTTAAACTATATGTATATTTATGATTTCCATTTGTATCAACAGCTTGTAGCCACTGTTGGTTATCTCCAGCTACATGAGTTACTGTTGATCCATTTTTAACTAGTTTTGCGCTTGGAGTTCCAGTTTTTATACCTGTTCCTGTTGCATCTGCATTTGCTTGCCATCCTGAGTTATTTATTGCATTAGCTATGCGTCTTTAGCTGTTGCTACTCCGTCTGTTGTTGGAACTGTTACTTTTTCCCTGCTGGTGTTGATGTTAGCGCTGATGTTTTTACATCATATTTTACTTTTCCCGCTGTATCAACACTGTTGTTGTTAAGTTTCCATCTTCAAAGTTAAATCCATCTGCTAATGAAACTCTTTCTTAGGCGCTGCCCATTTGCAGTGTAGCTATCTTAGTATCTTTGAAATCTTAGATGTATCTGCTATTGTAAAATTCTTTACCATTTTGAGTTATTGTTACTCCAGCTCCATCTTTAAATACTACTTCGTCTCCACCTTTTACTGTTTCAGCTGTATTGTTATCAGCTTTTACTTTCCAAGCTGCTGTATCTTATTTTATCTATTCCTGCTGGTGTTAAATTAGATAAATTCTTATCTGCTGCATTATCTATTTTTCTCTTGTTGCTGCATCTAATTTAACTGTTACATCTGTTCCTGCTGCTGATGTTTCTATTCCATTAGCACCTTTTAATATTAAATTGAAGTCCACCAGTTTGTGATAATTTTTGTCCTGCTGTTACAGTTGTATTATCTCCACCTAATTTGATTTCATTATTCCAATTTGGTCTAATTGGTTTTTATTTACAGCATCAGTTCCATTTGTTCCTGGTGCTACATTAGTTATTTTCTTTATCTCCAGCATTAATTCCATCTTTTTCCTATTACCACATCATTTGTTCCTGGTGTTGCTCCTGGAATTGTCATAGTCTTAGTTGTTACTGAATCAAGATCTTTTAGATTCTTGTTCAAACTATATGTATATTTATGGTTCTCTGATGCATCAACATCTTGTGCTACTGTCAAATTATCTCCAGCTACATAAGATACTGTTGATCCATTTTTAACTAGTTTTGCACTTGGAGTTCCAGTTTTTATACCTGTTCCTGTTGCATCTGCATATTGCTTTCCATCCTGCATTATTTATTGCATTTGTTACATCTTTAGCTGTTGCTACTCCATCTGTTGTTGGAACTGTAACTTTTCCATCTGTCGATGTTATGTAGTTGTCTTTACATCATATTTTACTTTTCCTGCTGTATCTAACACTTGCTGTTGTTAATGTTCCATCCTCAAAGTTGAATCCATCTGCAATGAAACTTCCTTCTTAGGTGCTGCTCCATTTGCAGTGTAGCTTATCTTAGTATCTTTTGAGATCTTAGATGTATCTGCTGCTATTGTAAATTCTTTACCATTTTGAGTTATTGTTACTCCAGCTCCATCTTTGAATACTACTGTCTCCATCCTTTTACTGTTTCAGCTGTATTGTTATTAGCTTTTTACTTTCCAAGCTGCTGTATCTTTTTATTGTATTTGTTCCTGCTAGTCAAATTAGATAAATCTTTATTTGCTGCATTATCTATTTTTCCTTTTGTTGCAGTATCTAATTTAATCTGTTATATCCGTTCCAGCCGCTGATGTTTCTATTCCATTAGCACTTTTGATATTAAAATTGAAGACCACCAGTTTGTGATACTTTTTGTCCTGCTGTTACAGTTGTATTATCTCCACCTAATTTGATTTCATTATCTCCAATTTTATCTAATTGACTCTTGCTTTGTACAGCGTCTTTTCCATTTACTCCATCCGCTACATTAGTTATTGGCTTATTTCTGCATTGATTCCATCTTTTCCTATTACACATCATTTGTTCTCTGGTGCTCTGGCACTGTTATAGTCTTAGTTGTTACTGAATCTAGACCCTGTTAAATCTTTTTATTTAACTTGTAAGTGTATTCTCGTTTTCCTGCTGATAAATCTTGTTTTACTGTTAGATTATCTCCAGCCTTGAATACTACTTCATCTCCTGATTTTTATTAATGTTGATGCTGGTGTTCCATCTACTATTTCCACCCGCATTTGCTTTCCATCCTGAGTTATTTATTGCATTTGCTACATCTTTAGCTGTTGCTACTCCATCTGTTGTTGAACTGCTACTTTTTCCATCTGTCGATGTTAATGTTGTAGTTTTTACATCATATTTTACTACTCCATTTGCTCCTACACTTGCTGTTGTTAAAGTTTCCATCTGTGAAATTTAATCCATCAGATAGTTTAACTTCTTGTTTAGTTGTATCTCCATTTGCTGTGTAACTTAACTTACTACTTCCAGCCGATAGTTTTGAAGGATCTACTGATACAGTTACTTTTTCCATTTTTAGCTTCTGTAGTAATTCTGTTTGCTCCAAACTCATATCAAACTTGATTCCTCCAGCATTATCTAATTGTTGTGTACCTGTTGTTCCTTTATCTCCACCTAATTGGATAGTGTTTTGAAAGCTGTTATATAGTTGAGAACCATTTTATTGCATCTGTTGATGTCTTATTAATAGCTCCTGGTGCTACATTTGTTACTTTTTATCTCCAGCACTGATTCCGTCTTTTAGTTACAGAAATTGGTGCTGCTCCTGCTGTAGATGGAGTTACTGTTAAGCTATTTCCATTTATTACAGTCTTATCTCCAGCTGCTGTTTTTGAATTCAGCAGATGTTAAGTCTTTTAACTCTTTTTGCAAGTTTTATATTTATTTTTCCAGTACCATCTACCATAGTACCAATATTATTGTTAGACAATTTTTGTAGGATCTGTAGTATCTGCTCCTCCAACTATTTCTAATTTTTGTCTCTAATTCTTTTAGACACTACAGTGCTTACTTCATCAAATGGATCATAGTCATCTCCACTAAATTTTAATGGCATTACAGCTTTATTTAGTTTTTGTTTTGTTACAGTATCTAATCTCAATTGTTACATCTGTTCCTGATGCTGATGTTTCTAGTCCATCACCACTTTTTATATTAAATTGAAGACCTCCAGCTTTTTATGATAAATTTTTGTGTTCCTGTTGTTCCTTTTATCTCCACCCTAATTTTTATTGTGTTATTCCAATTTTTGATCTAATTGGTTTTTATTTACTGCATCTGTTCCATTTACTCCTGTCTACATTACTTATCTTATTTCCACCTGCATTGATACCATTATTATCTCATTACAGTATCTTTTCCACCTGTTCCTGGCACTGTTAATTTTTAGTTGTTACTGAATCTAATCCTGTTAAATCTTTTATTTAAACTATATTCATAAGTTTGTTTTACCATTAGTAGCATCTACAGTTTGTTTTAACTTGTGAAATTAGATCCTGCTGAATAAAACTACAGTATTTCCTGGTTTAACTGATGTTAATGTAGATGCACCGATTTTGTTTCCACCTGCATCTGCTTTCCATCCTTCTCCAAGTGTTTTAGCTACTGAATATAGTTGAGAACCATTTATTGCATCAGTACTTGTAGCTGATATTTCTCCAGGTGCGATATTCTTTAATTGACGTTCTCTACCAGCTCTACCAAAAGAAACCATACTTCCTTCTTCAACATTTGTTGCTCCAGCAAAGTTTGTTAAATTCATAGTACTTCCATCTGTAAGTGTTACATTTGCATCTGTAATTTGTCTTCCTTGAAGACCAGCTGTAGAAGATCCTCCACCTATCGCTACAGCATTGGCTTGGGGAGTTTGAGCTCCCTGTCCCCTATAGCAACTAGAGTTTATCCCTTTAGCTTCATAGAAGTTCCTATAGCTAGAGCTATATCTCCAGCTTCAGCCTTTACTCCTAAAGCAACTGCACCTTGACCACTATTAGTCCCATTATATACTTTATATCCTAAACCTTCTGTTCTTCCTGTTAAATTCTTATATATATCATTTAAACTTTTTGATTATTTACATTTTGAGTACTTGTTTGAGTTCCATTTTATCAAAAATCTTTTTGTGTAACTAGTCCTTGAAAGAGAAACAGCATCCAAATCATCTCCACCTATTACTATAGACGAATCTCCCTTTTGAGCCACAGTATTTGATCCTATCGCTATTGATTGATCTCCTTTGCCCAAGCTCCTTCCTTTTTCTTTTGTTCCACTTCCAATTGCTATTCCTTGACTCTACTATTTTTCCAGCTTCTCCTGCTTTAGTATAAGATCCTATTGTAATATTGTTATACGATCTTCCAGTGTTAGAGTTCCCCATTTCCTGCCTTTTATATCCTATTGATACTCCCAAATGGTCTGAATAAGATTCATCTCCTATACTAACACTTCCTTTAGCAACAGAACCCTTTTCCAAATGCTAATCCATTAGCTGTAGTTAAATCAGTACTTTGAACTATTGCATTTTGCAGCCTCCTATTGCTACTCCACCATTATTACTAGCACCTAGACCTAAAGATATACTTCCATCTTGTCTACTAATGAATTTTTCCTATTGCTATTCCTTTATCACTCACTGCATTAACACCTACAGCTACTGATGCTTCTGATTTAGCTTGAGCTTCTGCACCCATTGCTAATGCCTTAGTTCCAGTTGCCTTTGTATTAACCCCCATAGCTATAGAAGCTTCTCCACTAGCTTGAGTATTTTTAGTTAGATTTCCTGCTCCATCTTTTGTTGCAGTTGACGAATAAAGGTCATTACCATAAAGACCTCCAATTGCTATAGCTTGAGTTCCAGTCGCTGCCGCTCCTCCTCCTACAGCTACACTTCTCCTGCACTAGAAGTTCCTCCTCTTGCTCCAGTACCCATTGCTACTGAATCAGCCAGTTGCAGAAGCTTGTCACCCATACTTATTCCTCTAGCTCCACTAGAGTTAGCACCTAGACCTATAGCTGTTGCTGTTGCTCCTTCAGCCTTAGCAAAAGTTCCTAAAGCTAGTCCACCTTGTTTTGCAACCGCACTGTTACCTAAACTTGTACCAAACATATTTGATTCTGCTTTTATATCCTATTGCAATACCTTGTCCATTATATCTGTCTGGACTGAATATATCATTTCCTGTAGTTTCTATTTTACTATATTGTAAATTATCAGGGTTTTTGTACACGATCATAGTTAAGATACCCATCTTGACTATCTCCCTTTGCATATGATCCTGAAGCTGCTTCATATTTATTTGTTACTTTTGCTTCTCTACCCATAGCCATACCTGATGTAACTGTAGAAGAAGTATCTCCATAGCTACCCCAGCTTTGCACTGCAGTAGCTTTTTCTCCCAATAGCTACTCCAGAACCTGATGACATTACTGTTTGTAAAAGTTTTCCATTTTTATTCGTTGCAGAGCTGCAACTACATTAGCTCCATCTCCCTAAAGAAATTGCACTTGCAACTTTTGTTGAAGCATTATATCCTATAGCAATAGCATTATTTTCTGTTGCTCCATCATTTAATTTGTTTCTCTGCATCATTTGATTTTATAGAAACATATCTCAATTTTACTATTTATATCTTCACTTAATTTTTAGCAACAGAAAATAACTGCGAACCAGTAGCTGCATCAGTACTTGTAGCTGAAAGTTCCCCAGGTGCTATATTTTTAATTGACGTTCACGCCCCACTGTACCAAAAGAAACCATATCTCCTTCTGTGACATTACTTGCTCCTGCAAAGTTTCCAAAATTTACATTAGTTCCATCTGCAAGTCCTATATTTGCATCAGTCACTCTTTTAGCTTTAAGACCTTCTGTTGAAGACCCTGCCCCAACAGCAACTGCATTAGCTTGAGTAGCAAGAGTCCTGTTCCCTAAAAAGCAAGTGAGTTTATTCCTTTAGCTTCTGACATAGTTCCTAAGGCTGTTGCAAGATCTCCTGCTGCAGCTTTTACTCCTAAAGCAACTGATGCTTCTCCAGCTGTAGTTCCTCTATATCCACCCAAACCAGATGTGTTTCCTGTTAAATCTTTTATATATCATCTCAAAACTTTGATTATTTACTGCTGTACTTGTTTCAGTATCATTTTTATCATAAGATTTCTTTTTACATAACTCTTTTGTCTTACTTTATAGCTCCCATCTACATCATCTCCACCTATTACTACAGAAGAGTTCCCCTTCTGCAATAGTATCAGATCCTATTGCGATTGCTTGTGTTCCTTTTGCCCAAGCTCCACTACCTTGTGAAGATCCTATAGCTATTGACTGTCCTACAGAGTTAGTAGATCCTTTTATCTCCAACTTTAGTATTTGCCCCTATTGTTATATTACTGTATGAAGCACTTCCAGGTGTCCAGTTTTCTTGCCCCTGCCTTATATCCTATTGCTACTCCATATTTCATGAGTAGTTGATTCAACACCTACTGCTACTGCTCCAAGATTTCCTGTAGCTTGTGCCCCTTTACTCCAGCCACCCTCCAGCTACTGAATTGAAACCTGTACCTACAGCTACTGAATCAACTGTTCTTGCCCTGGTCTATTTCCAGCATTTGCTCCATAGGCTGCTCCTCCACCAATAGCACCAGTAATTAAAAACTAACAACCGTCGAAGTTGTTATACTTATTTTCTTTTTAACCAAGATTTCAGAAATTTTCGTCTCTTTCCTTGTTATTCATTCTCTCTCCTTTTATGTATAAAAACTAATGTATTTTTAAGATTATATTTACCCTTATCCATTTTTATTACAACTGTTATTTTTATGGACAGCTATAATATACTAATTTTGTTGACATTAATTTTATCATACCTTTTAAGCTTTTTCAAGCTACATGTTTTTCATTACTTTTTAAAAATTTTAGTGTTATTTTTATTCCTAAAAGTCATTATTTAATAGTTAGCTGTAATCGATTATTATTCAATTTGTTCTTTTTATTTCATATTATTTTTCTACTCTTTTATTTTTATAAGTAGATATTCTAAGTTTAATTTCATCTATGTTTTTATAAAATCATCTTTTTGAATGAAACTTTTTCATATAACAATATAAATTTGTAAAATTACAACTCTATAGAATTTCTGATTATAAATCATAGCTAAATTTATAAAAATCTTTAATTGACAGTATTTTTAGAATGCTAAGATTTAGTAAAAATTAATTGAGGGGTTTTATGATTTTATTAGTACTTTATTATTATTTTATTATTATTTTTAATGACTTTATCTATTTCTGCTAAAGAAAAAAATATGAATTCAAAGGTGAGTTTTATATGGTGATGGTAAAAAGTTACAGGAACTTTTGAGCTTATATCAGAAAAATAAAGCAAAAGGAAGCTTTGTAAATGGTTTTACCTGATGGAATATTTGAGAGATATTATCCTGATGGAAGTATTATGCTAAAGAATACTTTTTGTAGCAGGTATAAGAATGACAGAAGAAACATATTACAAAGGTGGTAAATTATTTATAAAGTCCTCTAAAAAAAGATGATAGTTTGAAAGTTTTCATGAAGATGGCAATTTAGTTTTGAGTCGTAACATTAAAACGGGTAGTTATATAATTTACCACGAAAATGGAAAGCCACTAATGGTTTCTGATGGTAATATATCAACTTTATATAATGAGGACAATGAAAATTTATTTAAAATTGAATAGTGATGAATCACTAGATAGTCAAGGAGACTTAAAAGAATTAAAAAGATGGTTCATATCAACTTGTAAAAAATAATAAAGTTATTGCTACACTTGATGCTAGTGGTACAATAGTAACCTTCCTATATTCAACAGGAGAGCCATTAATGAGACTCCAATGATAACAATGAATTATTACAAATTTTCTTTAAAAATGGAACTGTTTTTGTTGAAGCAGATGCTAATAATTAGAATAAACTACAAAGATGGAAAAACATTATATAAAAACAGATAAAATTACAGAGATTTTTCTTTAATAAAGATGGAGAAGAAATTCCTAATGATTCTATCATTGGTATAAGAAAAATCAAATAAACTGAAGAAGTTTTATGAAAAATCAATATTTTTATTAATATTTTTAAATAATATGATATAATTGTATAGATGAGAGATTTACATATTAGCGAACCACTCCCACTTGTAGAAGTGGAAGCTTCTTGGGAAGTATATGCTTTTGTTAGCCACATATATTTACTAAGCTCTTCAGGTAGTCCCTACCCTGATATATTTTTAACTTACTTTTTCTTTCTTCTTTAATATTTCTAAACCTTTTCTTAATATATTTATACTTGCATTATAATTCTATCTCATTTCTAGTCCACAACATTCACAATGATATATTCTTTCTGATAATGTTAGAGTTTCTTTTATATTACCACAACTTCGAACAAGTCTTACTGCTTGGATAAAATGTAGGGTACTTTTTATAATCTTTTCTTTCATACTAATTTGCTTTATATTCTAGTTGTCTTATAAATTCACCCAACTTTACATCTGATATACTTTTTGTTAATTTGCTGATAACATTCCCTTTATATTTAAGTCTTCTATACAGATTATATCGTGGTTATTGATAATTTTTGTACTCAACTTATTTTACAAAGTCTTTCTTTTATTTCTAATTTTATTATGTATTTTTGCTACTCTTTGTTTTTGATAATTTTACTATCCGATAGTTTTTATCGCTATCTTTAGCAACTTTTACACCTCTTTGATAGTTTTCTTTGTTCTCTTTCTAAGTTTTTCTCATATTCTTTTGTTAGCTTTTAAATTCTCTACTTTTGTACAATCACTCATTGTTACAAATTCTTTTATTCCTAAATCTATTCCAATATTTTTATTAGTTTTTGCAATTCTTCGATTTCTTCTTCACATAATATTGAAAAACAAAAATAATGGTCAAGACTGTTTTTACTTGTTACTAGATTTAATTATACCTTCTATTTTTCTATGTAATTTAATTTTGACTCAGCGATTTTTAATTTTAGGAAGTTTTATGTAGCTATCTTTAATGTATATTGTATTTTTGATTATTTGTAGTATAGCTTTGGACTGGTTAGATTTATCACTTATATTTTGAAAACCAAAATCTTTATTTTTAAGAAAATTCTAAAAAGCCTTTTTAAATTTAATTGCGCATTAGCAAGAGCTAAGCTATCAACTCTTTTAAATAAGGGTAGTCTTCTTTATACTTAGCGGGAGTAGGATATTCAGTTTTAACTCCTGTTGCTTTTATATTCTTCATAACCTTTCTTTCTATCATCTAACATAAGGTTATAAACTTTCTAATACAACCAAAGTTTTTGAGAAAAAGATTACTTTGTTCTAAGGTAGGATATATTCTGAATTTATATGCTTTTTAACTATCTTCATTTTCTCCTCCTTACTTGCTCCACCAATACTCAATACAAAAAACTTCTACTCCAAAAATACTCTTTTTATTACCTTTATGATTTAATTATATCATATTTTTGAAACAATTTCAAGAAAAATAAAAAGAATTCATCCCCTCACTTATAAAAAGTAGGGGACTTCTTAGCTAGATATTGTTAAAAATTCTTAAAATAAAGGGTTTATATGAAAAAATATTATCAGTACTACTATTAATTTTTGTAATGCTATTATTCGCCTGTGGCGGAGTAAAATATGAGTTCATAGATGGGTTTTTATATGCCGCCGATGGAAAAGAAGCTACTGGAACATTTGAATTTAAATTAAATGGTTATAAAACTAGAGCAAAATATATAAATGGTTTTGCTAATGGACTATTTGAAATATATTATCCTAACAAAGTATTTTGATAAAAATAAAGTAAAAGATGGAATAGTTTCAAAAATAGAAGTATATTATAAAAGTGGAGAGACTTAGCAATCATTGCAGACAGTAAATATATGAAATATTTTCAACAAAGATGGAAGCTTTGTTGAAAGTTATGATGCTGATAAGAATGAAACTATTTCATATCAGGAAATGAAAATCCATTCATATTTACAGATGCAGACCCTACTACATATAATGAAAACAATGCAATTTTACCTAAAGTTGAAATGGAAAAGAAGTAGATTCAAATGTAATAACAAAAATTTAGGAATGGTCTCTGAAGTAATAGTGGATGATGAAGTTATGCTCAGGTTTGATGATAAAGATAGGTTTTTATTTCTTTCTATTCAACTGGAGAGCCTATGTATATGGGTAATACTACAACTTGAAACTCTAATTTTTCTCTAAAAATCGAAAGATTCTTTATAAAGATAAGGGAAGTGATTTTACTATCTATAATAAAGATGGAAAAGTCAATACATGAATTAAGGAAGGGGTATTATTCTTATAATGAAGATGGAGACGAAATTATTATGGATTTCATAGCAAAGTTGAAGATATTATAGATTAGCTTAAAATTCCAGATATATGATATAATTAAGATTAAAAATAAATTGGAGGTTGTTATGAAGAAAATATTATCAGCACTATTATTAATTTTTGCAATGCTATTATCTGCTTGTGGTGGAGTAAAATATGAATTCAAAAGATGGACTTATGTATGCTGATGGAAAAGAAGCTACTGGAACATTTTGAATTTAAAACAGGCAATACTAAAGTAAAAGGAAATTTTGTAAATGGTTTGCCTGATGGATTATTTGAAGAATATTATGAAGATGGTAGTATCATGGCAAAAGGATACTTTTGTAAATGGTGAGATGACATCTAAAGAATTATATTATAAGAATGGGTACTTTACTAGGAAATTTTTACTGAAAATGATGACATAAAACTTTATTATGATGATGAAGTCTAATCTTAAGTTATGATGCTGAAAAAAGAAGAATCTATTTATTATCATGAAAATGGAAATCCTTTTTATGATTGGTAACTCTAATGAAACAACTCTATATAATGAAAATAATGAAGTAGTTTCTAAATTGAGAGATGATGATCTAACAGATATTGGTGCAACTCTAAAAATTAGATGATGGGTACATTTGAACTTGTAAAAGGAGATGAAGTTATTGCTAAGATAGATGCTAATGGTGAGGTTATAAACTATCTATACTCAACAGGTGAACCTTTATTAAACAGTAAATGATAGTACAGGTGAAACTGAGTTTTTTTCTTTAAAAATGGAAATACATTTATGAAAGAAAAAGAAGGTGGAAGCATTCTAAATTATAGAGATGGTAAACCATTATACGAAATAGATGGGGACTCAGAAAACTATTTACAACGAAGAAGGAGATAAAATTGTTGGTGGCTTTGATTTAGTTACAGATATAAAAATTAGATTAAGAAATTAAATAAGGGGGATTAAAAGTTTCTTAACTTTTTAATCTCTTTTTTTATCTTTAGGAGGTTATATGAAAAAAAGGAATTATATTATTAGCATTAATTTTTACTGCCTGTGTCAATCTAGATAATATTGGTGGCAACTCAGGAGGTGAAGTTAAGAAATAAAAAAATACAAACATAAGCACAAGTAAAAACTATGAAAAGAAAAAAATGGTAGCTTGTATGTAGACAATGTTCTTGCTAATGGAAAACAAGAATACAAAAGAAAAAAATGGTGTTATCATAAAAGGAAACTTTAAAGATGGTTTAGCTGATGGACTTCAAGAAAGATACTATCCAAGTGGAAAACTATATGGAAAAAAATTAATATAGTGAATAATAAGGTTGAAGGTACTGAAACTACTTACTATGAAAAATGGAAAAAATCATTTCTGAGTTAAATTACACTCAAGGAAAATTAATTTCAGGAAAAAAATATTATGAAAATGGAGATTTATTATCTCAAATTGAAGGTAAAAAAATGACTATTTTCTATTCAAGTGGAAAAAAATTATTCACTATGGATAAAAACAGATTTAGCTGTATATCATGAAAATGGAAAAAGAAGTTTTCTCTAATTCAGCTGAAGGTATTAAAATAAATGGTGAACCTGCTAAAAAAATCTCTTTTTAGATATGTTCTCAAAAAGAAAATTTAGTAAAAACTGCTCTTTATCTTTTAACTTCGATACTATTCAAGCTGAATACAAGAGTGGAAAACCATCTATTCAGCTAAAAAGGTACAACTGCTGTTATGTACTATCCAAGTGGAAAAAAATTTTACTTGAACTTTCACCTAGCATAGATGGAACTGTAAATAGTAAGATATATTATGAAAATGGACAACTTATGCAAGTGGAAGATAGAAGTAAAAATGGTAGATCTGTAAAAGTTTACGATAAGGCTGGAAATCTTATAGCTGAAAAATATTTTTTTAATAAAGACCATGAAATTAAACAAATATATTGACATAATCTAAAAAAAGACTATAATAATCAGATGTAAGCCTTTCCCACAAAGGACTGTTGCGTTATATTAAAAAAATATAACCATATTAGGAGGATTTAAAAGTGAAAAAAATATACTTTTATGCAAAGAAAAGAAGATGTTGTCAGAGAGTGGCACCATTATGATGCAGAAGGACAAATTTTAGGAAGATTAGCAGTTGAAATTGCTAAAAAAATTAATGGGTAAAGAAAAAAATAACATTTACACCACATATAGATGGTGGAGACTATGTTGTAGTTACTAATGTTGAAAAACTAGTTGTAACTGGTAAAAAAATTAAATGACAAAGTTTACTACAATCACTCTGGATTCCCTGGAGGAATAAGAGCAAGAAAACTAGGAGAAATCTTAGCTAAAAAAACCTGAAGAACTTTTAATGCTAGCTGTTAAGAGAATGCTTCCAAAAAAACAAATTAGGAAGACAACAACTAACAAGACTTAGAGTATTTGTAGGAACAGAACATTCTCATACTGCACAAAAACCAAACAAGGTAGAATTATAATAAGGGGTAGAACAGTGGCAGAAAAAAATAACTCAATTTTTAGGAACTGGAAGAAGAAAAAAACTTCAGTAGCAAGAGTAAGATTAATTCCTGGTGGACAAGGAGTAGAAATAAACGGTAAAGGTATGGACGAATATTTCGGTGGAAGAGCAATCCTTTCTAGAATTGTTGAACAACCTTTAGCTTTAACAGAAACTTTAAACAAATATGCAGTTAAAGTAAATGTAGTTGGTGGAGGTAACTCTGGACAAGCTGGAGCTATCAGACACGGTGTTGCAAGAGCTTTAGTACTTGCTGATGATAGTTTAAAGGCTGCTTTAAGAGAAGCTGGATTCTTAACTAGAGACTCAAGAATGGTTGAAAGAAAGAAATACGGAAAGAAAAAAGCAAGAAGAAGCCCACAATTCTCAAAACGTTAATTACCAAAAGTATATACAATATTTATCCCACAGAGTTTTCTGTGGGATTTTTTTTATTATTTTATTTTAGCTCCATCTTTAAAAGCTTGCCCTACCTTTTTCACCAAGTACACGATATGAATTTGTTATTGAGTCAAAAGTTATAAGTTCTAATTTATCCACATCTATTTGTCCTTTTTCATTTAATACAGCTTCATCAACCAATGTATTAATAATTTCAGCAATTACTCTATAATCTCCTAATTCTTCTTGAATTTCTACAACCTTACATTCAAGAGTCAATGGAAATTCTTCTATAATTGGAGCATCTATATTTTCACTTTTTTTCTACATGTACTCCTGATTTTTCTATTTTATCTACTTTGTTTCCTGATTCTATTCCAAAGTAATCTGCAATATCTTTTGTAGCTTTAGTTGCTAAACTTATTGTAAATTCTTTCTTTAATAAAAATATTTGACATTGTCTTATGTTCTTTTTGCAATACTCAATGAAACTTCATGATAACCACATTGTGTTCCCTCAAGCTAAATTCATAGCATTAGCTTTTTCCATTTTCATCATAAGTTCCAATAATATATACTGGTAGAGGTAATAATGCTGTCTTTTTTTACTAAAACTTTTTCTCATAAAAATCCTCCTTAAAAATCAATTATAAGTTAAAACTATATTAACATAAATTTATTTTTTTAACAATTTATGATATTATTCAAATATAAAAAAAGTTTTTGAAAGGAGCTTATTATGGATAAAATTATTTTAGTAAAACCTGACTTATCTTATGCAGATGAAATTATTAAATATAAGGAAGAATCCTTAGCAGAAAGCCCTATTATAAATGGTTCAGCTGGTTTAGATAGATTTTTCTTCCATTGAAGTTTGGCTTGAAGAATTAAAAAGAGAAGTTGTGAAGACACTGTTCCTAAAGGACTTGTTCCTTCATCAACATATTTAGCAGTAAGAGAAAAAGATAATTATATTGTGGGAATGATAGATATTAGACATTATCTGAATGAATATCTAACTCAAGTTGGTGGAAATATTGGATACGGTGTTAGAAAAAAACTGAAAGAAATAAAGGTTATGCTAAACAGATGTTAAAACTTGCCTTAGAAAAAAATGTAAAGAGTTAAAAATAAAAAAAGTTCTTATCACTTGTGATGAAGATAATATTGCCAGTGAGAAAGTTATTTTATCTGCCAATGCCAAATTGGAAGATATTAGAAATGTCGATGGTGAAAATAAGAAAAAGATTTTGGATTGATTTACAATAATTCTATTGTAGGGAGGAAAATAAAATGAGTTACCAAGATATTAATGCTGCAACAATAGATAGATGGATTAAAGAAGAAGATTGGGAATGGGGAAGAGCCATAAGTCATGAAGAATATATCAAGGCTTTAAATGGAGATTGGGATGTAAAACTTACCCCAGGAAAATTCGTTCCTCATGAATGGTTTGGAGATTTTAAAGGTAAAAAAATTATTAGGACTTGCTTCTGGTGGAGGGCAACAAATCCCTATATTTACTGCTTTAGGTGCTGATTGTACTGTGCTTGATTATTCAGATGAGCAATTAGCATCTGAAAAAAATGGTTGCAGAAAGAGAAAAATATAAAGTGAATATTGTAAAGGCTGATATGACTAAACCTTTACCTTTTGAAGATGAAAGTTTCGATATAATTTTTCATCCAGTAAGTAATTGTTATATTGAAAATGTAGAACCTGTTTTTAAAGAATGCCATAGAATCTTGAAAAAAAGGTGGAATTTTACTTTGTGGACTGGATACAATAATCAATTATGTATTAGATGAAAATGAAGAAAAAAATAGTTTTTTTCTATGCCATTTAATCCCTTTAAAAAAATGAAGAACATAAAGAATTTTTAAAAAAATGGACTGTGGTTACCAATTTTCACATAACCTAAGTGAACAACTTGGTGGACAGTTAAAAAGCAGGTTTTATCTTGACAAATATTGAAGATGACACTGGTGGTGAAGGAAGACTTCATGAGATGAATATTCCCTACATTTATTATGACTAGGGCAGTGAAATTATAATGGAAAAAAATTAAAACTTACAATGATTTATTAGAAAAAAATAAAAAAATGAAGAGAAAATTTTTTATTATATAAAAAAACTGAAGGCTGTTCAGTGTGTGAGGCAGATTTTCCAAGGGTTAAAGAAATAGTAGATGAAAAATAATTATACTTCCTATTATATTCAAGCTGATGAAATGACTGAGGCAGTAGGTCAATTGAACCTATATTCAGCACCAATAGTTATACTATTTTTACAATGGAAAAAGAAATTCATAGACAAGCTAGAATTATTGATTTTTCTGAATTAGATTACAGAATAAAAACAAACTTTATAGAAAAATAAAGGCTACTACAATTTTATTTGTAATAGCCTTTTTTTAATTATTTTTATTCTATATCTAATTCTTTTTTTATAGCTTCTTGTAGTAAGTTAGAAAAAGTTAAGATTATGATTTTTTTCCCCATTTCATTCAGCCAACTAGGTATAGTTACATTCTTTCTAACAGTTGCACTTTTTACATTCATTGACATATTTCATCATATCTAAGCTAACCAACGTTTTAAAACTTTCCCTTCAATATAGAATTCTTTTTTTCATCTTCTGGAATTTCTATTGATATCTCATTTATATCGCTAGCCTTAGGTAGTTCTTTTCCTTTTATAAAATCGTCGTATAAATAAGTTCCTATATAGTCTTCTGCCATTTCCATAGCTTGTTCTAATGTTTGACCTTCTGTTGCTCCATCATCAAAATCTGGAAACACAACTATATAGCCTCCCTCAATTGTCCTATGGAATATTGCTGGGTATATTAACATGATAATCACTCCTTTATTGAGGTACAAGCAAGGCTTATTTTAGCCCTGCTTGTTTTTAAAATTTTATATTCCAAACCCTTCCCAAGTTCTTGTTTATGGTCTGGAACAACAGTGAACTTGCCCGTGCTTTGATTAATAAACTTCTTATGTGATCCCTTACCTCCTGGTATTTGTTTGAAACCATTCTTTAAAAGTAATTTAATCATTTCCGTTGACGTCATCGGCATAGTTTTTATCACCTCATATTTATTATACTTATTTATGTGTATAAAGTCAATATATTATAAATAAAAAAATAGCACCTATTCCAGTAAGTGCTATTTTGCTTTTTCTTTAAATTTTTATTTCTTTCGCTAATTAATTATAACATATAGTCTTTAATAGTATAAATATTAAGTTCCAATTTTTTAAAAATCCTCCCAACCATCAATAGAAGAACTCATATTGTAACTAGTAACTGTTCCTTCAAAGAGTTAGATTTAACATTACCTTCTCCTTCAGTATCAGCAAATCTTTCTAAGTGTTTGTATGGATTTTTTTATTGAAACCAGAATATAGAGGTTCTAAACCTAATGATTTTTAATCTTTCATTAGCTAGCCATTTTTGTATATGCTTCTGTTGTTTGAGAAGTTATACCCTAATACTCTGTTTCCAATTATATGTTCTGTCCAGTTAATTTCTTGTTCAACAGCTGTCTTAAACATAGAATAGATTGTTTCAGCTGAGAAAGAAATTCAGGATAATCATTTTTTTGATTTCCTTAACTATACTTCTGAAAAAGAACAACATGTGATAGTTCATCTCTATTGATAAGTCTTATAATATCAGAAGTTCCTACCATTTTATTTCTACTTGCTAGAAGATAGAAAAAAAGTTAAATCCATTATAGAAATATAATGATTCAAGTAAAGTAGTTTGCTATTATAACCTTAGCAAAAATTTTCATCTGATTGCTCATCTATGAAATCTTGATATATCTTTTGCAATAAAACTATTTCTTTCAAATAATACCTTGTCATCTCTCCATTTATCATAGATTAAATCTCTACTTTGTTTTGGAAGTATAGACTCAATTATATATTGATAAGATTGAGAATGTATAGCTTCTTGGAAAGTTTGTATAGCCAGTAACATATTTACTTCTGGTGCTGTTACATGGTCTGAAATATTAGGAATATTATTCGTTTGTATACTGTCTAAGAAAATTAAGAATGACAATATTCCATCATAGGCTTCTCTTTCAGGTAAAGTTAAATTTTTCATAATCATTTTTTTATCCTGAGTTAAATCTACCTTTTCTGGTATCCAGAAATTCGCCATCATAGTTCTATATAATTGAGTAGCCCATTGATATCTAACATTATTCAAGTTAAAAAGGTTAGTTGAATTTCCCTTTATTATTTTTTTCTTGCATTTAATGTATCATCACCTTCTGGATTAAATAATTTCTTTCTATCCACTACAACTTTCACACTCCTCTTTCTCTGAAATATTATTTGGTATTCTTTTTGAATTGTTCTTATATAGTAGACACTCTTACATCCTTCTTCCCAAGCTGTCATTAAAGTGTCATAAATATCTTTGGCTTTAATATCTTTGTTTAAGTCAAAGACCATTTCCATAGATACTCCTTGTGTTGTCCACGAACCTATCTTTGCCATTATTTTTACATAACTGATAGGATTTACATTTTTAAATTCTGGATAGAACCAAGCTCTATCTTTTAAATGTTTAACTGTTCTTGGTATAGCTCCTCTTTGATTTTTTTCAATGAAGAATCTTGAGAATGTTGGAGTTACAGAAGCAGTTGAACCCATCAATAATGATGTTGATGTATTTGGTGCTATTGCTGTCAGCTCTCCATTTCTTAGCCCATTAGCTTCTACTAAAGAAAAGGCTTCATTCCATTCATCTTTAAATTTAGAATTAGCTTCATACCATTCTCTTTTCTTTCCAAAGAATATAGCTTGATCCCATTTAGAACCTTTGAAAGCCTTGTATGCTCCTCTATCTTTTGCCAATAATGCAGAAGCTTTTATTGAATAAAGTGCTATTCTTTCAAATAATTCATTTATTTCATTGATTGACTCTTCATAGATCATATATTCTCTTGCCAAGTAGTCAGCAAGTCCCATTGCTCCCTACTCCTACAGTTCTATACATCAAATTATGTTTATTTGATTCTTTTTAATGGTGTAACAGTTAAATCTATTGTATTATCTAAAAGCTCTCACTGCTAAAAGCAACATGTTTTTCTAATTCATCAGAAGTAAGTTCAGCTAGGTTAAGAGAAATTAAGTTACAAGTATGAATTTCTCCCATTTCACTTCTTCTTATAGATGTATTTCCATCTTCTTCCTCAACAAAAATTTATAGTTGGCTTTGAAGTTTGAGAAAACTTTCCATACATAGATTTCCGTTACCTATCATTCCCATATGAGAATTGTGGTTTACTTCGTTTGCTCTATCTTTAAAGAAGATATATGGCATTCCAGTTTCCAATTGAGTTTTCATTATGCTTTTAAACAGTTCCTTAGCACTTAAAAATCTTCTTTAACTTAATATCATTATCTTTCTCTAGCTTTTCATATAGATTCTCGAAATTCATAGCCATAAAAGCTCACAAAGTTCAACTCCATATTTTTTTCTAATTTCATATGGATCGAAATAGAGTCCAAGACTCATTATTTTTTTACTCTCTTCATAAATAAGTTAGAACATACAACTTGTGGATAAATATCATAAGCTTTTTCCTCTTTGATCTCCATTTTCAGTTTGAAGTTCTAAGAAAGTTTCTATATCCAAATGCCAAGTATCTAAAGCTACTGTAACTGCTCCTGCTCTTCTACCTTGTTGATTTACTGCAACTGCTGTGTCATTTATTATTCTAATCCAAGGTACAACTCCACCACTTGCATTGTAATAACCATTTACCATAGAACCTTTTGCTCTTATTCTTGAAACGTTTACTCCTACTCCTCCACCATTTTTTTACTAATTCTTGCTATTGAGTCTATATTATAGAAAAATAGATTCTATATTATCATCTATTGCAGTTATAAAAGCAAGATGATAAGTTTCCATTAGGTATTCTAAGATTAGCAAGTATTGGTGTTGCTAGTGATAATTTTCTAAGTGATAGAGCATTATAGAATTCTTTTTACTATATTTACTCTTGTTTCTCCTCTTTTTTTCATTTAATGCCAACATCATAGATATAGCCATGAATGTTTCTTGAGGTAGTTCATAAGTTTTTCCCATCATGTTTGATAAGATATCTATTGACAAACATATTTGCTCCAGCATAGTCGTAAACCATATCTCTATTTAAATCTATTAGTTGAGATATTTGATTTAATTCTTCTTCTGTATATGTAAGTAGTCTTTCATCATATAGACCTAAGTCAACCATATGCTTTATAGTCTTAGCAAAAATCTCCATAAGAAAAACTTTCTTGAATGGTAAACTTCTCTTTCAGCTTCCATCATCAGTAATCTTCCTGCTACATAAGCCCAGTCACTTTCTTCAAAGCTTGTCATAGTAACAGCTGTATTTATTAAAGAGGCTTGTATCTTTCTGAGTTGTGATATTTTCTTCATAGATTGAATCTATATTACTTTCTAACTCAACCATATTTACTTCTAAACCATCACAGGCTCTTAAAAGCTTTTTCTCTTATCTTCTCTATATTTAAATCTTCAACTATGTTATCTCTATTGATAACCTTTTCTTCTCTCGTTAGTCATTAGATCACCTTTAAGAAGGCTTCCATTGAGTAGACTGTGTCGTTGTATTCTATTACTGGTGCACTCATAATTCTTGCTTTACTAGCAACTATCATAAGTGTTTTTTTACATCTTCAATGTATTCAAATTCAATGTTTCTGTCTGTTAATATCCCTTTTAAAGATGTACATTTGCTACAGTTTTCTTTTTCCATAAACTTTAATCATTTCTAAACACTCCTTAAACTCATTATTTTCCATATATTGTGTGAAAATAAAATAATAACACAATATATAGTGTTATCAACCTATTAATTTTATTATATAAAACGAAAAAAAGTAAAGTAAATATTTCAATTTTATTATATAAAAAAATATATTTTACTTTTTACTACTTTATATGAACTATACTTCTTTTTTTAAGTTATTATCATTAGTAGACATCATTTACAAAAAAATTTTTTTCTTTTTATAGTTCAATTTTTTTTATGTTATAATCAAAAAAATATTATTTTTAAAGGTAGGCGGATTATGAAAAAAATATATGACTTAAATTTAGTTGAAAGAAATGATGTTGCAGAAAAATACTATTGAACTAATTTTTCACTAAACCAAGTGATTATGAATTTAAAAATAGGGACAATATACATTTTTTTAAATGTAGGGAAGATCCTCAAGATAAAAAAACTTTGCTAGAGCTTTATCTATAGCTTCTCACCCTGATGAAGATCTATTAAGATTTGTTATGAGAACTAGTGATAGTGAATTTAAACAAAGATGTTTAGCTATGAAAAAAAGGAGACAGTGCAACTGTTACTAAAAGCAGTAGGAAGTTTTGGTTTTAAATTTTTCTGATAAAGAAATTGTTTTCTTAATTTCAGGTATAGGGTATTGCACCAATTATACCAATGCTTATGGAACTTGAAAAAAATTGATTATCAAGGTAAGGTTAGCTTATTCTATTCTAATAGAACTTTAGCTAAAACAACTTATCATGAAAGATTAGGAAGCTATAATATTAAAAATTATAACTACAATCCTGTATTCACAGGTATACAACCTAGAATAAACATAGATTTATTAAAAGAAAAAAATTAGATGATATCTATGATGCTCACTACTATATTATAGGAACTGGTGAATTCATAAAAAAACTATGAAAACACTTTTTAGAAGAAAAATAATATCAGCAAAGACAATTATTTAGTTGATAATTTTGGGTAAAAATAAATATTTATAATTATAAAAAAGTAAAAAAATAGTTCGTTACGAGTAAATTTCTTAACGATAAAAAAATTAACGTTTCGCTGCAAAACATGAAACTCGCTATGCTCAAACACTCATACTTTTGCTCGGCTCACTTGCTTTAATTTTTTTATCTAAAAATTTCATTCGTAACTCACTTATTTTTTTACTTTTTATTTTATTAATTTTTCTTTTAAAAAGTGAAATAAATAAAAAAACACACTAAATAGTGTGTTGAATTTCTAAAATGGCGCTTCTAATGGACTCGAACCATTGACGCTGCGGTTAACAGCCGCATGCTCTACCGACTGAGCTAAGGAAGCAACAATTGCTTGGCAAATCCATACTCTCCCAGGCCGCTTCCAGCCAAGTACCATCAGCGTATATGGGCTTAACTTCTAGGTTCGGAATGTAACTAGGTGTACCCCCATAGCTATACTCACCAAGCATATATATTGTATCACATAATCTTGTTATGTGCAAGTCTGAACACTTGAAACTATATAGTAAAAACAAACTTAGATTAAAACTTCGATAATTAGTATTGGTCAGCTAAATGCATTGCTGCACTTACACCCCCAACCTATCAACCTCCTAGGCTCGAAGGTATCTTAAAGAATACTTATCTTGAAGTTAGTTTCCCGCTTAGATGCTTTCAGCGGTTATCTATTCCAAACGTGACTACCCAGCTGTGCCACTGGCGTGACAACTGGTACATCAGAGGTTTGTCCATCCCGGTCCTCTCGTACTAAGGACAGGTCTTCTCAATATTCTAACGCCTACAGTGGATAGGGACCGAACTGTCTCACGACGTTCTGAACCCAGCTCACGTACCGCTTTAATGGGCGAACAGCCCAACCCTTGGGACCTTCTCCAGCCCCAGGATGCGATGAGCCGACATCGAGGTGCCAAACCCTACCGTCGATATGGACTCTCGGGTAGGATCAGCCTGTTATCCCCAGGGTAGCTTTTATCCGTTGAGCGACGACCCTTCCATTCGGAATCGCCGGATCACTATGTCCTGCTTTCGCATCTGCTCGACCCGTCAGTCTTGCAGTCAAGCTCTCTTATGCCATTGCACTCTATGGTTGATTTCCATCCAACCTGAGAGAACCTTTGAACGCCTCCGTTACTCTTTCGGAGGCGACCGCCCTCAGTCAAACTGCCCACCTAGCACTGTCTCCGTGGCTACAAACCACAGATTAGAATTTCAGCATTGAATGGTTGGTATTCCACCGATGACTCCGATACAGCTAGCGCCATATCATCACAGTCTCCCAACTATCCTATACATGCAATGCCAAAACCCAATACCAAGCTACAGTAAAGCTCCATGGGGTCTTTCCGTCCTACTGTAGGTAACCGGTATCTTCACCGGTAATACAATTTCACCAGGCCTCCCGTCAAGACAGCGCTCAAATCATTACACCATTCGTGCAGGGTCGGAACTTACCCGACAAGGAATTTCGCTACCTTAGGGACTGTTATAGTTACGGCCGCCGTTCACTGGGGCTTCAATTCGAGCTCTCACTCCTCCTCTTAACCTTCCAGCACTGGGCAGGTGTCAGCCCATATACATCGCCTTCCAGCTTAGCATAGACCTGTGTTTTTTTGTTAAACAGTTGCTTGAGCCTCTTCACTGCGACCCTCGAGTGCTTTGTAACGCATGGATACTAACACTCAAGGGCTCCTCTTCTCCCGAAGTTACGAGGTTATTTTGCAGAGTTCCTTAACGAGAGTTAGCCTGTCCGCCTTAGATTTCTCATCCTGACCACCTGTGTCGGTTTTGCAGTACGGGCAGTCAAATATTAACGTTAGAAGCTTTTTCTTGGCAGCGTGGGATTTGCACATTCATCTTACGACTGTATATCATACCTCAGATATAACTCAATGGATTTACCTATCAAGTCATCCTACATACTTCTACGGACACTTCCGTTCGTCCGCGCACATACCCTTCTGCGTCCCTCCATCACAATATATGACTGGCACAGAAATATTAATCTGTTTTCCATTCGCCTACGCATTATAGCCTGGGCTTAGGTCCCGGCTTACTCAGGAAGACAAGCTTTTACCCTGAAAACCTTGGTCTTCCGGCGAGGGGGATTCTCGCCCCTTTCTCGCTACTTATTCCTGCATTCTCACTTCTGATACCTCCAGAGTCGGTTACCCTTCTCCTTCAACGGCCTACAGAACGCTCTCCTACCAATCCTTACGGATTCCACAGCTTCGGTTTATAACTTAGCCCCGTTACATTGTCGGCGCAGAGACTCTCGACTAGTGAGCTATTACGCACTCTTTAAAGGTATGGCTGCTTCTAAGCCAACCTCCTAGTTGTTTGTGAATCTCCACCTCCTTTCCCACTTAGTTATAATTAGGGACCTTAGCTGGTGGTCTGGGTTGTTTCCTTTCGACAATGGAAGTTAACTCCCATAGTCTCACTCCTGAGCTCTAAATTATGGTATTCGGAGTTTGATTGATTTCAGTAAGCAATACGCCCCCTAGATCATTCAGTGCTCTACCCCCATAATTGAACACTCAAGGCTGCACCTAGATGCATTTCGGAGAGAACGAGCTATCTCCTGGTTCGATTGGCTTTTCACCCCTAAACCTACCTCATCCCCCAACTTTTCAACGGCGGTGGGTTAGGACCTCCACTGTGTCTTACCACAGCTTCATCCTGGACAGGTTTAGATCACCAGGTTTCGCGTCTACGCCAAACGACTAAATCGCCCTATTAAGACTTGGTTTCCCTTCGGCTCCGTTATACTTAACCTCGCCGTTTAACGTAACTCGCAGGATCATTCTCCAAAAGGCACGCCATCACCATTACTGGCTCTGACCGCTTGTAAGCACACAATTTCAGGTTCTATTTCACTCCCCTCCAGGGGTTCTTTTCACCTTTCCCTCACGGTACTATGCGCTATCGGTTAGTAAGAGTATTTAGCCTTATGAGATATGGTCCTCACAGATTCACACAGAATTCCTCGTGTTCCATGTTACTTGGGAGCAGAGTTATATGTGTAAGGATTTACTTGTACAGGACTTTCACCTTCTACGGTTCGCCTTTCCAGACAATTCCAATTCATCAATACACTATATTGAATATCTTACAGTTCTTCACTACTCTGTCCCTCAACCCCCTAAATACAACGGCTGTATCCTTGACATATTTAAGGTTTAGGCTTGACCCATTTCGCTCGCCGCTACTTTGGGTATCGTTTTTACTTTCTTTTCCTCGCGTTACTTAGATGTTTCAGTTCACGCGGTTCCCTCTTTCGTATTAAGACTCCATCTTAATAGATTGCTCCATTCGGAAATCCTAGACTCTTACGTTCGATTGCAACTTATCTAGGGCTTATCGCAGCTTACCACGTCCTTCATCGGCTCTTACTACCCTAGGCATCCTTTGTGTGCCCTTAATTATTTTAACCTATTTTTTTGACAGCTAACTCTAAGAAATTGTTAGAGTTAATTTTTTTCTTGTTTGTTCTACTATATAGTTTCCAATGTTCAGTGCAATGTTCTAAGAACATTACCAATAGAATAGAGAAAGACATATACTCCTTAGAAAGGAGGTGATCCATCCGCACGTTCCCGTACGGATACCTTGTTACGACTTCACCCCAATCGCTAATCACACCCTCGGAGCATCCCTCCTTACGGTTAGGGCCTGCTACTTCAGGTGCAACCAACTCTCGTGGTGTGACGGGCGGTGTGTACAAGACCCGAGAACGTATTCACCGCGACATTGCTGATTCGCGATTACTAGCGATTCCAACTTCATGTACTCGAGTTGCAGAGTACAATCCGAACTAAGAATAGTTTTCTGAGATTAGCTCCACCTCGCGGCTTTGCGACTCTCTGTACTACCCATTGTAGCACGTGTGTAGCCCAGCGTATAAGGGGCATGATGACTTGACGTCATCCCCACCTTCCTCCTACTCATCGTAGGCAGTATCGCATGAGTCCCCAACTTAATGATGGTAACATACGAAAGGGGTTTGCGCTCGTTGCGGGACTTAACCCAACATCTCACGACACGAGCTGACGACAGCCATGCACCACCTGTCTTTAGGTTTCACCGAAGTGACACTGAAACATCTCTGTCTCATTCCTAAGATGTCAAACGCTGGTAAGGTTCCTCGCGTTGCGTCGAATTAAACCACATGCTCCACCGCTTGTGCGGGTCCCCGTCAATTCCTTTGAGTTTCATACTTGCGTACGTACTCCCCAGGCGGATTACTTATCGCGTTAGCTTGGGCGCTGAGGTTCGACCCCAACACCTAGTAATCATCGTTTACGGCGTGGACTACCAGGGTATCTAATCCTGTTTGCTACCCACGCTTTCGCGCTTTAGCGTCAGTATCTGTCCAGTAAGCTGGCTTCCCCATCGGCATTCCTACAAATATCTACGAATTTCACCTCTACACTTGTAGTTCCGCTTACCTCTCCAGTACTCTAGTCATGCAGTTTCCAACGCAATACAGAGTTGAGCCCTGCATTTTCACATCAGACTTACATAACCACCTAGACGCGCTTTACGCCCAATAAATCCGGATAACGCTTGTGACATACGTATTACCGCGGCTGCTGGCACGTATTTAGCCGTCACTTCTTCTGTTGGTACCGTCATTTTTTCTTCCCAACTGAAAGCACTTTTACATTCCGAAAAAAACGTCATCGTGCACACAGAATTGCTGGATCAGACTTTTTGGTCCATTGTCCAATATTCCCCACTGCTGCCTCCCGTAGGAGTAAGGTCGTGTCTCAGTCCCCTGTGGCCGTTCACCCTCTCAGGCCGGCTACCCATCATCGCCTTGGTGAGCCGTTACCTCTCCAACTAGCTAATGGGACGCAAAGCTCTCTCACAGCGCATATAGCTTTCATAATCTTAGGATGCCCTAAAATCATAATATCAGGTATTAGCATTCGTTTCCAAATGTTGTCCCTAACTGTGAGGCAAGTTCTTTACGCGTTACTCACCCGTCCGCCACCCAAACCGAAGTTCAAGTAGACTTGCATGTGTTAAGCATTCTGTCAGCGTTCATCCTGAGCCAGGATCAAACTCTTCGTTCAATCTTTTTAATAGCTCAATTTTTGCTATTTTTAATTTAACACCAAATTTATGGTTGCTTTTTGTCTTTTTCTCTATTCTGTTGCTAATGTCCTTGTCTCATTGACATCAGTTATAATAACATTTTAAAATAAAACTTTTGTCAACAAAATTTTTAAATAAATTTTATTTTTTAAAAATTTCTTTTATTATATTTCAATATATATATAAAAAGAGGTTATTTTAGCAAATCTACAGCAGCCCTCTTTATTAAGATTAATTAATTTTTAAAAATATATAAGCTACTCCATATGATAACATTGGAATTATACATTGTGAAACAAAGATATACTTATATGTATCTTTTAATTTAGTTTTGCTATTGTATTTACTACTATTATTCCTGATGCAAAAGGCATAGCATCTAAACCTGAAGATGCTATGCAGCCATTCTATGTAAAACTTCTACTGGTATTCCTGTTTTAAGCAATTCTAAGCTAAAAGTTTTTCTAAATAAATTGTAAGCCCTCCCACTGATGAAGCTGTTATCCTTACAAATTATATTAATAACTATAAACATTGATGTAAGAGGACTTGCTTTTTATTTTTAATTGTCCAGTCAACTATACTTTTTAAAAGCTGTTGTTTTTTGATACTACTCCTCCAAATGAAATTATAGATGCTGTCATAAAAAGAACTTCTACTCCATTTTTATTCCTATTTCCAAAATCTTTCTTTATATTAAGATTTTTCTAAAAATAACTATACTTAAAATAATTGAAATACTTATTCCTATACAGAGCAAAATTTGATGATTTCATAGCAAATATATTAATTAAACAATAGTTGATTACTAATAATGTCAATAGAGGTGTATAGGCCAAAAATTATTTCTAATTTTGTATTTTTCTCTCTATGTTCTCTAATTTTCACCTTCATCTAATATAAATTTTTATCTGTTTTCTTTAATTTTTATAACATAACTATAAAAATAATAGTCACAGAAAAATAAAAAAATAGATGTTAATATTCCTATAAGTGGTGCTGAATAAATAGTTGTTCCAAAAATATTTAGTTGGGAATTGTATTTTTGAATCGAAGGTGTCCCAGGAAAAACTACCATAGTTATTGAGGGCTGGGAATTGCTAATATCAATCCTGGGCAAACTTCTTTTGGTATATTTAATTTTTGAAAAATAAGGCATATAGGGTATACAGAAAAAAACTATTACAAAAATATTTGTTCCACCATAAGACAAAAATAAAAAGTAATAATAAGTATAATCAATATAGCTCTTTTTCTTCTATTTTACTTGCTAAAGATTTAGCTATAATTACTGATGCTCCTCTTTTCCATAATCTTTCCAAAAATGGATGAGAGTATAAAAAGTAAAACCAGTTTCCCTAAAATTCTTAAAAGGATGAGTATGTTTCAAAAATTACCTCTTCAATATTTAAACTATTAGTCAAAGCAAGGAATAGAGTTGATATTATAGATATTATCCATATATTCCAACCCCTAAAGATTAAGAATATTAATAGTATAAAAAGTTAATAAAAAGTCCTATTGTATTAATTTCCATATGTCACACCTCTTATTATCCTCAAAGTAATTTCCATTTATCTTTATAATTTTTCAGCATTTTTAAAAATTTAAATATCTTTTTCTATAATTTTCTATGATTTCACTATCTATTTTTATATTTTTGACTCTCAGTTTCTATGCCACAATATAAGTATTTTAATACAGGTTTAAAATCTAAGATTTTTATATAATCCTCGAAAACTTATTTCTGAGATTTCTTTTTCCATTAATATTGATATCAAATACAAGATAATTATTTAAATATTTAATATTAGAGAATTATCTTCGTAATATTCTCCATCATCATCTCTTACTCTACTTTTTGAATTCCCCATTATGTAATTATTTAAAAATAATTGTATGATCATCTCCTAAGACTTCTATATTATTTTTCTTTTTAATTTTTACATAAAAGATTTCCCAGACTTTGTATCTCTATTAAAAAGAAAGCTTTTCCTTTATGATAAGCAAGTCTGAATGTAATCCTATACCTTCATTACAAACTATATACCTATCAACTATCATTCTCAACATATAAAAAGCCTACCTTCTGTTAATTTTTATCTCCCTATATTAGCAATATTATTTTTCATCAATTAAAAATACATCTCCATTAAATGTGATTTTAAATTTTCTTCTCAAAGCTTATCTGTTATTCTATATGCTAGCTTACTTTGAAAATATTCACTGTTTAATATTTTTCTTCAAATAAACTTTCTGATTTAATTAATAATATATTATTTTTACTTGAATTTCCATAAATTCTCCTAAAAGTTTTTAACATTTCTTCTATATTGTCAAATATAAAACCTAATGACTTTCTTCTATATTTAAAGAAACATCTTTTGGTCTTAAAGGATCATTTGAATCTTCTGGGAAATATATTGACTATCAAATTATAAAACTTAGCAATTTTTAAGCCAAACTCATATCTACTTATTCTTTCTCCACCACAGCAATGTAAAATACCACTATATTTTTATTAATAACTTCTTTTTATTTGTCTATAAATTAATTCAACTGATGTTGGACTCATATATTCATTTTGAGGTAAAATTATCTTTTCCCTACTTTTAAAGCTTATATATAATATGGTCTATAATAAATCCTTGAACTAGTAATTTATCATGACACTATCAAAATTTCTCTTTTGATTTTCTGGAATTTTTCCAAAAATCAAGTGCAGTTCTACAAATTGTTATATTTTTTATCTTTTCTTTCAATAAATCATTTTTCTACTTTTTAATTTTTAATTCTACCATAATAATTTATAGGAGACAGAAGCTATCTTCTTGGTAGTTTCCTAACTTTCCATCAAATACTTGATCACTTGAAATAAATATAAACTTTGCTTGATGCTTTTTAGATAATTTATACAAATTCATTGTAGCTTGATAATTAATTTCATAACTTTCTTTTCTATTATTCTCACATTTAATTAATGCTTTTTCAGCACCTAAATGAATAACTATATCTATTTTTATTTTGTGAAAAAATTTCCTCTAATAAATTCCTATTTCTAATATCCCCTAAAATAGAATTTATTCCATTTTCATTATTATCAACTATATCTAAACCAATAACTTTAAAGTCTTTCATTAATTCTTTTCCTATATACTGACCTATAAATCCATTAACTCCTGTTATTAAAAATTGTTTTTCTTTTTCTTCTATATCAAAGTGTTTTTATAAATAAATTGTCTACTTTCTTTAGAAAAATGCTTCCAATTTCTTATAGATTTTATAATATCTAGATTTTTTTGTATTTTCTTCCTTTCTATAGAATTCCTTGTATTTTCAATAATATTTCTTGATGTAAACTTAATATTTCTTTATTAAAAACAACTTTAAAATTTGGATTATGAATAAACTTATTATGGAGTACTCCAGAGTCTCCATCAATTTTTAGATATTTTGGTAGTATATAAATATTGTACTTATCTTTTTCTTTGATTTTCTCATAAATGTGCTTTTTCACCACTTTGAAAATTATAGTAATCATTATATGGATATTCTTCAGCATCTGTTAATTTTTCTTAATAATACCTCATTTGTTTAAAACCTGAATTTATCATGTTTTAAATAATCTATATCAATAAAATCAAGAGAAACTTTTTACATCATTTATCATTAATTTTTGTTGCAAAACAAGTCAACTGTTTTTGATAATACACTTTCTTTTACTACTTCATTAGGATTTAAAAATGGACTTCCCTCTATTTTATCTAAAATTATCATATATGATTATGCAATCTAAATCCCCATATATTTCTTTTTCATTCAAACCTTTATAAAGCTACTGAACCTATAATTACTAAATTTAAGAACTTTTCTTTACAAAACTCTTCTATATTCTTAATTGTTGAAACTAAAGTTTTTGATACTTTTGCTAGTTCTTTCAATTGTAGATCTCCCCCTCTATCAAAATTATTTTTAGTACTCCATAAATTTTACATGTTTAAATTTACTTATTCTTATCTTTTCTCCATTTACTATTTTATCTTCTCCATCTCTATAGGAAAATCCATATAAAGGGATAAAGCCATAGCTTCTGTAACTAAAGTATAAACGTAACCCCAATTCCTGTGCTATAATACAATCTTTTTCTTTTAAATTATTATTCATAAAAATTTTTAATTTTTCTAAATCTTTCTCATAGTTCTCATCACAGAAAACGTTTGACCATATTTTTGTAAATCTTCTGGTAAAAATTATCTCTTCCACTCCATATTTTACTTTTAATTCATTTTCTGTATCATCTAAGTCATGTGATAAAAACTATTACTTTATGTTCTACCTCTTTCATTTCTTTTTACATCCTTTTCATATTGTAAAAATGATTTGTGTGTCTTCTTTATTTTTCTGGTAAAGCGTCTGAATTCTTTTTAAACATTTCTCTATTTCTTTGTCTATTTTTCCAATGGAAAAATACATTTTCTCTCAAATTTATAGGCACCTTCATTTCTAATAATATTCAAATATTCGTATTTTTATAGAAATTATATAACTCTTTATGACCATATCTAGATGACTCCTCTAAGAAATCTTTTTATTCTCTTTGCTCTGCTTCTTTATTAGGCATATCTTTTTCAATCAACATTTTTCAATATCAGAATCCACAATAGTGCTTGAGCAAAATTAGTGAAACCTAGTTGATTTCTTACAGTTTCTTTAGCTTTTTAAAGTATTTATTTGTTCCTTTATATATATTTTTCTTTGATAAAATTTAATATATCCTCTTCTATTTTATTTCCTATAAAATGAAAATTTTCAATTTCATTTCTCATCTTATCAACTATAGAAATCTGATTAAAAATTGTATACTTTTGAAATTTTTCCATCAGTTTTAATTCAATATTTATATCAATTTTTCATCAAATTTATTATATATAATTTAAATTCATCAACTGTTTTAAATAAGTTCATTTGCTGATTTGTTTCTATCTAAAATCCTTCACATCTCTACTCCTGTGTGGGATATATACTAACTTTTTATTCTAATCATTCCCAAAAGCTCTAAACAATGTAAATTTATATAATTTAAAAAGCTAATATCTCTGAAAAAGAAAATGTAAAAGTCATAAGTTATGAGTATACTTGTCTAATTAACTTTTCAGCTATTTTTCAAAATATTTATTTCTTTCAATTTCAGAAGTTATCTATCACGGTGCTTCAAATTTTTATCTAATTTTTAATTCCTTATTTAAAGTTTCTTCAAATTCTTTCTCTGGGATATCAATTGTTATATTATTTTCTCTTTTTATATCAAGCTTTTCTTCTAATATCCAATTATCAATAAATTTATTCCAAACATTCGAATGAGTCCTATTAAAAATATTTTTCTCAAACTTAGTCTCTTTCATTAAAAGCCTTAAATGAAAAATCTAGTTGATAAATTTTGTTTTTATAGATCACTACTTCATAATTATTGGCATTCCTATATTTACTATCAAAACTTCAGAATATTTTTCTTTTTGTTTGTATTTGATAAAATTTTTCTTCTATAGCTTTCTGCAATACTTCATAACTAACACCTTTCATACTATAGGGGATGAACTATACTATTCCTTATATTTCTCTAAATTGGATAAATTAGTTGCTTCATATTTTGCTATCATTCCTAAAGGTTCATTGGATAATTCTAAGTGATAGTCTAATAAAGTATCTTTTTCTAGTGTGTTTGATAACAATTTTTCTCCACTGTTCTATTTTTAGTTTCTATAATTTTTCTTTGAATGTAAACTGTATGTGCATTTTTACTTTTTAAAAATTTTTAAAGATTCAACTAATTCACTTGTTAAATTATATTGTGTATAGACATATATCTTTTAATACATATTTTTAAGTTGTTTATCTTTTTAAACGTCCCATAAATTTTCATTGGACAAGCATACTTTTGAAAAAGCACTTATTTCATCAGTGTAATCTAATTTATCTAAAAATCTTTTTAATGATATGTCTCATAGATTTTTCTACTCTATCCTTCTCCTTTGTATACAATATTTCTATATTATTTTTATAACTCTTTCCAACAATCAAATTTAAAAGTTGAACTACAAAATAGGAAGATCTCTTTTTCCTCCAGTTATATCTACCCATATTTTTCTGAATTCATCATCAATTCTTTGTAGTTCATAAATATAATCTATCATTTCTTTCTTTTGCTAAATCTTCTTTCATATTTTATTATAATTTTATCTTTTAATTTTTCATCATTTAGAAAAACTCTTTTATAGTTTTCTAAATCTGGAATTTCTTTTTAGAAATTCTAGATTTTCTTCACTGCTTTTTCACCACAATATTTTTAAATACATCAACTTATATATAAAAATCCCGCATGAGCTATTAGAATTACCAAAACATATAATTTTATCAAAATTTATCTCTTGGAAATAAACTTCTAAGAAATATTTACCAGGATGCATTTGATTATTAAATACACATGATGTATTTTGAGATTTTTCATTAAGTTTATTTCCCCAATGAAAACATTAATATATTACTCATTTTCATCTCCATCATTTGAAATTTCACTATTTTCTATATCTTCTTCATCACTACCATTAATACAAACTAAAATTGCATATAAAAGATCTGGAATATTATCATTTCCTATGTCTTTAAACTTTTAATCTTGATCTTATAGGGTGTGTTTTCTTCTATACACTTTTCTATGATAGTATATAAGTCTCTTAAATAAGAGTTATTTAAAGAAATTAACTTTAATATTATCATCTTCTAAATTTCTCAATCTAAAAACTGCATAAATATATTCAAGACAATTGACTAATAACATACCCTTCTTTTTGGATTCCTTTAGTATTTTTGATGTAGATAGTTTTTCCTTTAACAATTTATAGCTATTTCAAAATAAATACTACTTTATCTTTATCCATATTAAGGACAAAATCTTTTATTTCTCCAAACTGCTTTTGATAGAATTTCTATTCTTTCTTTTTGGTTTTTAATTTGCATCTTCAAACTCATAAAAAGATTTTGCTCTAAAACTATCTGTTAAATCTCCTAAAGCATTCAAAATTTGAAATTTTAAGTTTTTTCTAACTTTTCTATCTTCTTTTAGATATTTAGATATTATTTGATAAAAATTTTCTCCAAAATCCTTTTGCTGTTAAAGACATGATATAAAAATAAATAATCTTTATTATTCACTTTTTCAAAAACAGATAATAGAAATTCTTTTATTGTATAAAAATATTCTCTAAAAATCTTGAGACATTTTTCATCATCAACACTCTTTCCATCTAAAAATAATTTATAGACATTGCTATCAAATAACCATTTAATGGGATAATCATACCCTTATTTATTCTATCTGCTCCCTTTTACTCCTATAATGTCATAATTAGGATAATTTCTATCAGGATCTTTAATATTTACTGCTCTATAATGTCCTTTATGATTTTCTATCAAATTCTATTTCATCTAAAAACATAACAATCATCTTGCACTATAATTTATCTTGGTAAATAAAAAGAATTTTGTAACTTTCTTTTTCTATTACATCAGCATTTAGTTTTATAAAAAGTTCCCCATTTTTATCTCTTCTCCATAAATGACTAATTCCACTTAGTTTATATTTATTTCTTTTCCTCTTTTCATATTTATAAAAAGATACTATTTCATTTCTTCTATTACTCTACGCTCTGTCTCAGTTAATATTGTCTTTAATATAATATTTTTCCATCTATTTTGTTTATTCTTTTTATCATAATACTCATATGGAACACATAGATTTCCATCTATACCGTTTAAGATAACAGTATTATCTTCTCCAAAATCTATATTTTTAGTATTTAAAAGCACCAATTTGTAAATGAAAAATATATTTTCCTTTATTAGAAATAATTTTTGAATTTCAGGATTATCCCAATCCTCTTTCTCTGGAAAAATGTGGATATTTTTAAATCCTTATATTCATATTCTTTTCTTTCTTCCCAATCAACTTTAACTCTCACAAATTCTTTTTGATTTAATTGGTATAAAAATATAATTCATAAGGATCATCTGAACCATAAGTATACGATAATTCTAACTTCACATTCTATATCTTCTTTTAATGGATTTTTATGTTTTACAACTGCTTCATATATAATTTCCTCATTTTGATCTTCTCCAACTAAAGTGAATTTATGTTTATCTTTTTCCCTTCCTAAAGTAATGTATCCTTCTATAGGTATGGATTGTTTTTCATCATACATAGGTTGAACCCTTTGATTTTTATTAAATCAAATCTTCCATACATTTTCTTTATACCTAAATAAGGTAAATAATCTCTCCATAAAATTACTTTTTCATTTTCTCTTTATTTAATTCATTTAAAATTTTATGATAATTACTACAACCTTTTACTAAATCTTCTGGTTTCAAATAGTTAAAAGTTCTATAGTAACTTTCATCAATTTTTATACTATTTTTAATGTTATTATGTAAAGATTTTTCTTTAGTAATTTCTTGATTGTTCGTTAATACCTCATCTACTATTTCACTTATATCTATTCTATTATCTTTAATTAATTTAACTATCTTAGAATCAAATTCTAAAAATTTTATCATTTAAAAACTAGTTTAAATTTTTCAAATCCATTTATTAAATCTTCTATCTCATTTAAACTATATAGCTCTTCTAATTCTGAACTATTAATATTTAAAATTTCTTCTAATTTTTCAAAAAGAACTTTCTATTTCTTTTTATTGGTCCAATATCTTTCCCAAATAAAATTAGAATATTTGTCTTCTTCTTTTTCCTCTTAGTAGAGTAAATGTTATGTTTACTATATCAAAAATTGAGATATTTTCATTGATTTTATGCTCATTTTTAAAGATTACATTGTCATTTAGAGCATAAATACTAGCTATGCTTCTTGGAAGTATTCTTACTTTTTATAAGATAACCTTAATTTTTGCTTAATGTACTTACTTGAAATGGATCCAATATATCAGGAAAGGCCGTATTTAGAATGTTTGTTTTATATTTCTTTCTACAATTTTTCATAACCCTTCTGAGTTTTCTTCGTTCTTATTATTTAAAAGTCTTTGAAAAAGAAAAATGTCTCTATGTCCTCATTAAAAATATGCTTCTGATTTTCACAGAAACAAAATTATTTTCTGAAAACTGTTGAAATAAAAATTTTATTACTAAAATTTAAAATTTCATCATCCTCATTTACACATATAGGTTTTATATGAAATAAATCTGTTGAAATTATTTTTCATTTATTAAAATCTCTTTTTCTTTTCTATTATATTTTTCTTTTAACTTTGTATTTTTAATGTTGGCTAAATTAACTAACTTTTATTTTTCGGGACTTATTGCAATAATAGGTTTGTATTCTTCTATTTATAATCTTTAATAATAACATTAAAAGAGAAGCTGAGAAATATATAGTTATTTCCTCTTGCTTTAATATTTTTCTTTAGATTATCTACAGTATCTGTTCTTTTACGTGCTTCTGTTTCATCTGAATATTTTCTATATCTAGATCTAAATCCTTAAATCATTCCATGCATTCAAACTCTTCTATAATTTTGATCTGACAATAATGTGTTTATTAGGTGGAAGATTTGTCCATCTTTTTACTCTTCAAGTTTCATCATAAAAGTATCAATTATTGTATAAAGTTCTATAAATAATTTTTCTGTTAGAGTCTTTTTGGAAGATTATCTAATCTAAGATTCTAAGTAATATTTTTATTTGTTTCAAAAAGTTCTACAATAATCTATTTTCTCAGTGTCTATTGATAATCTTCTTTTTGTATTGATAACATATTTCTAGCACTAGCTAATCTTATTCTATCTCCTGGCTTTCCTACTAAACTACACATGATTCCCTTGCTATTTAATCTCATAACTTTAGAAAGCTGGAAGCATAATATCTTCTCTTATTATTTTGGTTCTCATATTATTCATTATATAAAAATTGAATACTGTCTCTAGAAAGATGAAGTAAAATATCCTTTTCTCTACTTCTTCTTGGTAATTTTCAAAAAGTTATCTAGATTATAATTAAAATACTCTAAATAATCTTTTTAGAAATATTTTCCATCTTATTATCCAGTCTTGAAGTTCAAATATATCTTTAGCATTAATTTCTAAACTTTTTCATCATTGTATTTTCACATAATTCTTTATAAGTTTTATAAAATTCTCCATTATTCTTCCTTTTTAATCTCATTATCTTCATCAATGTTGTGAGATAACTCAAATTCTCCTTCATTTTAAATAATATGCACCCCAAACAAATTGTCAAACCCTTGTTCTTTTGCAAATGAAGTCCTTTTTCTAGAAATGAGAGAAATTTTCATTTAATAATATATTCAATATATTAGTTTAATATACTTCCTTTTTCCTCTTGTTTCAATCCCTCTCAATTTTGTAGCATTACTTTTGAACTATTTGATCTTCAAAAGGCTAAGTCCATATTATTTTTAATTCGTTAGATAACTCTTCACCCATCGTTCCTTGTTCTTTTCAAGTTGAAATTGAGAAATTACATAAGGATGATTACATATATAATGTTCTGATTGATTGCCATACACGATGTCCTAAAGCCCTTCCTACTTTTCAAGTTCATCATTTATATCTTCAATAATTTTTATATTCCTTCATTCTTTTTCTTTTTGTGCATCAGATGAAGCATCTCTTTTCTATTAATTACCCATTTATCCCATATTTCTCTAAGTAGCCTATTTTGATTTTATCTTTTATTATATTTTATTAATACTTTTCATTTCCTTGACTTTCTAAGTTTTAGGTCTTGAGGATATTGTAATACCTCTATCAAGACTTTATCTGACAAAGATTTAGTTGTTTCATCTTGGTTCATAGTTCCTGCCACAAAATATTTCTAATTAAACTTAATTTTTAAAAGAATTACAATCTGATCCTAACTTTCACTTCTGTATATGGAAGATCGTTTTTACTCTTTTCCTCTTCTTTCTCTAGTTTGCTTAAAATTCTGCAAAATAGTGCTCAACATGTGCTCGATTCATTTCATCAAGTAATACTAAACTCATATATTTGTGTATTTTCATCTATACAATTTGCTAAAAATCTTAATAATGGTTTGTGTGTCAAAACCCTATTATCAATCAGGTTAAAATATCTAACATGAATCTTGACTATCAATTTGGTTGGACAGGAACACTCATGAAGTTCAATCCTCCAAATCTTGCATATAATTTGGAGTTCTGATTTCCTGTTCCCTGGCAGCTAAAACAGTTATTATGAACCAATCTGAAATCTTTAAAGCTGTATGAAAAGCATATAGTATTCTTTTGTTAATTTAATACCATATTCTTCAAGTTTTTCTATATTTTCCAACCAAGATAGTTCATTAATATCAGTTTCTTGGTATTTTTCAGGATAAACTGTAATCTAAGCCACTTCCTTTAATTTGTTGTATTCTTTCTGCTTCTGTCAACAAAAGCTCCTTCTGGAGTCATAATTCTACTCAATCTTGCTCAACGCACCTTTTCTACTTTCTCATGTGTATAATCCAATTTTCAAAGTATCTGTTCATTTATTAAGTATAACTTTTCTCTCTTTTAAGGGCATCAAACTTCATGATCTCAGAATGCAGCTATTTAATTCCTTATTTAGATTCTTATTTTTATCCTTCCATAATCTTCAGATATCTTTTGTTCATGCTGTAATCCTTCAAATTAGCTTCATTTGTGGGGTCTATTCACGCAGCTCATTATTCAAATCTTTTATCTGACTCTCATCTTTTAATAATTTTGTGGATGTTTTCTATACTTCCATAATTTCTCCGCTAATGTCATTAAAGTACTAATTTTTCTAGCACATCTTTTGTGCTTTTCTGAAATTTCTTCGAATTTTCTTTCTTGATTTAGTTCAGTCTCAGCTACTGCTCCTCTTTCCCTTTTCTTCTGAAATTTTACTTTCTAAATTGTTTCAAAGTCGACTAATTCTTTTGTTTTCAAGTTCTAATCTGTTCCATTTTGCCATTTTGTATGTTGCTTATTTTTCTGTTCTTTTTCAGCTCTTCTAATATTTTCTTCTTTTCTTTCTTTTCTTTTTCAATTTCTTTTAAGTCTTTTTCTTTTTTTTTTATCAATTTCTTTATTCAAACTATCTTCTCTTACTTTTTTTCATTTCCCATAAACTCGACAATTCTTCTCTAACTTTATTTTTCTTCAAGTTCAAATCTTGTTCTTTCTTTTCTTAAATCTCTAATGTTTTCTTTTTCATTTATTTTGTTCTCTTTCTTTTAAATCATTTCTTGATCATTTAATTTGTTTGCTTTTCGGTTAATCTTCGACTCTTTGTGCTTTCGCAAAGGTCAGAGGATAACTGAAAAACAAATAATTAAATGATCGAAACTCGTTAAAGAGAAGCAAAATGAGTAGAGGACTGAAAAGAAAGAACAGATTGACAGCTGGATGAAGAGAATTGAAATGAGGTTTGTGAAATGGTGAATGGTTGGATGAGGTGATAAGACAAGGTGAAAAGAAGCAGGATTGGTGTGTGAATGGTTTGGATGAAACAGTAAGAATCAGTTGGTGTTTAAGTGAGTTCGGAAAAAGGTTCGATTCGGAAATGAACCATTGGTGAACTGACGAGCAGGTGCTGGGCTCAAATATCATAAATTGACAGACAAGAGCAGATGGGTTGATGAACGGGCTACAAATGACACTGAGACCAATGAGTAAAAGGAAGATGCGGGATAAAGGCGTTAAATGAGATCAGGCATAACTGTGCTGGGGATCATGGGGATGACCTGTAAAAGAAAAGAGGTTAACAAATGAATGGCTGCTGAAACCGGATGCCGCGAGAAAAGAAGAAAGAAAAGTTGAGGGTGCAGATGATGATCAGGCCGGGGAAGGGCTTTGTTGACGAAACAGAAGACCTGACAGGTGGGAGTGTTGGTGTGACATCTGAAATACCAGGCAGTGGACGGAATATGGAAAAACAGTGGTGGTCAGTGAGGCTGTGCGGCCGGCTGCTTCCGGGACAGTCAGCTGGGGATCGTGTGAGGTCAGGGCTGATTATGCGGGCTGAGGTTGGTGCCGCAGGTGTTCCTGTCGGCAAGTGGGATGATCAGAGTCTAATCAGATGCAGCGTGATGAGGTTGATACAACCGATGGGCCACAGCAAATTATGAATGACCGTATGTGGGTTGTGCGATGAAATGAATCAGCATCGATGACGCTGTTGCAGGGTACAATAAACAGAAAGAAGGAAGAGCGGCTGTTCCGCTATAAGTGAGATAGGATCGGATGTGATTAAGGAATGAGTTTGATTAAGAAATGTTTGATGAACAGATGATGACTGAAATCTTTGATCGATGCGGACCATGTGGTGAGACAAACACAGAAAATCAAGGCATAGTAAGATGGAAGTGTTACCTGAAATGGGACAATGAGGTGATGTCAGAGAATGCTTCGTCTGATGCACCAGAAAGAATGAAGGAATATAAGGTGAATGCGATGATGAGGACTGGTGAGGCTGGGTTTGGCGTGTATGTGATCGGCGTGTGTCATCGCCTGTGTTTCAGTTTTCGGCGAAGAACGAAGGCGATTGAGCTGCAGATTAAATGGACGGCGGGCAAAATGGTCAAAGCAATGTAAATCGGAGGATTGAACAGAGAAAAGGTGATGACAAATAATATGTTGAATATTGATAGTATTTCTCTCATTGAAAGGACTTCAATTTACTGGCTGAGGGTTTCATTTGATGGTCCTGTTAAATGAAGGAGGTGATTATCTGCTGGCATTGATGAATAATGGTTAAGGAGCAATGATTATAAACATAAGGTATGTGTCTGATGGTTGCGGTGTCTGGGCTCTGTTGAACAGCTGTGTGGGTTGAAATGGTGTTCGTGTTCAGCCGTCAGATGACTGAAGGTATGAGATGTTTTCGTCAGAGACGATGAGTTCGATTTTTATATGATAGACAATGTGAGACCAAGGCAATGAGAGATGTGTGCTTCCGAGCTGGATGGAGACAATAACGAGATCATGAGCCGGTAATGGAAAATTGGCTGAGTGCTAAATATGTCAGTAAAGGATTGTCAATGAACACTGAATAGATTGTTAATGGGGTACAGGGAACAATCCGTGTGCAGAACAGATGAATGAACTGAGAAAGGTGTTATGGGGAACTTTGCAATGGTGTGCTGCAAGGTGAGCGAGGAGATGAACGGACAAATCTCCGCCTGTCGGATCAGAAAGGACTGGAGATCGTGGAATGATTTAAGGGGTTGAATCTGAACATAATATTCGGATGACGAAGCGCAGCTGTGGGCCGCGTGGTCTAAAGAAATGTTAAAGCGGAGGCTGTTCCTCGGCTCGCTGTTGATGAGATGGGCGGGCTCTGGGCCTATTGACCAATGAGGTCAGGATGGATGTTCAGCCAGCGTGCGTGGGGATTGAAAAATATGAAAGAGGATTTTAATAGTGAGCTGGTTGTTCATGGCTGGCAGTGTGAGGGATGAGTGAGGGCCTGGGTGCAGCAATCAAGACCCCAGTGGCAATTTCAGAAAGGCAGTTTCAATGATCAGGCAGTGAGTTATGGGGCTGTTTTTCGAACTGTGGAACAGAGAAAAAAAACTCAGAGGTGAGGCAGTGAGAAATAAGGCAAGCACGACGCTGATGGTGGATCATTTCAATGGTGATGTAGATGAATTGTCTTATGAAAGTGAATACTTCAGGCGCCAGCTGACGTTGCTCACAAATGACAGTGTGAAATGGTCAGTGAGGCGGTGCAGTGGTGAGCAAGGGCGTTGCTACTAAGGAGAAAGATAATGGGCCTGACGGGAAAAGATGGACTAACAAAATGGTGGCACGGAATTGAAAGTAGTATTAACCAGTTCAGGGTAAATATGGTTAAATGGATGAAGGTTAATAATGGTTAATGAAATAGTTAAATGATAAGGCCAAATTGTTAGATGGTTCAAATCAGTGAAGACTCGTGGGAACAGATATAGTGTGAATGGTGGTGAGGCTGATCGAGGTACTGAAAAATCTTCATGTGTTTGGTAAAATAATAAGGTGATGAAGACCTGGGGCACAACTGTTGAGGCTCAGAAAATTTTAGTAAGGTGTGGTATGGGGGCTGTGGTGGTAAGAAAATATTATGGAAGATGTAACTGGAGTATGGTGTGGAGGGCGGTTAATGGTAAGGTGCTGTGGCTGTTGCTGGGCCATTACTGGCGAGGGGCTGGCTATGGTCACTGGTGGAGAAGATCAAATGATCCTGAGCAGTTGGCTATAAATCGATGAATAGCAAATGGTTAAGTATCATGTACTAACAGTTCATCACTGTAATTATGTTGCCTGGTCGTCAAAAGATTTAATGAGGAGACCAAGGGTGAGAGCCGTCACATTTTCCAGAGGACAGGACAATCTGAGTCAAGGAGTGTTCTAACGAAATATATTTCTTAACTTCAGGTGTGCTAATGCTAAAAATGGATTGGAGGAAGATGTACTGTCTTAGGCTGTTGAATGAAGTCTGTTCCATATGTGTGAGGCAGGGCAAGGCAGATGGAAAAATGACCAGCAGTAAGACAGTAACGAGACAGGAAGCGTGTAAGTGAAATAATTCTTTGTAAATGTGAGAAAGGAAAGAGAATGAGCCAAGTGGAATTTATGGAAGAGGATAAAATGAGACTGCAAAAGCAGTAGCTGATGTGAAGAGGACCACAAAATTTTTTGTTACCGGATAAATGTGATTGGATGATGCGTTTTGAGAGCCATTTGACCATCGCGGTCTCAGAACGTGTGGATTCTGACAGAAGTGTCTGGTGGGCGTTGCTGGGAGTGAGGGCAGACAGAATGGAACGTGATCCCGTGGGCAGTTTGACCATGGTGTTGCAGATGGGCGGTGATGAGGCAGGTACAGAGAGATGACACAGCCTGTGGGCCTGTTTGAAAGGAGATAATGGTGTTGTCATGTGGCGGACGGGCCACAATCAAATGTCTGAAGAGATGAAAGGATGAAAAACTTAAAGGTCAAATTTGGATGTGCTGGAATTAACTGAATCAGTTTGGTGGTTGATGCAAGGTAAAACCAAAAGAAAGATAAATTCTATCAGCGGACTGAAAATAAGACGATACCAATATGGATAAAGACAAAGTGATGTTTGTTACGAAGGTATGAAATGAAAACCATCTTCATCAAATATGAAAATCCCAAAAGAAAGATGTAATCATTAATCTTCTGCGGTTTAGATTGAGGTTGAAGATGATAATATCAATGAGATGTTCTTCAATGCTCTTATTCAGGAACATACTATCATGAAAGATGTGTAGATCGAGATTAAAGTTGAACGCCGTCAAAAAGGTATTCAGTTTATACGGTACAGATTTGTTAATGATGAAGACAAAATGGAATGAAATGACAATCGTGTGTTTTCATTGAGGCAAACGTGAAAAAATCAAAATACATCGTGACGTTGTAATCAAATGGCCTGAAGTTGTTCAGGCGATAAAGAATATGTTTTATTAATTAATAATCATGGTTATAAATTGATGTTCATGGTGGCTGGTGAAAATCTAAATTTCTAAAAATTAAGCTTCTTTAAAGTTTTCGAAAATTAAGACAGATATAATAAAGTGTTTTGACAACGAAATGATGTTATCGGACTGGAATGATGGTCGAAAAATGGTGAATAACCGGGAGGAAAGAGATCACAGGTTAGCGCAGGCTGAAAGGATATCAAAAATAATGAAAATATTATACAAAGAAGGATAAGAATGAAAAATCTGTGGTTCAAGGTACAGATAAATTGGATTGCACTGATGAGATGGCTTTTCAAAGTAATAGCATGTGAGTATCGGACGATGGTCAACAGCAAACATGTGGTAAAGATATGTCTATGCAATATGTTAACAGAGTGGTGGTTGGTGCTGGGTACGAGAAAAATGACGGTTGCATTCGAGAGCAGAAACTAAAATGATTGATGAGCGACCGTCAAGCCACGCGAAAGATGCTGACCAGACATCGCAAATTGTCGGTGCTGAAAATGGCAAATATGACGGCTGTCGTTGAAACCGCGGGGAATAACGGGTTCATCTGAAGGTGTTGCAGCTATGAAGAAAATTTTATCGACCTGAAAAAATATTCTGAAGTTTGATAATATGGGAATGCAATAATGTGGTGGTGAACTATAAAAACAGGTTATCGGCAGACTCGTTTGAAAACTGTGAGGACAAGTTGGGAATATTTTCAATGGGACTCTGTTCAGTGTTGGAATGGGTTGTTGATGGTGGATGAAAGGAAGCGATGAGAATGTAACGGTCCCGGAAGGGTGAGGCACTGGGCATGGGGTGGAATTAGATGGGGTGGTAGTGAATGTCTTTTCAATTGAGAAATAAATGTTTGAAAAATAACAATTAGGCAAGTGGGCTCTGTGACTTGAGATGTGAAGTTACATTGTTTAAACACAGGGAATGATGAAATAAAGACCAGTGCCTGTCAATGAGGGTGATGGTGAGGTTGGGCCGTGGGTCGTGTTTAAAGCCGGTTGATGGTGAAATCCTGTAATGGTTGATGAAAAATTGACCTCGTAATGATTAAAACGATGAACTTCAGCTCGGTACAATCTATCAGACCAATAAGATGAAATAATTGGCTTCGTTATGAAATAAAATAGAAGGATATGTCGTATCAAAAATATGTCTCAAGGAACAAATAACTCTTAACTAAAA
>BNJU01003902.1_pt1 | contig 51740 bp, 68 predicted proteins | sample 8539281 | NCBI WGS metagenome assembly BNJU01 (sample SAMD00202456, study PRJDB9452) | human saliva metagenome | isolation source: human saliva | place: Japan | reverse complement strand
GGTTACGTATTACAACCCTGGCGGGCAGCTATTCCTTTATATGCACAACCTCTGTATCGGCTACTGTCTGGAAACAGGCACAGGGAGAAGAAGCATACAGAGCCGGAACGCTGAAAGGAGGATTTTCTCGCACTGACCTGATTGCAGAAAAGCCGAGCGTGGCGCAGACTCATCTGCCGCGCGCTTGGCGTTAAGTGAGGACAGGCGATATATCGAGGCGGCGGCTACCTCATTTCAGGTGCGTCGGGCATTTGGTACAGCTTTGCGGAAGCTGCCGCCTACGAGGCAGAAATGGCAGTAGCTTGACAGCTCACCCGATTCTGCCGGAGGAATGGCAGTACGCCGTTGACCCGGACAAGGGGAAGCAGTCAAGACATTAAAAGGAACTTCATGCACCGCGCCGACGTTTCCGAAGTCGTAAACGCCTGCGACGCGGGGCGCGAGGCGAGCTTGATCTTCCGCTTTGTCTACGAAGTGGCGGGCTGCAGCATCCCATGCGCAGCTTTGATGGATTTCCTCAATGGAGGACGGGGGCAATCAAGGCGGGCTTTGCTTCCCTCATAGCACGGGCGGACTATGACGCGCTCTTTGCGTCTGCCCTCTGCCGCGCAAAGGCTGACTGGCTTATCGGCATTAACGCCACCCGGCTTTTTCTGCATGCCTGTATGGAAAAGACCTGAACGTGGGGCGCGTCCAGACACCGACCTCAAAATGCTCACCGACCGGGACGCAGCTATCTCTCATTTCAGAAAGAGAAATATGACACATGTGCGCCTTGATTTGTCCGGCGCGGAAGGGCAGGCGAGAGGATTTCCGACAAGGCGAAGCCGACGCGCTGAAAGGGGCTTGCGAAGTGGGAGAAAGGCGGTATGCGCTCTCACCAGAGAGAAGAAAACCGCAGCCCCGCCAAAGCTCTTTGACTCTTACCTCTTTGCAGCGGGAAGCGAACCGCATTTCGGCTGCACCGCGAAGCAGACCCTTGACCTTGCACAAGCCTCTTTAGAAAAGCGAGCTCTTGACTCTATCCGAGGACGGACAGCAGCTTCTCACCGACGACATGGGGCGATACCGCAGCGGGCATTATCACGCTGCTCTGTGAAAAAGCCCCTTTATGGCGGGCGCGGGCTTCACGCCGGGATATTGCAAAAGGTATTAGACAGCAAGAAAGCATCAGACCACCACGCAATCATTCCCACTATGGAGCTTGCAAAGACAGACCTGCCGCTAGCGCCGGAAAGCGAGAAAGAAATATCCTCACTCTGCGGGGCGCGCGTCTGCTCTGCTACCGCCGAGCGCAAATCTTTGAAGCGGTTACGGCGGTTTTCTCCTGCGCCGGGACAGACTTCACCGCAGGAAAGACCGTACTTTCGGACGGTTGGAGAGATTGAACGCAGATACCGGGCGACGCTGAAAGCAAAACCTGACCCGGAGTGACGGGAAACGAGGGCGTGACGCTGCCGGAGCTTTCGAGGACAGGGCTCTGAAAACCCCGCCGCAAAAGGTAACGGAGCATACCACAACGCCGCCGAAGCCCCACAGCGAAGCGTCGCTTCCTCTGCTATGGAACGCGCTGAACGGGGACACTGACCGGACGCGGAACGCCGGGGGCTTGGCACTCCCGCCACCCGCGCTGCAGTCATTGAAAAACTGGTAGCGCGGCTTTGCGGAGCGCAAGGGCAAGCAGCTTATCCCCACGCAGAACGGGAGCCGCCCTTATATCAATCTTGCCGGATATGCCTGACTTCCCGCAGCTTACTGCAGAATGGGAAACAATCTGACGCAGATGCAAAGGGAGCCGCAGACCCGGCGAATTTCTGTCCGGCATTGAAGCTATGGCGCGGAGCTTGTGCAGACACACGCCGCAGCACCAGACGGAAAAAGGATTTGTTCAGAGAGGAAAAGCCCTCTATCGGGAAAATGCCTCTGCTGCGGTTCCCCTGTCCATGAGGGGAAGAAAAACTACTATTGCTCTCAACAGGGAGTGCGCCTTTTGCCGCGTGGAAGAACGACCGTTTCTTTGAGGAACGCAAGACCGCTTTTTCCGCGAAGATTGCCGCCGCGCTCTTAAATCCGGCAAGGCGAATGTGAAGAAGCCTCATTCCCTGAAAACAGGCAAGACCTCTACGACGGGACTATCGTTTTCGGCTGACACTGGCGGGAAATACGTCAACTCACCGTATCGAAGTGCAGAAGAACTAAAACTGAATAGTGCATAGGAAGCGGGTACCACTTCCGTATCCCTCGCTCGACGCTGACGCGCGGACGGGATTTTGGCTTGATTGGGAAGTTTCCCAAACCCTTTTGCAGGAGGGCTTCACCTCTGAAAATCTTCAAAAACCTTTTGGCAGAAATGCGGGTGTGCTGTAGTAGGCTATGCAGCCAAAAATGCAGCTCATGACGCTGCCCCAGAGGAAGGAGGTTTTCATTTCATGGCAAGTTTTACGGGGACACCGTAAAGTGACTATCAGGACGAGCTTAGGGACGGTATCGCATGGTGGCGTTCTGAAACAGGTGTCTTCATGGAACGCGGAATATTTTCATCTTGATATGGACGATACGCTCTACCCGGAGGACAGGAGCCGGTTAGAGGAAATCAAAGCATTGACCCCGCCGCCGTTATCTTAAACGGCTACTACTGCGGGCATTTAGGCGAGGACATGAGCCTTGACGAGCTGACCGCCGGAGTGCGCTACCACCATGAAAACAGCACTGAACGACATTGACGGTTTCTATCGGGGCGCATGACGACAGGCTTCCCCGGAGGTTATCGAGGAAGCGAGGCCAGCCGCCCATGAAGCGGGCTTCCTTTTCCGAGCCCCTACCGACGGGGGAGGATTTTTAACCCTCTATGTATTTGACGTGGAGCATGAGCATTGAAGATTTTGAGCTTATGCACCGCATGATGAACGAAGAAAGGAGCGAACAAAATGGCGAGCAATCCGATTTTGACTGACTATCTCTCCAATCTTGGGAAGTACACGAGGGCAGACCGCAGGGCGAATGGTGACGTTCCCACGACCGCCGAACATCTGAAAAGAGAGTCTTTGACCGCGTCGGCATTGACTTCAACACCAAGGAGGATGGTTTCTCACAGAATTTCAACCGAGCTATCCCCGGCTTTGACGGAGCATTTGCCGAGTATCCCGACGCCCGACGAGCTGAACTATTTAGGGAAGCTCTTGGAAATGCAGTTTCGACGACGACCGGGACAATTTATTGCGGCCAGTGAATACGCTGAACATGCTGCGAAGCATCACAGGACATTATCAACCTTGCACAGAACCTTGACTGCTACCGATTTCTATCCGTCCGTACACAATCGAAGAAGAATACGGGCGTTATCTGGTTGACGAACTGAAGAACTGGAACTTCCTGAAGAAGCGAAAAAGTATTTCATGTATGAGGAATATGGGCGTGACGCATCCATCACGACGACGGTACGTTTACCGACAAAGGGCTATACATCTACAACAACCGCAACACCTTTACGGAGTGGTCACGACGGGCGCGAAAAAGCGATGCTCGGAGGAATACTGGTAATGAGCCCCCAGCAGCGGTCAACCCCCTGACCCGGAAAAGGTAGAAATGGACGCAGCCGCGCCGGGGCAGAGAACTGCGCAGACTGCAGAGCAGCCACAGGAGCCGCGCCCGGTTATCCCTATCAGTGCTGACGAGCGAGAAGCCCGCCGAGAAATTAAAAGAGATTACCGACCGTCTGGAACAGGGCATTGCGGAACTCTTTGACAGCGAGCGTTACAAGGAATATCTGAAAGTCATGTCAAAAATTCCATAATTACAGCCTGAAACTACCGTCCTTATCGCCATGCAGAAGCCGGACGCTTCCTTGTGGCGGGCTTTTCCGCTTGGAAAGAACAACTTTGAGCGAAACGTGATGAAAGGGCAAAGGGATTAAAAATCATTGCCCCTGTCGCCCGCATAAAAAATCAGACAGGAAATGCAGAAAGATCGACCCGCACACGCAGAAGCCCATATATCGGCAAGGACGGAAAGCCCGTCACCGAGGAAAAAGGGAAATCACCATACCCGCCTACAAGGTGGTATCTGTCTTCGACGTTTCCCAGACTGAGGGAAAGGAGCTGCTGACATTGCGGTTGACGAGCTGACAGGGCGACGCTGACCGCTACAAGGATTTTTCGCAGCCCTTGAAAAGACTTCCCCGTTCCCTATCGCTTTTGAGAATATCGAGGGCGGCTTCATGGCTACTACCACTTGGAGGACAAGCGCATTGCTATCAACGAGGGCATGAGCGAATTACAGACCTTAAAGACCGCTATTCACGAAATCGCCCGTGCGAAGCTGCACGACATTGACCTCAACGCGCCAAAGGACGAGCAGCAGCCCCACGATTGACCGCCGCACCCGCGAAGTCGAAGCGGAAAAGCGTCGCCTATACCGTCTGCCAACATTACGGGCTTGACACGTCGGACTACTCTTTCGGCTACGTCGCCGGGTGAGCAGCGGGCGGGAGCTGTCCGAACTGAAAAAGCTCCCTTGAAACGATACGCAGCGCAGCCGCCGAGATTATCAATTCCATAGACGAAAAATCTGCGTGAACTGCAAAAAGGCACAGGACAAGGAGCAAACCGCCGGACAGGAGCAGCCCACCAGAGAGGAACAGGCAGCTGCGCTGGAGCAGCTGCAGCTGAAGCCCCGGAAAAGGCAGATACAGCTGGAAAGAGAAGCCGGAGCGGAAGCAGACGCACCGGGGAAATCCGGCACAGGAAAAAGCGGACGCAGCCCTGAAAGAAGCCTTTTACCCCGAAACGATTTACAGAGTGCGCTGGAACCCTTTACGGCGACAGCCGGGAAAAACAGCTACCTCTTGCAAGCCTATGTGACACAGGAGAACGGGCGGGCGAAAATGGGCGACGTTCTTTTCACCGGAACGCCGGAGAAATGCCGCGAGCTTATGGGCAGCTCAAAAGCGGGAGCTGACCGAGGGCGACGTAAAGCAGCTCTACGCAAAGGCACAGGAACGGCAAAGACCGCCGAGCTGGACAAGGACACCTTTTCCATTTACCAGATAAAAAGGCGGGGACGAAACAAGGGACTTGCGCTTTGAGTTTCACGACCGCCTGCAGGCGGCGGGGAATGTGGGTTGACAGGGCGAACTATGAGCTTGTCTATTCCGCGCCCCTTGCGCCGGGGACTTCCCTTGAAGATATTTATACCCGTTTCAATATCGACCACCCCAAAGACTTTAAGGGACACAGCCTTTCCGTTTCCGACGTGGTAGTGCTTCATCAGGACGGACAGGACGCGGCGCACTATGTTGACAGCGCGGGTTTCCGGCAAGTGCCGGAGTTTTTACAGGAGCAGAAACAGCTTACCCCGGACGACTTGGAAACGGGCGAAACTGTCAAAACACCGAGAGGGACTTTTCCATGTAACCGCCATGAGCCGGGAGCAGATAGAAGCCGCCGGATATGGCTTTCATCATCAATCCGACGACGGAAAGTATCTGATTATGGGGAACGGGACGCGGGCGTTTGCCGTTGCCGCAGAGCAGCCGGAAAAGGCAAACCCTTTGAAGCACGTCGAGGACACCGTAGAGCAGAACGACAACAACTTTGACGGTATCATCAACAACACCCCTACCGTTGACGAACTGGAAGCAAAGGTCAAGGCGGGAGAAACGATTTCCCTTGTTGACCTGGCTAATGCGGTCAAAGCCGACAAGGAGCGCGTCAAGGGAGCGAAGCCGGAAAAGAAGCCCTCTATCCGGGCGCAGCTTAGAGCCGACAAGGAAAAGGCGCAGAAGAAAAACGCAAAGCAGAAGTCACAGGACTTGGAAAGGAGCTGACCCATGCCGGAACAGAGCAGATTTGAAAACGTGGATTTGTTCGCTTCCCTTGAAGCGATTATGAAGCAGAATACAGGCTTTTACCAGAGCGACTTGGAGATTGACAAGGAGATTATCGCAAAGGCGGCGGCAAGCCCCCACAGGGAGGACAAGACCCTTTTGTGGTTCTGCCGCCCGTCCGGGACGCATTGCTTTAGGGAGCGCGACGTTTTCCTAAAGGACACCGCGCCCCACAATACATGGCGTTTCTACATGGAGCAGACAAGCGACCGCGTACTTGCCTATGCAATCGAGCTGACGGGAAAGGAGCGCGGGAAAATCAAGGGCAATCTGTATGAGCTTGACTATTCCCGCCATTATGAGCGCGTCAGGGAAAAGGAGCTGCCCGCCGATACGGTGAAGCTGTTTTTATGAGCGTGGGGAAAGGGTACAGAAAGCCGGGAGATATTTTGACGGAACCCCAGACCCGCAGCTTGGGAAGTTTGAACGCTTTGAAGCCGTACCCAACGACCCGGACGCGCTGCAATCGCTCTTACAGGAAGAACGGCGCAGCCGGGAGCAGCTTCCGCCGGGAGATTTCAAGGCGCATATCGCCGCATTGCGGGACGGGCTGATTGAAACGGAAGCGCGGCGCATTGTGTGGGAAATGAAGCGGCACGACACGCCGAACAGCCCAAACAAGACCCATTTCATGGTAGAGCTTTCCCGGCGTTCATGCAGCTTGCGGCTACAAAGGACACTGACCGTCTTTTTCTCCATGCTGCCCTACAAGACCCTTTTCCTTTTCCAAAATCGAGGGCAGACATGGGACGTATGCGCTGATTGACAAGAGGGAGAACCGGGACAGGGAGATACGGAAGCCCCGCCCTCTATCCGGGCGCAGCTTAAAACAGACAGGCAAAAGACCGCCCCTGAAAAAGGCGGCGGCAAAGAATAAAAAATCACGATTTGAGGTGTGAACATGACAAAACTGACCGTAGAAGAAACAAACCTTTTGAGCATTTACAAGACCGGAAGCCGACAGGGGCTTATCGTCGCCATGAACGCCGCGCTGCCCTTTATGGACGGGGAAATGCGGGGCTTTGCTGCCCGTACCTCTCCAAAGTGGAAGCCATGACCGAAGCGGAGTTTGCGGGGCTTCCCATTTACGCCGCTGATGAAGTATGAGCGAGGTCAAGCGGCTGACGCCGCCCCAGAGCCGGAAAGTCAACGCCCTTGTGCGCCGGACGTGCTGCAACTGCGATAATGGAAACTGTATCTTACTGGACGACGGGGACGAGTGCGCGTCCGCAGCTCATTTCCTATTCGCTTCTCTGCAAGTGGTTTAGGTTGCGGTGCTTCCCGCTGATAAGCTGCTCTATGCGGAGCTTTACCAAACCGGGGACAGGGAAGAAATGTACCGAGTGCGGCACGTCCTTTGCGTCAAGCTCCAACAGCGTCAAATACCGCCCCGACTGCCGGAAGCGTATCACCCGCAGACAGGCCGCCGAGCGCATGAGGAAAAAGACGCGCCCCTGTTACGCAGTAGGCGCGGAAAAATCCCTTTGATTTGCAAGGCTTTTCCGGCGGGAAAATCGGATAGGCGATACTTTATACCTTTTCCCCGAAAAATGGCGTTCTATTGCGTAACATTTACCACAACAGCACTATTAAAGACAGGGCGCGGAAGTCATATACTGACTTTCCGCGCCCTGTTCTTTTTATTTCTTTGGCAAACATTTGTATGTATTTGTAATCCAATCATCAAATTTTTTTGACCCTTTTCAAATTCCATTACATCATACATTTCTGCCGCGATTGTTTTGAACGCTTCCTTGAATAATTGTAAATCTAATTCTTCCATTGATTTTTCACGTTTGATACGTAGAAAAAAACTTTAGTAAAAGTCTTTTGTCTTAAAACCAATATCTTTACGTCCTAAGCGAATAGGATTTTGCGGTAAGTAATCCCCTATAGCTTGTGCTGTCTCTAAATGCTTCCTCTTTAACTTTTATAAACTTTTGTCATGGAGAGCAAGACGAGTAATAACATCTCTTGATTGTTGACAATCATATTGTTTTAGTTCATTCAACGCAGCAAGCCTAATTTTCCATGATGATTTATTGTTTGCGTCTTTGACAAGCTGACTAATATTAGCTGGTGTTCCTTTTGTCATGTACTATCAAATCCTTTCAAAAGTTGTAGATAATTTTATTATACCACATACCGCTTTCTGTTTCTATACGAAAATCATTTTTTGCTTAATCAGTGTTCCATTCCCTTTTCCCGTTCCGGCTGTCTGTCTGCCTGTAAAATGTTGTCAATGTTCTGCTTGATAATGTCATATTCCCGGACTTTCTTTTTCAGCTTCCCATAGTCGGCGTAAAGGGCTTCTTTCTGCGCTTGAAGGGCTTCATACTCCGATTGCAGCGCGGCGAGGTTCGGGAGCTTTGCAATGCCCGTTGCTTTCAAATGACCTTGCAGCGGCTTCATGTAAGATAATCGCCTGTTCCTGTCCGGCGCGGTATTTCTCCCTGTTCCTTGCCTTGCGGTATGCGTCATAGACGGGCTTTGTCTTTTGGTAGGTGGAAACATTCTTGATAAGCACCGCCATGTCCGCAAGCCGCTTTTCGGCGTTCTTCAATGCGTCTGCCGCCTGTCCGCTTTCCGCTGCCATTTCCTCAATCCGGCTAACTAAATCCGCGTACTGTTCAATCTTGTTTTCGGTGAGAAAGTTCATAGTCTTTGCCGCCTGTTTCAGATTGTGGATTTTCGCCCACTGTTCATAGCCCCGGCTCTGCGCCGCCTTGATACTGTTCTCAATGTCGATAAGCAGCGATACGCCGCGCTGCTCTCTGGGAGCTTTCGCCGCCTTTGTCCGTCTGCCCGCTATCCGTTCCCTTATGGCTTCCTCTGCATAATCTGCGCCGAGGGTTTTTAGGCGGGTGAAGCGTTCCTGTCCGGGGGCGCGGCATGATACATATTTCCCCGGCTTTATCTCATAGCCCGCCGCCTGTAACCGCGTTAGCAATTCCTCAAAACTGGAAACTTGGGGATAAGTGCGTCAACGGCGGTTTTCAGCTTGCCTTTCCAACTTGTACCCGTCTTTTCTGCCTGGTACTCCGCATAGCTCTTTCCCTTGCTGCCCTTGCCGGGGACGACGACGGACAAGCCATTTTCCCGGCACAGCTTGTCGCTCATGTTCCGTATGCCGTAATAGCTCCTTTTGTTGGAATTGTATTTGTGGTGGTCTACGAAGTTTACGGCGCAGAAAATGATATGATTGTGGATATGCCCCTTGTCAATATGCGTCGTGAGTACATACTCATGCTGCCCTTTGTTACCGCGTCGGCAAGCTGCTTTCCGATTTCATGGGCTTTCTGATAATCCACTTCCCCAGCTCAAAGGATTGTATCAGATGAAAGGCTAAATTGTTCCCCTTTTGGAGTGCTTTGGGACAAGGTATATTCAAACTCAATATCTGCTGTTTCATAGGAGCAGCCAAAAGAGGACATAGCATTTTTCCCGTCCGTCTTGTCCGGGTTTTCGATATAGTCAAGGGCTTTGCTTAGAGTGCTTTTTAATAGGCTTAATCTTTGTAACCGCCATATCTCCGCAAGCACCCCCTTTATTTCCTCTATGTCCTCTTGGTATGCGTTCCCCGTCGCGTTTACGCGGCGTGCTATCTGGTTGACGTTGACACCGATTTTTTGTATCTCTGCGGTCATAGCCTTTATGTCGGCGTGGTCTATCTGAATGATATACCCGTCAATGGCAATCTTCCGCAGATACGCCGCCATGTTCCGGGTGGGCATGAGCTTCATTTTTTTCCAGTATTAAACCCCGTTCCGCTTCCGTCACTCTGAATTTGATTTGCACCGTCCTTTTGCGTCCGTCCATGTGTTCACTCCTTTCCTTTCCGTTCCGAGGGTTTGGGACACTTCCCAAGCAATTTTTCAACCGACGCGCCGCAGCGCGGGAGGGGGAAAATACGGAAGTGGTACCCGCTTCCTATGCTTGCTACGAATGTTTTTATCCTTTAGGCTCTTATCCCTACTACGGAGAAAAAGCGATTTTTGCCAAACTTCGCAAAGAAAAAAACGCTGCAATCTCAAAAAGATTACAACGCTCTCTAAATCCTGTTCAGTTTTTAAGCCGGACATTCCTATTCGCCCTCTTTTTTTCGACTTCGGAAATCTCTTTTGCCGTTGCGGTCACAATCCGTATGCCTGTATCGCTCATACCGTCAAGGAGCGCGTCAAGCTGCCGCCGCTTTGTGTCCTTTGCAGCGGGCGTGTCTAACAGGAATTGGTCTACGGATATATGGTAACGCTGTATCAGCTCAAAGAATATCTGTAAACTTGGGTGCTGCCCCTTGTTCTCAATGTTCGCAAGGTAGCGCGGCGAGATAAACATTTCGTCGCCTACTTTCTTGCGGCTTTCCTTGCGTCCTTCACGCGCTGCCTTTTATCGCTGCCCCAAAAGCCTTGAAGTCGTATTTTGGTACTGGTCTTTTTGCCATAGTTATTCACCCTCTTACATTTTACTGTTCCCCTTTCTTCTTGGATATGTCTACATAGTTCTATCAGTTAGCCAAAATAATTCATATATATATATGTTGACAACAAGCTGCTTTTGTATATAATATTATATAAAAGGGGGGAATGTTTATGTTACATAGCATGCGTATTCGATAAGCATTGAAATCAAAAAAGATTTTTCCCATTTTCAATATGGGCTTTTTTGTCATGCTTATTTTGCGTATGCTATACAACAAAACTAACGACGTATAGACATAGTATAAAAAAACTATGCCTTAATTTTGTTGTAGTATTATATGATAAATGCAGGTCAATGCTCATGTTGAGAATTGACCTGCATTTTTTTGTGCAAAAGGAGAAATATTATGCTTGAAAAATATTGGATAAAATGTCCAATTTGTAACGGAAAGACGAGGGTTCAAGCATTTTATAATACGGTATTAAGAAATTTTCCTCTTTTCTGCCCTAAATGTAAATTAACGCATATCGTTGATGTTGAAAAACTAGAAATCATAATCAAAAACTCTGAAAAACAAACTTTTTAATTTTGAAAAGGAAGGATATTTAAATGAAACACTTACCTAAAAGTACACCTACGGAAATATTGAATGACCCATACGGATTTACTTACAAAGAAATGTCGGAAGTAATTGGAGAGGATAAAGCAAGAGCCTTATATACGGAATTGTATAAACAGCCATTTCACAAAGAAAATCTATCAATATCAACAAAAAAAGTCTATAAAAGTAGCGATACTGAAAAGTATGTTTATGAATTGAAAGATAACAGGTATATTGAAACGGTTTTTATTAAACGGCGAGATGGTGGGACTGTTTGCGTAAGTACGCAAGTTGGTTGTTCTGTTGGCTGTATTTTTTGTGAGTCCGGACGCAATGGTTTTGTTCGTAATCTAACACCGTCTGAAATTGTGCAGCAGGTTGTATTGATACGTCAAAAAGTAAATCGTATCGTTTTTTTATGGGAATGGGAGAACCTTTTATTCAATTACGACAACTTGATTGCAGCAATCCATATTCTTCGAGATAGAAATGGACTTAACTTTCCAACCGACGGCATTACCGTATCAACAGTTGGTCCAGTTAATCAATTAAAAAAATTGCGCGAAGAACATCTAAAAATTCAGTTGACAATATCTTTACATGCAGCAACACAGGCTGCGAGAAACTGTATCATTCCTCATATGCACATGTACGCTATTGAAGATGTTGTTAAGCAAGCATTGTCCTATTCTCAAAGGCATAATCGAAAAGTGGTATTTGCGTATTTGCTTTTACCAGGTATAAAATGACCGTTCCTCAGATATAAGGCAACTTGCAAAAATGGTTTAAGGGCAAAAATGTTATGATTAACGTGCTGCAATACAACCCGACGAGTAATTCAAAAATTAGAGCACCACAAAAACAAGAAATGGTTGCGTTCAAACATCAATTAGAGCAAACAGGACTTGAAGTTACCATGAGAGTTTCTCATGGTAGAGAGATTAAAGCAGCTTGTGGACAGTTAGCTAATACATATAATAAAGCCAAAAAAACAACAGAAATAATTTAATTAAAAAGAGCCAGACGCACAGACGCAGAGCCGATAATATGCAGTTTGAAATACTGCTGTTATCGGCTCTTTTTGATTTTAATTTGTGCCCCTAATAACCATATTGGAGCAAAATCAGAACTGTTGCTTGTCGTTCTTGATTTCCGCAGCAGCTTTGAAAAATCAAAGCCGCCGTTTCTTTTTATCTTCTAATGAAAATGACGCGGTATCACTGTTAAAAAGCGGCGGCTAAAGGAGGTAGCCGCCATGAAGCACATACCCCTATCGACAAAATCCGACGGTCATTGACATATCAAAAAGCCCGACCACCGCCGGGAAAACCCTCTACCCTTGACTATGAACTGTCTAATCATCTAAATACTGCTTACAATACCTATGCGCCTGTCCGGGCTTTTCGGACAGGCGTATTTTTGTTGCTCAAAAAAATTTTTGAAAGAAAATTTCAAAAATCTTCGGCGTTTTTCAAAAACCGCCGTATTGCCCCTGCAAAAGGGGGAAGCACCACCAACTTTCCAACGAGAAAGGAGGTGAGAATGTGGAACCTAATAGCAGGGAGTTTTACAAACAATGTGCTTTTTCAGAAGTTTTGTAATACGGTGCTGCACAATGAAGCGTGCGACGCTCACAGGAGCTGCACAGGCATAAGGCAAAGGGAAGTCACCTTTTCCGATTTGCCCTTAGATGAAGCGCGGCAGCTTCATACCTTTGATGAATATTTCAAACGGGAAACTGCCGAAACCGTCTTTTGAGAAAGCTGGAAGAAAATCACGCCGAAGCTGCTTCTGAAGCTAATCCGTACTTTGCCGGAAGAAAAGCGCAAAAGCCGTACTCCTGTACTATTTCGAGGGAATGAACGACACCGAGATTGCGAAGCTGTTCAATACATCGAGAAGCACGATACAGTACAGGCGGACAAGCTCTTTTGAGAAATTAAGAAAATATCTGGAGGAAAAATGCTGATGAATGGGACGAATGGTAACGAACCCGGCTACCCGGAAAATGCCCTTGTTCCCTATCCCTGTCATTGTGGCAGCGACAAAGGGTGACCCGGACGCTATGAAGATTGTCTTGCAGCATTTTTAGCGGCTACATAGCCCGCCTCTCCATGCGGAAGCTGTACGACGAGCGCGGGAACGTCTATTTCGGCGTAGACCACGACATTCGGGAACGGCTGCAAGCAAAACTGATGATGGCTGTCCTCACCTTTAGGACAGAGGAATAACCGCAACGGCGGCGGGACGCTTTCACTCACCCCTTTTTCCGTTCCGCTGCTGACGCGGGTAGCACAGCCATTTTGAACCTTGAAAAAGAAAGCGGCGCAAGATAACGGCGGCGCAGCATAGGGCAAATCGGATACGTTCCTTTTGCGTCGAGCCATACGGCGGGTGCGCCATGACGCTATCCGGGCGAGGTTATCACCGCCCGGACAGCCGAGCGACCAACACCGCGCCGGAAAGCAAGTGTAGCGGTTTGCGGGCAACGACACGCAGAATATACAATGATACTTCCTTACAGCCACAGTCCGAGCGTTAAGAGCGTCGCAGGCAATGGGTAGGGCTGCATGAGAACCATGCCGGGGTGAAATTCCCATGAGGTTATGCTAATAACCGTCCGATTAAAGCCTTTGTTTTATTGAATAGTGGACTTGCTGCTATTCATAGACTGTATTATATGTTTGCGAAAGAAAGGGGGATTTTCTTTGACGCAAAACCAAACGCCCGTTACCACAACGGAGCATAAAATCGGAAAAGTTACTTACCTTGTATGTTCGTCTGCAAGTGAACGCGCAACGGACACACTGGATAAAAAGATAAAAAAGCTCATTCGCAAAGACATGGAGCTGAACCCCGCAAACGCCCGAAAATAGGGCGTTTCTTCACATTTTATACATGACACAGGCAGCGGTATGTGGTATAATATAGACAGTACAAATACCATGCTTGTCTGTCGTCGGAAAGGAGGACAAAATGTTACAGACAGACAAGATTACCGCTTTATATTGCAGATTGAGCCAGGAAGATATGCAGGCCGGGGAAAGCGAGAGCATACAGAACCAAAAGCTGATTTTACAAAAGTACGCTGACGAACACCACTTTTTCAATACGCGCTTTTTTGTAGACGACGGATTTTCCGGCGTGAGTTTCGAGCGTGAGGGGCTTCAAGCCATGCTGCATGAGGTTGAAGCCGGGAACGTGGCGACCGTCATAACAAAAGACCTTTCCCGTCTGGGACGCAATTATCTGAAAACCGGCGAACTGATAGAGATTGTTTTCCCCGAATATGAAGTGCGCTACATTGCCATTAACGACGGTGTAGACACAGCGAGGGAAGATAACGAGTTTACCCCTCTGCGGAACTGGTTCAACGAGTTTTACGCCCGCGACACCTCAAAGAAAATCCGGGCTGTTAAACAGGCAAAGGCACAGAAAGGCGAGCGTGTCAACGGCGAAGTGCCGTATGGTTACATAGCCGACCCAAACGACCGCAATCATCTATTGCCCGACCCGGAAACGGCGCACATTGTAAAACAGATTTTCGCTATGTATGTGCGCGGCGACCGTATCTGCGAAATCCAGAACTGGCTACGGGAACATGAGGTACTTACTGTTTCAGAACTGCGCTACCGTCGTTCCGGCAGTTGCCGCCACCCGCGCCCGCACCCGACCTGTATTTATAACTGGCCGGATAAGACACTGTATGATATTCTTGGACGCAAAGAATATTTGGGGCATACCATTACGGGCAAGAGCTATAAGGTATCTTACAAATCGAAAAAGACGAAAAAGAACCCGGAGGAAAAGCAATACTTTTTCCCCAACACGCACGAACCTTTGATTGACGAAGAAACCTTTGACCTTGCACAGAAACGGATTGCTACCAAACACCGCCCTACAAAGGTTGATGAAATTGACATTTTTTCGGGACTTCTCTTTTGTGGGGATTGCGGCTATAAAATGTATCTGCAACAGGGAGCCGGGACACTGGAACGCAAACACGCCTACACTTGCGGAAAGTACCGAAACAGGATAAGGACTGGCGAGCTTTGCACTACCCATTATATCCGAAAGAGCGTCCTTAAAGAACTTGTCCTTGCTGATTTACAGAGGGTGCTGTCCTATGTGAAAGAGCATGAACAGGAGTTTATCGAAACCGCCAACGAGTGCAGCGCAAAGGCAGTACAAAAGACGCTGACACAGCAGCGGAAAGAGCTTGACAAGGCGCAGAGCCGCATTAGCGAGCTGAACATCTTATTCCGCAAGCTCTACGAGGACAACGCTTTAGGGAAACTTTCTGATGAACAGTTTGCTTTTCTGACTTCCGGCTATGATGAAGAAAAAAAGACGCTGACCCGGAGGATTGCGGAGCTGTCACAGGAAATCGACAACGCCACCGAGCGCAGCGCGGACGTGAAAAGGTTTGTCGCACTGGTACGCAGATACACCGCCATTACCGAACTGACCTACGAAAACGTCCATGAATTTATTGACCGTATTCTTATTCACGAACTGGATAAGGAAACGAACACCCGCAAAATCGAAATCTTTTATAGCTTTTGTCGGCAGAGTTGATACGGGCGACAAGCCTACCGAAAGTATCTCCTATTTCAGACAGATAGGAGCCGACGTAAAGAGTTATGCTATCTAACATACATCAAAAAGAGGTAAGATAACGCCCTCTGCAAAAAAAGGTTACGTTATCTTTACCTCAACAAAATTCGTTCCGCTGTATTCATAATCCGTGTATGTGTTTAAGACCTTAATATTTTCTTTTAAGGCATATTCTTTACAGCAAAGCACCTGCGTTTCAATGGAAGAAGATTTCTCTCTCCATTCTTCTTTTCTTTCAGATGACAGCCTTGTGTAAATACCTGCTTTGTAGAATATCTTTTCAGTGCTATCCTCAGCTTTTTGGAACATATCTTTGGAAGTCCTTGCCATCAGCAAACACCTCCCACCGCAAGTTTCTAGCATATTCATTTCTAAGGTTTCTCCATAAGATCTGCCTATGGTAAATACTCTCACCTTATTTTCATCTGAAGCCTTACAATCGCATTTTTCACTGTCCAAAAATTGCCTGCATTAGATTTACTGTCTCCATATTATTGAAGACAAAGTTTATGGCGTTATCTTCGCCAATCTCTATGCGGTCAATGAAAGATACTAAGGATAATCTATTCAGCGTACCATCTTCTACATTAGGAATAATATCGGAAACAAAACTACCCTCTTATCTTTGATTTTTCTGTTAACTCTTCTATCGTTTTTGTTTTGTAATAATCTGTTTCTCAATCTCCCTAATCTTTTAGAAGATAGTTTTTCTAAATCTCTCAAATTCTTCTGTGGTAATAAGTTCTTCTTCCAGGTCCATATAAAGAGAGCCTCTAAGCCTTTCATACTTTTTCTTTTCCGCATTTAAGGAGTCGAAATCAGCCTTGATTGTGAGCTTAGAAACATCAATCTTACTTACCTTTTAAGAAGCTCATTATATTTTTGAAAGATAATCATTAAGAGCGTGAATGGCACTTTCTATTACATAATCTTCTTTAGTGCTGTGCCTTGTGCATTCGCCCTTGATGTTATATTCGGAACATATATAAAAGATGTTGTAGCCGTCTTTTGACTTGACCTTTCGTCTAATCATCGGGCTGCCACATCTTTTACAGTAAAAGCATTCCAGACAGAATGCTCGGATTTTCTTTTGAAGCTTTTACATCTCGAGCAGCATTTTATTTGCCAGTGCAAATACAGATTTAGAAACAATGCTTTCGTGAGCATTTTCTATTATGATCCAGTCATCCTTTGCTACATCGACTTCTCTTTTGGATTTGTAATTGAGCTTTGCCGTCTTGCCTTGCTCCAACACGCCAATATATACCTTATTGGTGATGACCCTGTTGACCATCTTTGCATCCCACTTGGCATCTTTTACCATAAAGCCCGTATTAAAGTTATCGCCTTTATTTTCCTTATGTCTTGACGGTGTAACTGTACTATACTGTTTAGAAAAATCGGCGATTGCCTTTGAGGAATATCCTCAATTTTCATATCAAAAATACGGCTGACAATATGAGAAACCTCCGTGTCAACCACAGTTTATGCTTATTCTTACTGTCTTTCTTATAACCGAATGGAGCGAAAAGAACCGATAAATTCTCCGTTTTTCCTTTTGACTTCCTTAGATGATTTTACTTTCTATAGAAATATCACGGCAGTAACTGTCGTTGATAAAGTTTCTAATAGGAAGTATCAGGTGGGTATCACTTACATCAGCATTGTCGCTGTCGTAATTATCATTTACGGAAATAAAGCGTATACCTTTTTCGGGAAATATCTTTTGTAAGTATTTGCCGGACTCGATATAATCTCTGCCGAAACGGGATAAGTCTTTTTACGATAATTATCCTAAACTTGCCCGCGTTTAAGTCTTCAATCATATTCTTGAAGTTCGGTCTGTCAAAATTAGAACTGCTAAAGCCATCATCTACATACTCATTCGATATGGTAATGCCGTTTTTCCTTAGCGTAAGACTTGATGATTTGTCTTTGATTTGAAATAGAATTGCTTTTCTGAAATATCCCTGTCCTCTCTTGAAAGACGAAGATACATACAAGCGATATTATTGTTCATAAGAACCCTCCTAAAATTTTATTTTGGCAAATAGTCATTTAGGAAGATTGCTTCTACCGCTTATATTATACCGCACCCGGATTTTTATGTCAGCCCTATAGTTTTATGACCGACCTTAAGAGGTGCATTTCAATAATATCCAATAAATCAAGCTTTTCGCTCTTGCTGCTTGAGTAGGTTATCTTCTTCTCATAATTTTTCTCTATTTGCTTTTTATCTTCATTTTTCTTGTTTTCATTTTTCATGATAATAACCTCGCATTTAATCAAAATAAGTTTTATGACATTGGTAAGTGCATTGGCTGCTACATAGAATCTCACCTCCACCCCCTGTTCCAGACGAGGCACTTTAAACTATTGAAGTATCATTATCACCACTTGCATCATCGAAATAAGTTGCCACACTTATCTTTATGTATTCCTATCTGTCGCTCGTTTTCTTCTATCCTCGGTTAGCTCCGGTATTCATTTGAACCGATTTTTCATCAGCAGAAAAAGTCTTGGCGTAGGTCATAATTCTCTAGCAAGTGGATAAAGTCCTACCTTGGTCTATTCAGTTGTCAAAGAACAAATAGCTTTCGCTATGAGAGTTGCTTTTTAAGTTTTGGGATAGAGATTTTCTATCACGAAAGAAGCAAATTACCCTCTCACTATGTACAGTGAAAAATTCGCCACACCTGGACACACTTTTTCAAAATAAAAATGAGGAAGCGAAAACAAATTGTCTCCGCTCCCCGTTAGTCAGATTAGATATTTCCTTCGAGCATCTTTTTAAGCTTTGCTAAAATCCTGTCCCTTTTTCTGATAAGAGATGTCTTATGAAGATTAAGAGCTTTTAGCCGCTATCCTTGTAGACTCATCCTGATAGTAAAGTCTTTCTATGACTTCCCTTTCCTCATCATTTAATGAGTCAATCGCTTCTCTAACCCTGTCGATAAGCATCTTGGTTTCAACGATTTTTCCAAATCGTAGTTCTCATCGGCAATAGTATCCTCAAAGGAATATTCCGTGCTGAGGTCAGAAAAAGAGCAACTTATTTTTGTCTATCAAGTCGCTCTAAATATCTTTCCCTATTTGTAATTTGCCAGTAGCTTTTTATAGACTTCTTGGTCTCATTTCGATTTTTCGTCTCCAACGAAAATATAGTATTTCTTATCCATTTTTCCTCCGTGTCTTTTTGAATTTGTTCGCGTGTTAAAATCCAAAAGAAGCTGGAGGACTCTTTATTCTTTTCATAAGCCTCCTAAAAATGGGCGTAAAAAGACCATAAGTTTTTCACCTATGGTCTTTTGCCCGTGATATTAAATTAGTTCCGTCCCACTATATACACTTTTAACATATATGAAGTTCGCTTAGAGTCCCTCTTTGTCCGATGATTGTCCGTAGGTACTCCGTCATTAGTCCGCAACAACTCCGTTTTTATCCGCCTTTTATCCGATAATTTTTCTTTTAAGTCTTGCAGAGTCATAGTCGGACAAGCTTTTTCAGGTACCAGTAAAATCATACTGTCAGGCAACCCCTCAATACTGTCTACGGTGTCATCATCTAACCTTTTTCATAAGAAGAGCTACTTCAGCTTTATTCCTCAAATCATATATAGGCATTATCTTCATTTCTGTTCTCCTTTCGATTTTTCATCACTGATTTCTTTTAAAAGAGTCGGAAGAGCGTATCCCCAAAGTGCTATGCCCATAATGGCAATCGCTTCATTTTTCCGCTCGTAGAATGATGTCTTTTCTAATGCAACCTTTCTCATTATCTCCTCGTTTGAATGCTTATCACGACTAAGATAAGAGTATTGAATTATCGTATAGTAGCACTGACCGTGAACAGGATATTCTTTTAACCTTATCAATGCACTGTCGATAATATCAATCAGCCATTTAGTTTCAAAAAGATATCTGACCCTCGCTTCAAAATCATCAAGGACTCTATCGGGAGCAAAATTTTCCAAATATGAAAGTGCCTCTCCCAAATCACTCCCATAGGGTTACTTCCTGCTCACAGACAAGACACTGTGCCGTATTTTTTTACTGACCAAACAACATTTCTGTATATCGAAAGTACGGCTTTTGCTTTCAGCTTGGTCAGCAAAAAGGAAGCTCATGACTCTCATAGAGCCTTTCCAATTCCCTAACATTTTTCCCCTTCGCCATCTTCCCTCACCTCACTTTTGTTTCCCATGTATTTCTTAAAAACTTACTGCAAAAATATTCGTTGCATTTAAGTTCTTCAGATGTTATAATAAGTGTACTCAAGTTCTATTTAATTATACACAAAGAAAAAGAGAAAGCGTACCTAAATTCACTTTCTATTTTTATAAGTGAACTTAGGTTCAGTAGGAGGATAAAATGAACTTTGGAGAAAAGGTGAGAAGCTTTAGAACCGAAAACGACTATACACAGGACGAGTTTGCAAAACTTATCGGCGTAAGCAAAAGAACGCTGCTTTTGTATGAGCAGGGCAAAAGATACCCGAAGCAAAAGGGAAGTCTATGAAAAATAGCCGAGGGTTATGGGCTGCGATTATAACTTTCTTATGACTGAGGGAGATGAATTTTGGAAGAAGTTTCTAACAGATACGGCACAACGGAAGTTGCAAAAAGTCAGAGCTTTAGCCGAGGGTAAGCAGTATGTTTGCGGGCGGTACTCTACCCGAAGAAGATATGGAAGAAGCATTCCAGGCAATCACAAGAGCCTACTGGAAAGCAAAAGATATTAACAAAAATATGGTAAGAAGAAAGATAAATAAAGGTGAGCTATGACAAACGATTGATATACAGAAAAAGCCAATGCTTTGGTCAGAAAGCATTTTACTCGTATCCTTTTGAGCTTGCCAAAGACCTTAATATTCATCTTGAAGTAATGAATAATATGACTCATCTTCTTGGAATGTATCAGGTCATACAGAAAAACCGCTTTATCTTTCTTTTCCGCTGATTTACATCCAAGTATCAGGAAAGTTGTTTTTAGCTCATGAGATTGGACACGACCAACTTCATAGAAATTACGCAAAAGGCAAATGCCTTCCATGAGGTTTCTATTTTTAGAGAATTAGGCTGCCACGAAATAGAAGCGAATATTTTTGCATGCTCATCTTCTGATTGATGATAAAGAAATCATACGGCTTTTTAGAAATGAAGATGTATCGGATCGCTCTTTCGCTAATGAGCTTGGCGTGAAATCAACCTTGTAAACTTGAAAATATCAGAGCTATACAAGATGGGCATACTTTTCCTCACCAGATACAACATCGAAAAGACCGAGATCAGAATTTTTGAAAGACTATAACCCCATAAGAGATAGAGATAATTCGACTTATTAAAAGCTCCTCAAAGGACGCTGACAAATAATCCTATGCAGGATATAATAACTAACAAAACTCAATACTCGCTTAACGCTTAATCTACAAATCATTCTTTTGTAGCAAGCACAGTCTTTTGGATAGCCAAAGACGGAAAAATCGATGAAGCAGACCTTATGGTACTGCTTCTTTTTTATCAATTTTTAGCTTTGTTAGGAGAACCCTAGACCCCGAAATTCACTGAAAGGAGAAAAAATTATGGAAAACAGAGAAAGAAATATTCAGCTAATCGTAAGAGTAAATGAAAAAGAAAAGGCACTTTTTGAAGAGAAACGAAGACTTGCCAAGTGTAAAAATATGAACCTTTTTATTAGGAAATGCGTTCTTGAAAAAGAGATTTATCAGGTTGATTTTGCAACCCTTTTGCAGATTTACAAGGACTTCTTTATAACGCTACAAACAATATCAATCAGATTGCAAAACGAGTTAATTCTACAGGTGTTATATACAACGATGACATCAATGATATGAAAAAACAGATAGACCATATTTCAAAAGAGATATGGCAAATTCACTCTCTTCTGCTTGGAAGAGCCACCGAAACTGGAGATGATAAGTAATGGCAATAACGAAAATTCACCCTATAAAATCTACGCTTAACTTGGCGATTGATCTATATAACCAATGCTGAAAAGACTAGATGAACAAATCTGATCAGCACCAATAAATGCCACACAGCTTCTGCTCATACACAATTTTTAAGACGAAGAAGAAGCAAATGTCGAGGGCTCTGTGCTTGCAAGACACCTTATTCAGTCGTTCTTGCCGGGCGAAGCTACACCCGAAATGGCACACTCAAATCTGGTCTGAGCTTGTAAACAGAATACTAAAGATGAGTATGAATTTATCCTCTCAACTCCACATTGACAAAGGTCATATTCACAACCATATCATCTTTAATAATGTAAATATGGTAACGGGGAAATGCTATCAGTCCAACAAAAGAAGCTATCATCAAATACGTTATCAAAGCGATAAGCTATGCAAAAGAAAAATAACTATCAGTCATTGACGAATACTACGAAAGATTTAAGAAAAAGTATAAGACGAACGGCAAATCCTGGTATGAAAATGAACAAGCTAAGAACGGTACTTTGAAAAGTAAGCTCCAATTTGACATTGATAGAATGATAAAACAGTCAAAAGACTGGGATGAATTCTTAAAGAAGATGGCGGATCTCGACTATGAAATCAAGTACGGTAAGCACATCGCTTTTAAGCATAAAGACAAGGAAAGATTTACAAGAGCAAAAAAACTATCGGAGAAGATTACTACGGAAGAAAGACTCAAGGAAAGAATTTTAGAAAACGCCAATCAAAAAGACATTCACAGTTAAAAAGCGTGTCGGAAATATTATTGATATTAAGAACAATGAGAAGGCACAATCAAGCAAAGGATATGAATTTGGGCTACCAAACATAACCTGCAAGTAGCTTCAGATACTGTTATTTTAATGCGTGAAAAAGGCTTTAGGTCTCTTGCTCAGCTTTAGATGATTTTATCAAAAAGTGCAGACAAAAGGCAAAGCCTACAGGATGAAATAAAGGTGCTTGATTTGAGAGAAATAGTTACCTTTTCCGCTACTATGGAGCAAGTCCATACTGTAACGAAATACCGCCAAATTTATCAGGCATATAAGAAAAAAAGCCTACTGACAAAGCCTTTGCCAGTGAGCATAAATCGGAAATTCTCTTGTATGAAAAAAGCCCTTGCCGACCTTAAAAAGTCATATTCTAAAAATGCCAAATTCCAAGCAGATTTTTGAAGAGCTTGAGAAACTGAACGAAAAAGAATACCCTTATGCAAGAGTATTCTTCATCAAAAATCTGAGATGACAGAACTGATCAAATCAGGAAAAACTATGAGAAATATATGGAAAGAGATGGAGAGGTAGGGTGTATCTAGTTAGGGATTAACATTATAAAAAACAAGTCCTTCTGGATATTTGATGTTCGGAACCCAGAAACTTTTTGTCCGTCCCCATCCTTTTTCGCCAGATCATTTTATATAAAGGTACAAACAATATAATCGCTCAATTCATCTCCTAGCTTTCTATCATTTTGGCGATAATAATGTTCCTGTTCCTTTAGTCACGATCATCTTTTCTTACAATCAGCGCAACCTTTATGCCAGGGTACTTGCTTTCAAGCGACTCTATAAAAATTAACAAATAATTTCTTATCCCATTTTTGATCTTCTGAGTCAATGAGATTTAATAAGTTTACTAGCATTTTGTGGATGTACTTCATAATAAGGTTTCGATGTAAACTTCTCCAGAAATGTATCTAAGGCTAAAATATCATTATTAGATACATCGTTAGGGGAAATAATTCACTCCACCCATAATCGTTTCTACTTTTTCTTTGTCTAATACATTTTTCTAGTTGGATTTATCCCTTTAGGATAAAAAACTTTAATTGAATCTAAACTGAACTGAACCCCAAAAAGTTGGACAGTATAATTAAGCAGCTCTAGAGGACTGACTCCTGTATTGCACAGGACTCAGTCCTTTTAACTACACTTAATTCGTTTATTGTTGTAATAGTCAATATATGTTTCAATCTCGGAAATTAGGTGTTCCGTAGATGTGAATTCATGTTTGTAAAACATCTCTGTCTTAAGTAGACCGAAGAAATTTTTCCATGACAGAATTATCTAGACAGTTTCCTTTCTAGACATGCTCTGTATTATGCCATGTTCTTTAAGTATGCGTTGGTATCTCTTCATTTTGATATTGCCAACCTCGATCTGAATGTAGAATTGTTTCGTTTTGTATTTGGGATTTTTTTCAAAAGCCTTATCTAACATATCTATGACTTGATGGAACACTGGATGAAGTGAAATATTATAGCTTACTATTTCCCCATTGAACAAATCCAGGATAGGTGACAAGTAAACCTTTTCTCCACGAACATTGAACTCTGTAACGTCAGTTACCCATTTCTGGTTAGGCTTTGTTGCTGCAAAATTGCGATTCAATATGTTAGGAGCAACTTTTGCCAACACTGCCTTTGTAGGAGCGATACTTATGCCTTCTAATTTCGCACTTAATACCACATGCGTGCATAAGTTTTCTAACGGTCTTGTGGTTAATGGAGTATCCTCTGTTTCGCATTTCCATAGTTATTCTGCGATACCCGTAACGACCTTTGTTTTCCTTAAAAATCTGGGCGATTACTTCTTTTTCTTCAGTATGCTTATCCTCATCATTGAGATGTTTTTAACTGGTAGTAAAATGTGCTACGAGGCATACCGTCGAATGCGAGAATATCTTGCAGTCTGTATTCATGCCTTAGCTCGTCAATGATAATTACTCTTTCCCTGACTCTCGCTTTATTCTCTCTTGAACTAAGGCATTTAATAAGTATTCATTTTCCATTCTAAGTCTCTGAACTTCTTTGATGAGGTCTTCTTGACTTCTGGTCTTAGTTGTTTCTTCTTCGGACTAGTTCCTTTTTGTCATCTTTGGTTTTCGTCCACGCCTGTCTATATACAGAGCTTCTGGATCCCTCCTCATAATATATGCGTTTCCCAATTCAGAACCTGAACGTTGGTGGGCATTTTAAATATTACTGCTGTTTCGATCCGCAGATAGATGTTCTCTGTGCATATATTCTATTACATATTGTTTTGAACTCGCCAGTATATGTGCCATTATGCAATGACAACCCTCAGGACCATAGGTCTCATAACGTTTAACCCATCTTTGCACCTTTGACTTTTAGCAACCCCTAGGACTTTTGCACTAGCTCGTGACTCATGCCTTCTTCGATAACTCTTAAAACAGCTTCTAATTTTTTTCTTCATACGAATATTTGCTCATAAAAGTACACCTCAAAGAAATTAGTTTGTGTCTAACTTTTGGGGTGCACTTCAAACTGGGGTCTTTCTTTATTTGCGTAAAAAAATCGCATTATTTATCGAATTGATTTCGGAAAACAGGTGTGCCACATTTCTTGGCATATAAACTCGCACTAGTTCTCTATTACGCATCATAACCAAACATCCTAGCATGTTGCCACATAGTATCTGCTTGAGGATTTTTGCAGTCCTACAGTAATATACTGTTTGAAGCATCGGGAATGTGATGCCTCTTCCTAAACTGTTACCTCCGACGATTATATTAACACCTGTTTGATATTCTTCTTCAGGAACATACACCGATTTCGAATTTATCGTGTGTATATAAATCGAATCATTTACAATCAATTCCTCAATTTTGTTCAGTATGTCAGCGTAAGAACTAATATCCGGACAAGTTTTTCTTAAACTCTCATATTCAGCCACAAGAATATCATCGTCGGAATCCGGATCCTCAAAATGTGCACCAAGCTCATTTATATAGTTTCCAATTCTCTCTGCAAAAATCTCATGTTCATCCGTTTTAGTGCTTGGATGCACCAAAAAATTCGATGTCTCTATGCCAATTAACAAAAAGATGTGCAGAGGTAATTAAATGTGTATGCAACGCATTTTTAAACCATTTTTCAGGAAAAATCATCGTCAATTTCAATTACTTTTTGTCTCTTCATCATCAGTAATAATTAAATTAGGATTAGGGTTTCTTTTGAAGAAGAAATCTCTCCCAAATATCCTTTTTCCTGGATCAAAGCAATACACATACTGAGGTCTAAATCCACCTTGCTCTGTTTGTAATAAAATTGACTGTAGGTACCAGTGACCTGCAAGAAGACACTACTAGATGAAGTTTTTCTTATTCCATCTAACTCAAAAATTTATTTTACTTATTTGCCTTTGATTTACTTTTTGTATTTAGACTTGCAGCATCAGCCTCATCATCCAAAAATCACCAATGGATTACCTTTTGCAATAGTCTGTAGAAGCTATGTTGTTTTTCCATTTTTGCAACACTCTCCCGTTTTTTTCTTTTTAGCACAATAAGAACAGGTTTCTGCATTTTGTTATTTATAAACTTAATTTCATCCATTTCTGAGCACACACAAAAATCTTCTAAATCTTCTGTTGCTCTTTTATATGTTTGCCGTTGTAATAGCGTATTATCAGTTGTTAGTAATATAAAAAGATTAAAGCCTTCATCTGCAGCCTTAGTTATGGCTGCAAACATATGACTTGTCTTTTCCACTCTGAACATTACCAACCAATAGTGCCAATATGTGCGACATATAGTCAAAATTTTTAAATGTGTGAGTATATATGTTACAAAGCCGAGTTCTCAACTGCCAAAGCAAGTTCTTGCTTGTTTTTCCTGATAAGAAGCTCCTTGTATTTCATTAAATAACTCATTTGTTCCCCTGAATTCCATTAGCCACACTCCCTTTTCTTTTGTTTTAGATAGAGTTATAGAATCATTACCATATTTTTCAAATGTGCCTCGCGTAACTTGCTCTCCAACATTAGCACACCTGTTTGTTCAAGTTTTCCTTTTAATCCATTTGCCCAAAATTTGAAAGATCATCTGTCGATCTTAAATTTTTATTATAGTCGTCACTAACTTTGCATTTAAATCTCCATCCATCGTCAGTCACAACATCAAAAATTGCTGAATCAGTCTTACTTTTGAGGATAACCCTGGTTGCGTAGCAATGCTCTTTGACACAATTATTTCTACCTCATACCAATGTCGCGGTCTAACAATTCCGTTAGGCTGCCTTCGCCCTTCGCCAAAAACACATTCATATTACTTTTTAGGCGTATCTTTTAGAGGAATCGAATACTGTTCGCCTGTTTTCAAATTAAATAATCTATCCACTTCAGCATCAGAAACTTTCGCTACATGTTCATGGTTTTCTAAAAAGCGGATTGTTATTTTTGAATATATCTATTGATAAATCTTCTATAGACCGCGTTGCATTATTAGACAAGTTTCTTATAAAATCATTCATCTCAAGAACAATCTTATCATTCCTGAAAACATACGAAGATTCATAAATTCTACTAGTTTGAGAGACAATGCTGCTCAAATTATTGGAACCAATAATTCCTGCTACTGGATTTCCATCCTCAAAATATGTGTATAATTTACCATGAAATCTGAAAAGGAGTAACTAGCCGAACAGTTCCCATAGTTTTCACGCTTTAGAAATTGGTTTAAACTAATGGCAGCGTTATATTCCATTCTTGTAAACAAGTCCAAGTAATGCATTCCGATGATTAAATTTAGCTTTTTTTCCTCTATTCATTTCTAGAGTCTTATGTAATTCCGAAATAGAATCTGCTGTTACATATCCTACTGCAATATTTAGTTCATTAGACTCTCCAAGCAAACTATAAAATTCCTTATCAAAGGTATTATATCTTGTTTTGACTGGTGCTATATTTGAAAATAAAAATTCCATATCAATCCATCTCCTTTGATACGAAGTCAAGTCTTTCCTGCACCGTCATTTTCTTAAACCTTTTCCATAATCTCAGTCAAGTCAACAGGAGCATATTCACCCGTAAAAAGTGGCTTTTAATTTTTGCAACTGCATGAACACCTGCTGGAGGAACCGCATTACCAATTTGTCTACGCACTTCTGCAACTGTTCCAAAAACAAAAAAATCGTCAGGGAAAGATTGTAATCTTGCCCGCTCTCTATTCGTCAAAGCTCTCGGCTCTGGATAATGGTATCCCCAAGTACCTCCACCTCCCTGCTGCAATTATAGTTTTAGAGGGCTCGTCTAATTTTAATCTTCTATATACATGACTAATCATCCCTTGACATAATAGGGAGAATCTTTAGGAACATCAGTAAAATTGCCACCTTCTGGTATGAGTTTCAACATGTTAGTGGTTTTTTCCAGTTGATTGATCTTTTTCGTTATTGTATTTGACTAAATGAGCATCTTTTTATTGCTTCTCCAGAGGTAATATAGGGATAATTCGTGCCAGACCATGAGTCGGTTGGGGATGTTTAAAATCAAACCCTGTATCGACCCTAATACCAACAATCAAAACTCTCTCTGAATTGCGGTACTCCATAGTCTGCAAAATTGTATAAATGAGGTTTCACAACATATCCGGGTTCTATTGTTTCAAAAATCTTTCAATATAGTTTCAATGGCTTTTTTCTTTGTTTGCCGTTAGCAAGCCCTTCACATTTTCTGCAACAAAAAGCTTTTGGCTTTTTGCATCTACAAACTCCAAGAAATTTCTATATAAGCCACCTCTTACCTTTTTAAGCCTGGTTGTTTCCATATAACAGAAAAAAATCTTGGCAAGGAAAATCCGCCTAAAACTAAATCGCACGCAGGTATAGAAAGTATCGGTATATGGGTTTATTTTAGTAATATCTCCACAAACTATCACATCTCCAAGATTTTCCTTAAATGTTTTTAACTGCCCACTCAGAAAAATCATTTGCCCAAACAGTTTTATATCCGCAATCGTGAAATCCAAGGTCTAATCCTCCACATCCAGAAAATGTTGAAACTATGGTTGGATTATAATTTACACTACTTTTTCCATTATCATTCTCCACCTTTATCAGTTCTTCTGACCCACAATTAAATAAATTGCATAATTTTTCTATTGTATCAAAAATCTATTCTAGTAGATTTTTCATTATACAAGCTAGATATTGTATTTCTAGATAATCCGGTTTTTAATATGAACATCTTTGATTTGATACTTTCTCTACCCATCAGCAGAGAAAGATTACATTTAACAGCCATTAAACACCTCCATTATTCGATTTATTATATCATATATATTTGCCGCTGTAAACGCTTTAGTTGTTATTATGATATGAATGTCTGTTATATCATGTGATCGTTTTTCATTTTTTTGTGTCTATTGGATACAAAATTTTCCTCAAAAATAATCGGTGCAGTCCGAAGACCACACCGACAATCCTTATCTTTCCGCCTCTTTGGAAGCTTCTTTCTTTTCAGTAGGCTTTTGCTTTTTCTTCTGCCTTAAACTTCTTGATTGCTCCAAGGACGGACTCTTTCTTTTCTTCCTGGTTCTTCATTTTCTCATTGGCTTTTAAAGAGCTTAGAAGCAAGTATTCTCACATTGCATGCTCTTTTTCCATTATCGTCAATAGATTTTCTCTCTTGACCAAAGAGCTTTTACAAAATCGCCTTGCTTTAAAGTTCTTTGGAATATCGCCCTTTTTCTCCATAAGCAGAGCAATTCGTATAATGCTTATTGCCCTCATCGTCCTTAGACACAACGGAGAAATTAACTCACCTTAAAAGGCTTCTCCGTTCTTATTTTCCTCGTTCGACCACTTCGACTTCTCCTACCACATTCCCTGACAATATTGACCAGGTCATTATCTTCTTTCTCAAAGGCTCATTTTCCTTAATCTGACCGCTTTCACGAGCTCATCAATCATATAGTCAAATTCCTCGTTAAGCAGTGTCAGTGAGTCGTTGTTTGTGTAGTTGTCATACAATATATCCAGTGCTTCCTTGTCATTCACGCCCTTTTTTCAAAACTGATTAGAGCCTTTATAAAGTCCTCGTAGTTCTCGTTTGCCATCTGCTCGATGGTATTTCTCATTTCCTTGTAATTCATTGTTCATACCTCCATATTTGTTGTTAAAAATAGAAAAGGGACTTAAATCAAGCCCCTTATCGTTCATCATGTTCTTTTGATTTTGTGTCTTTTACTTTTTTCTTTCTGCTCCGACTGGAACGACTTAATCTGCCCCAAGATGGACGGTTTTTCTTCCTTTTGCGTGGAGATTGTCTTCCACATCATAGGTAGTCTCAAAGTAGTCGCTATCTCTAAAATCATTGTCATACCTGTCAGGGCATTCCGTCATTATCCAAGTCCTTTGCAGTGGATCGTAGAAATTGCCCTCATCGTCAATTTCAAGTCCCAATGCCTGTTTTAATTCTTCCTCATCAACAGAAACAAAAGTAGAAAACTCGCCGTTTTCCATTTTCAAACTTCATGCAATCAAGAGCCTTTTCTTCGCTGCCGTTTTCTTTGACATAATCGTAATGGCTTACCTCCTTGCCGTTTACAAGCTGCGTAGCCGTAAAGTCTTCAAGATTAAGTTCAAACTGTATTTCGTGCTTTTCATCAGGCGTATTCTGTATAGGCAATGCCTATGTGCTTTAAATCAGGGTACAGCGTATTGAATTCGTCATAGCTATGATTTTCTTCATACTCTCTGTTACAGAAGTCAATTATGGCTCTTTTACATCTTCCACTAATGGATTTGGATTTTCTTTTCTTCCACCTCTCCCATATCAAGGAGCTTATTTAACTCCGCCAGTCTTAATACCTTAGTTTTCAGCTCCTCCGCCTTTTTCAAAAGGTTTTTTTAATTCCTCTTTGGCATTTTCAAGCTGCTCTTTGGTGCTGATGAGTTTTTCTTCAAAGCCTTTTTAGTTTGTCAGGCGTTTTTCTCAAGGGCATTATCAAGCCTTGTGATATTACCGTCTGCGCTTGTTCCAAGCTCTCCTATCGTTTTTAGAATCACCTGTTTAAAGCTGAAATTATGCTCATTGGTAAAGAGTTGTAACTCACCTCCAAGTCCATATTTCGGTATTTGCCGATAACCTTGCTCTCATTTACTTTTACTGTCTTTATAGCTTCAAAGCAGCTTTTCGCCTGCTTCTTTTTATCCGTTATCTTCGCTCCGTTAATGGTTATGGAAGTAAACTTATTTTTCGCCATCTCCCTAATGGCTCTATGCTTAATATATCCTTTTTTACGGCTTCTATAAGTTTCTCAAGCTTTTGCAATTTCATCAGGATAGGTTTTTGCAACCTTATCTTCCAAGCGGTAGCGATTTGACTTGTAATTGGCTTCTAGCACTTTAAGCTTCTGTAACCTCATTATCCAAGTCCATTTTTCTCCTTGATTTTCGATCGCCTGTTGCAAGTGCCTTAATTTCCGCATAATTAAGTGAGCTTTTCGTCCACATCTTCCGCCACTCTGACAGTGAGTCTTACTTGTCATAATCTGAGAAATGAACTTCTGCTTATTCTCTATGGTCTGCCAAAGGTAGGCATCAAAAGGTGTTCTCAGTAATGTAACGATAGATATTTACCTCTTTGTTTTCATTTTCCCTGACGAACAATTCTACCCGCACGCTGCTCAAGGTCAGCAGGTCTCCACGGAACATCCAAATCATGCATTGCAATCAGCTTATTTTGCACATTAGTACCTGCTCCCATCTTTTTGAGTCGAACCCATTAAGATACGGATTTCTCCTTTTTCTTACCTTTGCAAAGAGTTCATCCTTTTTGCTTATCGGAATTAGCTTCATGGATAAAGGCGATTTCTTCTTTCGGTATTCCCCATCGCCACAAGTTTATCCCTTTATATCATCATAGATATTAAATTCTCCATCCCCCTTTCGGTGTAGACATATCCGAGAAAAGAAGTTGTGTAGACTTATTCTCTTTTGTCTTATCCCATATTGAAAATACATTTTTAACGCAGACATTGACCTTACTGTCAGGGATTATCAGGAAGTAGAGGGATTTATCAAACGCTCGATCTAAGGCAAGTTTCTTACCGTCATTGGTAATTTTAAGCATATTATCTCTTCAGGCTCTACTTCCCTATTTCTGACCTTATCCGCTCTTTCAGATAAACCTTTTAATATTTCTTTTTGCTCATCACTCGGCATTGTCTTAACAACTTCATAGTGTGCTTCAGGTGTAGGAAGATTTAACATATCTGCGGTTTGAATATCTGCCACTTCCTTAAACATACTCATAAGCTCCGGAAGATTATAGAACTTAGAAAATCTTGTCTTTACTCTGTATCCGGTTCCTTCAGGAGAAAGCTCAAAAAGCAGACTCGTGTTTCTCCGAATGTAGAAGCCCATGAATCGAAATGCTCCAAACCATTTTTCTTAAGGTCTTCATATTGTAAATATCTTTTGCATGGTGTAAAGCTCCGTCATCGAGTTTGATACAGGCGTTCCTGTGGCAATACGATACCTTTTCCCGTTTGTCATTTCATCCATATAACGGCACTTCATAAACATATCGGAAGACTTAAATGCTTCCGACTGCCCAATGCCTGCTACATTTCTCATCTTCGTATAAAGGTAAAGGTTCTTGTAGTTGTGGGCTTCGTCTACGATAAGCTTATCAACGCCAAGCTCTTCAAAGGTGATAACATCATCTTTCTTGAAATCATCATTTAGTTTTTTCAAGCCTTGCTTCAACTTCTTTCTTGTCTTTTTGCAGCTCTTTAACCGTGAAATTTTGATTTCTGTCGTGCTTATATTCCTCAACATAGTTAATGATTTCATCAATCTGATCTTGAATATGCTTTTGCTGATATTCCTTTGACATAGAATTTTCTCAAACTGACTATGCCCGATTATTACCGCATCATGCTCTCCTGTTGCAATCTTTCCGATAAATCTCTTTCTGTTTTTCGGCTCAAAATCTTTCTTGTCGGCCACCATGATGTTGGCAGACGGATAAAAGCTGCATAAACTCTCTTCCGATTTGTCCGGTTAAATGATTAGGAACTACGAATAATGACTTCTGTACACATTCCAAGCCTTTTTGCTTCCATAGAGCTTGCCACCATTTCAAAAGTCTTGCCGGCACCTACTACATGAGCAAGAAGCGAGTTTCCGCCATAAAGAATTCTTGCAATAGCGTTTCTTTGATGTTCATATAGGGTCAATTCCCTCGCCCATACCCCTCAAAGGTCAGATTACTGCCGTCATACTCACGATTTCGGATTGAATTGAATTTCTCGTTATATACCTTTTGCAAGCCTGTTTCTTCGCTCCAGATCGTTAAATATCCAGTTCTTAAACTCTTCTTTCAGAAGTTCCTGTTTTTGTCCTGCAAGCATCGTTTCTTTTTATTTAAGACCGATGTTTTAGAACCGTCAGGATTGATTGTCTGGTCAAATACCTTTGTTTCCTTTAGGTTTGAGCATCTTCAATCAGCTTGTAGGCACTAACTCTACTTGTACCATAAGTCATTTCCGCAAGGTCGTTTCCTCGGTCTTTACTTTTCCCCTCAACATTCCATTCACTTGTAAGATGAGAAAACTTAACCTTTATATCCCATCTTGCCCAGCCCGGTGTCTTTAAGGTTTCAAAAGACAAATCGTTCAATATCCTTTGTAGGTATCCAGGTAGCACCGAGTCTGACATTTATCTCGCTTGCTTCAAGTTCTTTCGGCATAACCTTTTGAAGCTCTGCCTTTTTGAAATTCAAGGCGATTTAATTCATTTACAAGCATTTCCTTTTCATCTGTATTTTCATCCGGAAGCATTCTTTGTGCCTGCCTTAGCCTTTGCAATATAGCTATCCACAATACCCTATCTTTTCTCTGATATTTCCGCTTAGATACTCATCTTTTTGTTACATAGGCATACTTAAAAGGAATTGTTCTCATCACTACAGCTAAACGGCAAATCGTCCGTCTTCAAGGTCAAATGAAAGCTTCTGATTAAACCTTGTATTCTCCTCACGGATATTTAAGAAAATTTCTCCTCTAAGCTCCGAAATGATAGTGCTTCTATCCTTATCCGCAAGACCTTGCATATATTCAAAGTCACATATCCCTTTTGGGAAATGAAAAGCACCAAGGCTTCAAGTGAAGTATCCACATGGTCAATTACTCTTGCCTTTTGTGATAGTACGCTTGGAAAAATATCTCCTTTTGCCTTAAAGTTATCTTCCTCATCAAGTATTTCAATGGATGATACAAGAGGAAAATTGCTGTCTTCTCTTAATGCTCTTGTGTTTTGAAAGATTATTTACAAAGCCGTGCTTTTTAGAAAAAGCTTTCATAGACCCTCATTTAATTTTTCCTGAGAAGCCTTTATCTCTTCATCGCTGAAAATCTTCCTTTTGGCTTTTAATAACATCTTTTAAGGCTTCATTCAGCTTTAGATAGTCCTTAATCTTTTCTTTGTTCTTATCCGATACCTCTTTTTATAAAGAGCGAGTTTTCCTGTAGTACACATCATTATCAATAACGGTATAGGAGAAGTTTTTGACATCGTCTGTTGCCGGAATGGAAGTTAGTTCATCATCAAGTAGCTCTATTTCTTCATACCTTACATCCTTTGAAATTCTTTTCGCCTGCAGCTTCAATGCGATCTTTTTAGCGAAGACATATTTATTTCATAAGGTAAAAATACTGTTGGCTCACAAGTAAGAATTTTTCCAAATCTTCCACTTACTTCTCTCATGTTTCCAAGGACTTGTTCTGGATGGTCTACAAAAATATTTATTATATACAAGACCATTTTCATCTTCCGCTAAATGTACCCAGTCATCATCACGCTCAAGAACGCTGTCTCTTTTCTTCAGGAATATAATATCTGAAGTTACTTCTGTACCAGCAACACCTTTGAAAAGGTGTCGTTTGGAAGCCTTATAGCTCCTAAAAACTCAGCTCTTGCATTTATATATTTTCTGATGCTTTTCATCTTTCTTATCCATCGTTCCGCTTGATGTGATAAAAGCAATAACACCGCCATTTCTAACCTTGTCGATGGATTTTGCAAAGAAGTAGTCATGGATTAGAAAGTTGTTTCGGTTATACTCTCTGTCATTAACCCTTAAATTCTCCAAAAAGGTACATTACCGATTGCGACATCAAAGAAGTTATTGGAAAAGCTTGTTTCTTCAAAAGCCTTTTACCTGTATGTCGCTATTAGGATAAGAAGCTTTCCGATGCGACCATCGACAGAGTCAAGCTCAACTCCGTAAAACTTGGACTTATTCATTTCATTAGGAAGATTTCCGATAAGTTTCCAACTCCCATACTCGGCTCTAAGATATTTCCGCTCTTAAATCCCATATCCGAAAGTGTCTTATATACGCCGTCAATAACTGTTTTAGGCGTAAAAAGGCAGTTAAGGTAGACTCCTTTAGCTGCTTCCATATTCTAAAGGCGTTAGATTTTTCTTTTAGGAATTTTCTTGCTGTCTCCAATTGACCGCCCTTTTTCTTCATCAAAGACTTCTGAAAGACCGCCCCAGCCGACATATTTCGCTAATACTTCCCGTGCTGTACTGTCAAGTTCTCTTTCGCCTTTTTTTCACTCTATTTAGCATTGAGATAGCTTCGAGGTTTTGGTTTAACCTTTCGCTCGGTGAGTTTTTCAGGTAAAATCTCCTCTGTAATCTTAAAATTGATGCTTTCTCTTTTGGTTTATCCTCAAGTCCGAATAGTCTTTCCAAATCACTTTCAAGCCTGTATGGGATAACCTCCGATCCTGTTATCATACCACCTAAGTATTCAGCATTATCCTTTATGGTAACAGTCTTTAATCCGTCGCCCTATATCATCAAATCTTGTTATGGTAAAGTCTTTATCCTTGTAATGGACTTCATCTCCTACAATGAGTTTTCGGTCTATCAAAACTTATCTTTTTCCAAAAGCTCTTTATCATCAGCAAAGCTTTACGATTGGCATTTGACTGGTTGCCTTGTCTTACAGGATTAAGCTCACAAATCATTTTTGCCTATAATTTCATTCTACCCTTTACCTCGTGAATGTTATAGGCTTCATGCTCATATAGACCGTTCTTCCAGGAGATAAATCTATTTTAGACTCTGTGGCAGCTTCTTCCTTTTTCTTCGCTTAGATATTCAAAAATATTTCCTTGAACGGCTTCTTGATTTTCTAATTGGGTATCGCTTTCACTGCGTAATCATTTTATCTCAAAGGCTTCATATTTGCCACTATCTATTAGCTTATCTACCTTTTGACTTTCCTCAAAAACTGCTTCCACGATTAAGAGAGTATTCTTTCCCTCAACAACAACCCTTTCTTCCCGTATCTTCAAGACTAATAGCAAATCCGTCTTTTTACTTGCAAGGATAAATTCATTTCCGACTTTGATTGCCACTTTCTCAAATTGGTTATCTGAAGCTATCTCTTTTAGACTGTCCACAAACTCGCTCATCGTTACAAAGTCGATATTTTCCTTAAAAGCTTTCAATCTGCTCTATGCTCACCTCATCATTTTACAAGGTAACCTTTACACATTGAATTTCGCAATATCAATGTCAAGATTTTTGAGATACTGTATCTTCTCTGCTGTAACTTTTGTTTCTCCTTTGTTCCAATCATCAATCAGCCATTTTAACTGCTCCATTTTCCAAACAGGAAGTTTCGGCTCGGCAATTTCAGTGATTTCATTACCGTAAAAATCATATTCTTTAATGGCACTTAAAATCTCATCTAACTGCTCATCACTAAAAATCGTGGATAGAAATATTAGTGCCTTTTAAGAGCTTCTTCAAGCTTTACTTGTTGCAAGTCTGCTCACGGCTTCTTCTCTTGAAACCTCATATTCTTCCATAATAGAGCTGACTTCTTCGGCAAAGTTAGGACTTAATTCTTCCGCGTATTCGTCCGGTAATTCATTATCTGCTGCTTTATAAAGTCTTTCATCTTCAAAACTCAGCTCGCCATTAAAGACCATCTGAGCTCTTCCTCGCTCATCTGCTTTTTAAGCTCTGTGTCTTTAAGTTCCTAAATGTTTTCGGGAAATCTTCTAAGATAAGTCTTTGTGCATTTAACTCCTTTAGCTCCTCAAGATTGAAATATCCCCATTCAGGTTCAATCCCTAAGTACCAGTCCAAAGGCATCACCACTTTCTCTGTCATACTCGTCATATACCAGGTCCAATTACTTCTAAAGGGAATGATATATGCAGCGTGTACTTCCTTATCGGCAAGGGAGATACTTTCCTGCTCATAAAGTTTCGGCACTCTTTCAAGCATTTCATCAGTCATCAGCACATCGGGATTATCCTTAGAATAGAAAAAGAAAGCATTTTCAGCTCCCTCTTGCGTCTCTCTTATGCCGTTTTCTTCTACGCTTCGACTACTTCCTTGATTGTCATTTCTTTCAAGGCTGAAATCATCGTCTGATACTTCGGTTCTTTCTCGCTTACTATATTCTGAGCTTTCATCAGTTTCGGTTTCGTCCCTCATAAATCTGATTGCTCTCTTCTGAGTTTCCATTAAGTGAGATACCATCTTCTTCTCTTTGTAAAGGTCGATTAGCATCTGATAGTTCTTCTCGTCCTTGCTCTCTGAAAGATACTCCAGTCTCATCACTGCGTAAGTCGGATTCGGAAATTCCTCCATAAAGCTCTTCTCTTCTTCCAGGCTGCTTAGGGTCTTCTCCTTGATGATTGCTACTATCTCGTCCGTATTCTCCACTCTCGAAAAATTCGGTTTCTTTGCTCATCATTTCTTTCGTCATCTGATCGAATAACATTATCATTTCCTCCAAATCATTTACTTTATTTTCATTATAATCGGCACTAAGGTTCTTTGTCAGGTCTCTATTTTTAGAAAAATTTCTTGTTCTGCTTCTTGTCTCCTCGATGATTTGGCTACAAACATTTGAAATACAAGTGCCGACACTCATTAAAGATATGCTGTCGATAGACTTAAAAATTTTCTCTTAAATTATCCATCGGAAACGGATAATCAATTTGAAATCTGCTTGAGTGGCATAAGCTATCGAGTTTCTCATAAAGTTTGCAAATGAGTTTCTGTCTTCATCTGCAATTTTAGATTGTTTGCAAGCTCGTAAATGCTTTCATCTGCATATATTCGGCTCAAAGTATAAAGATTTTCAGTTAAGCTATCACTTGCCTCATATCCTTGCAAATCAATCATGTCTTTTAAAGCTTCTTCGTCATTTTCTTTATCAAAAAGACCATAGCTTAACCTCGTTGACATTCCTGTCCATTGAAGTTGTCTGGCTGACATCGAAGATATATCCGACCTTTTGAAATGCGTTACTGTCATTTAGGGATGGGAATACCCTTTTGCCCCCTCATAACAGTACGGTTAAATCGTTCTCGCCATAAATCAAAGCTTGTGCAGGCTGTGGCATTCGGATTTTTATCATAAATACTTAGCTGGCTTAAAAAGTCGTATTTCTGATTGTTTCCGACAACCTTTAAGAGCTTCAGATATTCATTTTTCGCTATCTAAAAACATCTATTTTTACAAGCTCCATAATATTGTAAAAATCGTTCGTTCTCATTATTACCTCCTGGTTATTTCATTCAAAATCGCTTCAAGCATTCACCACAATGCTGTTACCCGCTTGCTTATACAATATAGATGATGTTTTGCCCGGTCTTTTTCGGATAAATGGCTCTTATCTTGTCAAAAGTCTTCATCATCAAAGCCCATAAGTCTTAAACACTCCCTTTCCGTAAGATACCTGTACTTGCCGTTTCCTATATCTACAAGTCCCGAGTTTGGTACTCGTACTTGCTTTTGTGGAAATAGTATAGGCGTACTTATCTATGATTTTTAAGCTGACCCTTGAAGTTCTTATTTTTAGGATTGCCCTGATAAATATCCGAGCATTGACTCCTGCCTTACTTCATAAAGGTCTGAAACACCTTTTTCAGGAAATTAGCAATGCTTCTTGTTTCCACTTTTTAAGAGCTTCAAAATCAAAAATCATTTCGTCCGTGTATGCTCACAACAAAGATACGCTTTCTATTTTGCGGAATACCGAAGTCCATAGCGTTTAATATCTTGTATTTACTCTCGTATCCGAGCCTTTCCATTTCTTTTTAGATAATGAAAAAGGAAGTTCTCATATTCTTATCGAGAACTCCTTTACATTTTCCCAAAGGACTATCTTGGGCTTTTCTTTCATTTCTTCAATTATCCGTATCGTTTCAAATAGCAGGCTGCTCCTTGTTCCACTTCCTTTTTCTCCGCCTTTTTTTAAGTCCGCTACGGCTAAAAATCCTGACAAGGACTGCCGTGCATTACAAAAGTCTATTCTTTCATCCGGTGGATGATACTTTACTATATCCTGTGGCTTAAAAATATGCTCCATAGAGTGCATTATAGCTTTTTACACAGTTCTTATCGACTTCCACATAATCAACTATCCCTATATGGAATTTTTGCCTTATAAATGCCTTTCTTATAGCACCGATGCCACCGAAAAGCTCCAACACTTTTATCTCTTCTATCGTAATCACCTCCAAAAATAAGGGAACAAGATAATCTTCATTCCCTTAAAACTCACTTTCTGTATTTTTTTCTATCGTCTTTTTAATCTCAGTTTCAATTTCTTTTTAGGAACTCATCCTTACTTGCCTTTCCCTGTGCAATATCCGTGAGCTTCATTTCCCACTCAGCCGTTGTCTTAGCGGGACTTAAAGGCATCCTCAACAATGGTTACAAGGCTAATTCCTTTATGCGTGGCAATTAAGTTTTTCTTATCTCTTTCTACAAATCCCTTAAAGATTAAGTTTTCAATAATCCCTGCCCTTGTTGCAGGGTGTGCCAAGTCCTTTTCTTTCCCACTTCACACCTTTTTCTAAGGCATCATTTCCTGCAATCTCCATAGACTTAAGAAGAGTATCTTCAGTAAAAGTGTTTCGGAGGCTTAGTAAATTTTCTTTAATCTCTTTATTTTCAATGCTTAATACATCGCCAACGCTTACATCCGGAAGCTCTGTGTCTTCATCTTTTTTTCGCCTTATATTCTTTAAGGTATTTTGTAAAAGCCCTCGTCCTTAATAACCTTTCCTGTACTCGTAAATTGAAAGTCGTCAAATTCAGCTACAATCTTCGTTTGTGTTCTCAATTAGTGGATAGCCTACACTTGCGTGAAGCTTTATTAGAAATAAGCCAATATACCTTTGCTTCACTCTCAGGAATACTCAACAAATCTTCACTCAACGAGCTTACTGTCGGAATAATCGCATGATGATCCGTAACCTTTTTTGAATTAAACACCGTCTTGATACGCCCTGTGTCAAAGTCATTCTTCCCTAAGATGTTATTGACGGTACTTGTAATCATATCTTCTGTTAAGCATCTGCTATCTGTTCTTGGATAGGTAATCAGCTTCTTTTCGTAAAGACTTTGAGCATAATCAGTGTCTGCTTGGCACTATACCCGAAATACTTATTGCACTCTCTTTGAAGTGTTGTAAGGTCAAAAAGGTAACTCAGGTTTTGTAATCATTTCTTTTTGAATGACATCTGTGATTTCAATCGTTTCTCCGATAAGATTTTGCAACTGCTCCGCAATATCAATGTTGTCAATTCTGTCAGTTGATAGCGTAAAGCCATTCATAGAAAGCTCCACTGTATAGTATTTTTCTTTCTTAAAATTTGCTATCTCATCATCTCTTTTTACCATCATGGCAAGAGTCGGTGTCTGCACTCTGCCAACAGAATAATCTTGCTTTATATAGGCACGAATAAAGCCTACTGATGTTCATTCCGACAAGCCAATCTGCGATAGCTCTTGCCTGTGCCGATTCAAAGAGACTATCATAGTCCTTTCCAGCTTTTAGGTTATCAAAGCCCTCTTTAATGGCACTATCTTCCATAGATGAAATCCATAAACGCTGCATTTTCTTTTTGCATTTAGCCTCGTTATATACCAGTCTAAAAATGCTCTCTCCTCACGACCTGCATCGCACGCATTGATAATTGTATCAATCTCTTTGTCGTTCATCAGCTTTTTAAGAATAGCAACCTGTTTCTTAGTGGATTTTGCCACCTCATACTTGTATTCACTTGGAATAATCGGTAAATCAGCCATATTCCACTTCGCATACTTTTCATCATAAGCATCAGGATTTGCCATCTGAATTAAATGTCCAACGCACCATGATACTTTTATAGCCGTTTCCCTCATAATATCCGTCTTTTTTTATTCTTCGCTCCGATAACCTTTGGCGATAGATATAGCAACACTCGGTTTTTTTCCGCTATCACAAGTTTATGTTCCATGTATATTTTTTTCCTCCTGTTTCAATAAAAAAGAGCGAAAGATTTTACTCCCTCGTCCCTGCACTTTGCACCAAATATTGTATTATTTTTGGTGCATTATTTAATTTTTAGTGAATTTCTTTTTCCAGTTCGAGCACTGAATTCATCAGCTCTTCAAAACTCGGATACTCGCCAAAGAACATCTCAGTCATATTTTTATAATCTTCTTTAATTTCCTGTAGGCGATACTCATCAGGCATAAGTCTGATTGTTTTCAGTTGTAGCTTCTTCATATTTTTGCCCATTTCCTCGGATAGAATTTCTGCTTAAACTGAACAACTTTTTCAAGAAGCTCAAAAGCTCTTAAATGCTCTGTCTTTATATGTCGAATTTGCTATGCAAACTAAATCATAATAGTGTCTTGCATATCTTTTAGGTATTGCAAGCTCTTCAGGTCTATTTGCTTCATGATGAAGGATAGTCGCTTTCTCCCAGAATGTTCTTTCAGGAAGAACGGTTCTAACTTCTATAAAATCCCCGTCAAAGAGCATAGGATATATTTTTGTATATCAGGCACAATATGAACTGCTTCCGATGGTGTCCATGCTGCCAGTGTTCCAATCTCAAGCCTTACTGCTTGTGTTACATACGAAGACTTGAATGCTTTCGGGTATTCAAACAGAACTGTCTGCGGATCGCTTTCATCTATTCTTATATGAAACTCCTCATTAAGCATATCTCTAAAAATCACTTTCTAACTGAGGAACAAATTCATTTTTTTAGAAAGTCTTCCGTCTTTTGATTGGACTCTTTATTAAATTTATCTTGCTTTGTGTTGGAGCGTTCTTGCCACGGTTCATCAAAGCTATATCCGATTACTCTCAATCAAGGATTAAATCAATATCTTCGGAAAAATCTTTTGAATTAAATTGAAGCATTTTGAAAGACTTGTAGCCACCCTTAAAGGTAAAAAGCCTCTTTCCACTTACACTTAGAGAAAAGATAATTCAAAACAAAGCATACCCAATAATCTTTTTTTCAAGAATTACCTCATTTACACCGATTTTCAAGGAAGCATTTTTGATAACTTGCTCCAATTCATTTTTGACATCTTTTTGTATTCAAACATTTCTACACCTCTGAAATTTTCTTAATAACGCTATATACCCAGGCACTTGTGGTTTTACTATCCGCAAGCAATTCCGACTTTTCTTTTTCGGATAATTTTTTTCTCGTAGATAATCAATCTGCTTTTGAAGTGATTTTATCTTTTCCGATTGCCTTAATAGACTGTATCACCATTGCAGTAAGTGTTGACATTTTGGAAATATCCCCATTATTTCTACGCTTAAATTCGATTGTTGCATTACCGAAACTGAAACTGGCATATCTTCCGTCTGATATGTATGTCCACTTTGCCGGTACTTGCGTAGATAAACCTAATAAATTAAGAGCTGTATTGCCCGATGGAGCAATCGTCCAGTTATATTTTCTGGCAATGGCATTAGCAACTTCATTCACGGACGGTGCTTCATACTCTCGATCAGTTCTATATATTTTCGGCTTATAGTAGATGCCTTTCATAATACGAATAATCTCTTTATCTTCTACAAGACGATTTAATGTACTGCGAACCGTTTCATATCCTGCAATATCAAAAAAATCGTTGGCAATGAAAAACCTGATTGGACTCAAAATTTTCTATCCTGTTTAGTATTTCCTGCTTATAGTTCACCTGATATGCCACCTCCTTTGCACCGAATATTATATAATATTTGGTGCAAATAGTCAATAGCAGCAAATCTCACAACACTTTATAGATTAAATATCTTCTGTTTCAGAAGCTTCGCTTTCTCATACTCCTCAGCTTCTGAGAAAAATCGTCCTCTTCTTCAAGATTTTCAAGTTCCTCTCTCTTCTTCCTTATAACCTTGAAATAATATCCTCCACCTAAAGCACCTGCTACTACAAGAGCCAAAAAGAATATATGTGCCTAAATCACTCTTTTCTTCTTTTTTCTCAGGCTTTACTTCTTCCTTTACAGGCTCTTCTTTGGTAATCTCCTGTTTCGGTGTTTCTTTCTTTTCAACCATATTTAGAAGATCGTCTTCAGATACTTCCGTTAAAAGCATTACATTCTCACTATCCTCATCGTGGTTAATGATTAAATGAAAGGTCTTACCGTTTTTTTAGTTTGAAAGGTAATAAACTGCCTTGCATCGGCTGAATACATATCGACTTCCTTTTCATCTCCATGATGAATCGGATAGTCCTTATTTGCATTATCCTTATTTTCTGTAACAGTTCCTCTTGCTTTTGACGGAGCGGAAGCCACTCCCTTATTGGTATTTACAGTCTTGTTTGTACTATCTATAGATGAGTCCTGACTGTTGTTATTAGCAGGAGCCTTTGGTGTCAGCTTATTAGGATAGCGAACTTCCTTTTTCTTTTTCCTTTGTTTCTGCTTTACTTGTATCCTTTGTAGTGTTCCCTGAGCTACCGTATCAGACGAGCCCTTTTTCCTGAACTGCTTACAGAAGTCTGTGGTGTTTGAGGAGAAACACCGAGCTTGTCTTAATTCCTGAAATCAGGCTAATCGGTGTAACTGACTGTGATGTTACAGGAGCTTTATTGGTTTCAGTAGCCTTTTTCTCAAGCTCTTTCACCTTTTTCAGTCAGCTTATCCATCTCCTTTTTCATATCTTCTGATAAGTCCTTATTTCCTTATCCTTTTTGCTTTCTCTTTAAGGCTGTCAATCTCATCTTCAAGGTCTTTGATTTTTTTCTTTCTGCTTATCGCTTAACTTATCTTTTATCCTTGATTTCGCCATTTAATTTATCAAGTTTATCCTGAAGCTCCTTAGCCTCTTTTTTTCCATCTTGAAATATCCTCTTTAGAAAGCTCCGTCTGTGTGCCTTTTATCTTCAGTCTTTGGAGTTTCTGTTTGCGTACTTTCATCCTGCTTTTGGCTTTTCTTCCTCCGTCTGCGTTTCTTTTATTCTTAAGCTTTCTACCTTTGCTACCTCTTGGATAATTTCATCATTTCCATCGCCCTTTACTTCATAAAATAGAAACTCATCAATGAATTTCATATCATCGGGGAGTATCGGAAGATCCCCGCTATCAAGAAGCTGTCCTTTTTCAGCCTTAATCTTTTTCTTCCTTAAAGACCTTTTCACCTTCAAAGATGTATTTTTACATTAACTTCCACTTCCGTTTGAACGGCTTCATTTTTGTAGGAACTTCTGTCTTTTTGCTCCTTGGCATAAACAACTGTCCAAAGACCTAAAAATGCAGCTAATACTTACAATCACTGCAAGTGCTTCCCGTCCAAAACTTCTTATTCTTTTTCAAACTGGTTTTCATTTGTCTTCTCCTTTTTCATTTCAGCTTTTTGTTTATTTACCTTTTGCCATCAAATCACCGATTGTGATGTTGTTCTTTCTACAAATCGCTACGATTTCCTCATTTTTCAAGTTCTTCCTTACGAATGAATAAAAGGCTCCAATTGTTCATCAATCAGGCCTTCTTTGCTTTCAACTTTTTGTATTTTGTTTTTACGATGTATAGTTCTTTTTCCCACATTTTTACCTTCCTTTCTAATGCCCTTTTACATTCGGCGGAAAACCGTATCCGACAGGATGATGCTTACAAAAAGTCGCTATCCAATCATCTAAAGTAGTTACTCTTATATGACCGATATTATCAATTACCTTTCCGTCTCCGATATAAATACCTACATGACCATAGGTAAGCCCTGCCGTGCTTCCGCTACTACTGCTTTCCACTGCAACAAGCATTCCAACTTTTAGTTTTGACCTGTCTGATGTAAAGGTATAGTTTCGATACATATCATTAGCGTTTCCTCCGATATATCCAAGCCCTGCGTTCTGATAGACCTGTGATACCCACATGGCACACCAGCCGGGACCAGGCGATGGAGTAATCAAAGGCAGATCTACTATTTTCTTTTTGCACCTCGCTTGAAGCTTCGTATTCAGCACCATTGCCGACACCTCCAAGAGAATTTATGAGGTCGGTGTTACCGAAGATTTCCGCCATATTTCCTTGAGCAAGGAATAAGGCTTCATAGTGTTTCAGATTATCGGGATACTCAGCAAAGATTTCCCTTATAATGCTGTCCATCTCTTTTTTATCAAGGGTTACGATGAATTTTTGTACTCATAAGGCTCTTCATGACTTTCAGTATACTCATTTCCATCTTCATCGGTATAGGTTTCCGTAACTGTCCTATATCTGATTTCAATTTCTTCATCATAGGAAAGCTTTATACATATCATTAAAAGACCATCCAAAAATTCCTCGAACTTCCGAGAGATTTTTAACTTCCCAAACCTTGCCGTGATATACGATAAAAAGCTCATGGACATTGTGTCCGATAAAGCCGTTCTGATTGACGATGTATTCGTCATATCCGGGATAATCACTTTCAACATTTTCAATTTTTGTCGCTACAAATCATTTTCAAGACCTGAGAAATACTGATTTATCCCTTTGAGCTGTTCCTCACTTGATAGGTAAGAAGTCGTTAAAACGCTGCTTGTAGAGTTCACTACTCCCGACATTGCTCCTCCTGAAAAACTGAATGACGAATGTTCCAAGAAAAATAATCCCTGATTAGAATAAGCAAGACCCCTTTTGCCTTTTTAACAATCAGCTCCTTAGAACCTTTCAGCGTATCAATCACGCCTTTTTAATTCTGTCTCTGATTCTTGTCTGATTAGTTACCGTTTATGGCAGCTTTCATCTGCTTTCTTTTTGGAATTTCTTATATGCCAAGCCTTTTTATATTCATCATTCTTTTTAAGTTCCTCTTTGGCTTCCGAAATTCAAGCTTTGACTTTTTCTTTCGTACACGAAGGCTGTTTTCAGATAAGTCGTAAGACTTTTTCGTTCGCCTTTTATCCGAATAATTCTTAATTCCGTGAATGAGCTTAGATGATGTATCAAGCCCTTTTTCGGCAGCTTCTACGCCTTTATTTTCATCACTTCCTATGGATAAATAACGGCTTGCCACATCGCTTGCCCTTGCAACGGATACAGCACTTGCTCCAAGCAAAGTTTCTTTTATTATGGCGGTTATAGAGCCCATTTTTTTCTTTGCTCTATCTTCTGCGACCTTTTTACCGCTTGAAGCCTTGGTGCTTTCTTCCGTCTTCGAAACAGTATCCTTTATGGTTTTGTCTTCTGCTCCTTTTCTTGTAAAAATTTCATCAGAATAATTCTTGCGTTTAATCGCTTTTTCTGCATTTCATGAAGCTTTAGACTTCTTATTTGATAAAGGCTCATAGGATATTTCACTGTCTCTAAAGTCGGTATCGTATCTGTCTGCTACGCCATCTCCGTCCTGGTCTTTGGCAAGCGGATCGTAAATACGATTTTCTTTCACTTCCGTTTGATAATCCGATGTTATCGAGACTTTTTCACTGCCGGTTTCAGATTTTGCTTCACCACTTTTAAGATTTCGCTTAATGGCGTTTCTGCTTTTTATTACTTAGGCTTGTATCAGAGGCTTCAGTAATTCTCTTACTTTCCTTTTCATGAAGCTTCTCGTCAAATCTGTTCTCATCTTTAGTTAACTTATTCCTATAATCATCCCCGACCTTTCGTTTACTGCCCGAAGCATCAAGCAGCCCATCATTTCCGTTAACGCTCGCTTCTTCTTTTGCTTTTTATCCTTTCATTTCAAATCTCGCTTTCTTTTTCTTGCTCATAGACACTACCTCATTTCTTCAGGCTTCGTTGTCATCTTCTGATATAGGATTGTGTCTTTCGGGAAGTTGTCTACAAAGGAACAATGGTATTTCCAAAAGAAAATAAGTCCCTCGCCTGCTCTTGAGTTGGTAACGAATTTTTTTCCTGGTCTTTTGAAATTTTTAGCTTTACTACAAGCCAATCTCTATCGCCGGTTGCCTGATTCAGCATTAGGATAAAATCCGTATTATCAAAGATATTTTTCAATCTCTTTGCTGGCAAGAAGATCCTTTACATTCTGCGTAATTCCTGTCGGAATACCGCCCCATTTACGAAACCTCTTCCAGATTTCCACAGAATACTGCGAAGTCTGCTCATCTTTTAAAAGCAAGTGGAACTCATCAATGTAATACCTTGTACTTTTTTTCCGGTATTTCTGTTTCTTGAAACCTTGTTCCATACCCTGATCTTGAATGACAAGCATTCCTATCTTTTTTAAGCTGCGTTCCAAGCTCCTTAATATCAAAACAGATGAGCTGTTTATCTAAGTCCACTTGGACTGATGATTAAAAGACATTAGAGAGCCTGATACATAGATTTCCATCTCCGTTGCCAGCTTCTTCCCGACCTTTTTCTTCCTGATTTTTAGCATATCGTATAGGGTCTTGTAAGATAGGCATATTTCGAGGACTCGGTTCGTTAAAATATTTTTCATAGATTTTCGGCAAGCACCTGTCAATAACAGACTTTTTCTTCCGCCGTAAGACCGCTTCCGCCGACTACAAGCTCAAGCATACTCATAATGAAGTTTGCCTTGTCTTTCAGCGGTGCATCGCCGTCTCCATAGTTCATATTTATATCAAGGGGATTAAGAAAGTCCTTACTCTTTGGCACTGACTTTAATAACTTCGCCGTTAAACTGTTTAACGAGATTGCCGTACTCTCCTCAGGGATCGCAGATAATAACATCATCGTCCGTTGTTAAAATGGCATTTGCCATTTCTCTTTTTGCTGCAAAAGATTTACCCGAACCTGGTGTTCCAAGTATCAAAGCCATTCGGATTTTTAAGCTTTTTCTGTCTGCCATAATGAGGTTATGACTTAGAGCATTCAGTCCATAATAAAAGGCTGTTACTTGAGTTAATGAAAAGCTCTTCTGTTGTAAATGGTAAGAATACGGCAGTCGATGATGAGGTGAGTCCTCTATCTATTTCCACTTTGTTTACTCCAAGCGGAAGCACGCTCACAAATCCCTGCTCTTGACTATGGTCTAATCGTTTCAGCTTGCAGTTGTGTCTGCTTGCGATTGATGAAATCTGAGAAAGTGTAGAGTCAGCTTTTTGCACTGTCCTTGCAAAAATTCATAAAGACAATCGTAACGATAAACATACGCTCATCTCTTGTTTGTAAATCCTTTAGAAGCAGCTTGATATTATCGCCGTAAGTGATAAGGTCGCTTGGAAAGTATATCCATATCATAGCCGGAGCGAACCGCCTTTTTATTCTCCTCGATTTTTCATCTTGTCGATGTCGGTATTCTTCCTTTTAACCATCTTGATGGCTTCCGTCTGCTCAACAGCCTTGATATGAAACGAAATATTGATGTTGTCGTCTATATCTAAAAAAACTCGGCAAAGCATACGGTCCGAAAAGCTCACTTGCAAGGATTTGAAGATGACTGACGGCTCGATGAGTTTGCCGAACTTAAAGTATTTGCTTGGGATGAAGTTAAAAGCTATCCGGTGTAATTACTGTCTTTGTGCTTTCCCTGGCTTTAAGTCTTTGTAGGAAAAAGAAAAAGAGCTTATCGGGATTTAATATATCGTGTAAGACTTTCAGTCTTTTCTTCTCCCCGTTAAGCCCTCGGCTCTAACTCCCATATTTTTAGATTGGACAGAATATCAAGCTCCAGTCTTTCAAGCTTTATCGTTGCCTGTTCTAAATTATCCGCCTCTACACCAAAGGTAATATACTTGGATTTTTAAGTCCGTTATTACCCTTGGCAAGCTGGCTTTTTAAGCATTTCACGAAACTCAAGACGAATATCGTCATATCCGTCATTTTATCAGGGAATTTGAATGGCAGCTTTCAGTTCATTGTTTCTGCCAAGCTGATTGATATACGAAAATTCAATATCTACGCTCGGATCGAATGAATTTAAGACATTGGCAAACTGATTAAAGATAAGGTCTTTATCTTCCTCTAATGCAAGCTGATAGTTTATGTCCTGAAAGGCAATGCACTTATTAAAATGCTTTTTCGTCAAGTTGACAAATACCGCTCTTTAACATTCTAAGATACGGAATGGTGTCTTCAACCGTAAATCTTTTTCGCTTCTTTTTCAGAACAAAGATCGAGAAAAAGATTTATTTTTCTTTCCTTTCCCGTCTTGTCGCTTCTTAGATTTTTTTCTTGTTTTGTGCTAAAATTTTTGATTTTTCTAAGCTTATCTGCTGTATTTTTCGTTTCTTGTTCAAGGTAAACCTCCTTCTCACTCTCTTGCCGGGCTGATAGAATTTGTGCAAATAGATGTACTTAAAATATTTTTCAAATGTCAGTCCGTCCTTTTCAAAAAGCGTTATAAAAAGATTGGCAAGGTCGCTACAATCAGGAAAAATAACCGCTATATCGTTCGGCACAAACTTTCTCATAAAAAAGATAAGTGGGAATGCCCACAAGTGCCCTGCTGCCGAAAATCCGATAAGCTGTCTTCTTGTTAAATTGAAAGCCACTTTTGTCTTAACTTTCTTTAAGTCTTTGGGGATTGGTACATGACGCCATATTCTACCTCCCACAGTTTCTGATATTTTTCTATTTCCTCAAAATGCTCATAGACAGTGCCGATTTCATCTCTTATCTCTTCAAGCTCCTCTGCCACTATTTTTGCTGTGGCGATTTAGAAAGTCATTTTCCACGCTTTGAAACATTTTTGATGTCGGAAATCTCTTTTAATCTTCTTTCTGAACCTCTTTTCGGAAACAGCAGCCGTTACAATTCCAATAAGTGAAACTGCTGCAATACCGTACAAACAAATATTTTTTTCTCATATAATTTTTTTCCTCCTTAATGTGCATTCATCACGCTTTTAGCAAGTGTTCCGCTCTTTAAAAGCATTAAGCCGAGCAGCACTGAATAGCCGAGTACGGCAAAGATGCTTGCGTGAATATCTGTAATTTCTATCGTTTTTTTATTAGAACGGCGTATATGCCGAAGCAAACCATTAAAAACAGTCCCTGTAATCCAAGTGCGAACAAACCTTTTATATAGTTATTGCCGATTTGCCCCCACTCTTTATTTCCCATTGTGGCAAAGGGTATTGCGGAAACCGATGCGTAGATATATATCTCAAACATTCTTCCGTAAACCACAAGCATAATGACGATTGAAACCGCCTGTATTGCAAGTTTTATCATTGATGTTTCAAGAAGTATGCCGAGCAGCTCTCCTAAGCCTTTTTCTTTTAAGCCATCTACCATCGCCACAATTTCATCTCCGGTAACAACAGCAGAAGTGTTAATCACTCCTGCTGCCTTATTCACCAGATTTTGTGCGACATCAAAAACCGCCATCGAAAAATCAAAGGCATGGGATACTAACCATACGGCAATCCACATCTTGATGATGTATTTAAAGAACTCGAAAGTATCCGTGTCGTGCATATTGTTCTTTTGCACAACTATATTTATAAGTTCAATGCAAAGCACTGCCGTAATAATCAACCCCTGCAATCGGAATAATCACAGAGTCGTTTATGCTTTTGATAAAGCTAAATACTTCGAGTTCCAGCCCATAGGCGTTTGTCCCACATCCGTTGCCATCTTTCCGACTTGATTGTTGATGTCAAGGAACATATCTTCCAAGTTTGCCTGGATTCCGCCGAGCAGAAGGTCTTTGAAAAACTCTTCTATCTTGTCGAAAATTCCAAACATAGGCTATCTCCTTACTTTAAAACATTAGCAAGAAGTGGGATAAGCTTAAGTCCGATAAGGACAATACCTCCGCCCGCCATCAATTGCTTGATACCCTGAGACTTCGCTCCCGGATTATCGTTACCATAACCTTCCATCAGGTTGATAACGCTCCCATGCTCCAAGTCCTGCTCTACTGCCACTAACTAAAATCTTTAATACATTTTACTGCCCTGTGCGAAAAAAATTCCATGATTTATTCCTCCTCGTTCTCTTCTTTCTTTTCGATTTTGTTACAAGACATTACAATAAAAATTCTTATAAATCTTGCCGTTTTTAACTCTTTTTACTGAAGTAGCCATAAATGTGAATGAAGTCATTCTCCTTAAACGATTTGACTGCCTCTACCTTATCGCCATAAGCGGCACAGTTGATATACTCTTTTCCTTTGCCATATCCTTTAGCAAGACTAAAGTTTGCGACCTGCACTCTTTTATCCTCTTTCATAAAAGCTTCCAAAAAGTCGGCTCCTTAATGAGATTGGCGTTAATATTAATCATTTCTTTATTCATTTTTCCTCCAAATTAAAAAGCGACTGAAAAAGTTCTTCTCAATCGCAAAGTGTTTATTCTATAAAAATTCTCTCTTAAAAGTGGGACTTCTAATCCTAATCATTTTCCTCCTGATTTCTGATATGAAAAACAGCAAATCTTTTTAGACTTACTGCATTCTAGTAATAACGGTTTCACCGTTCATTTTAACTTTTTCCTCTTCGCTTGATGTAACTTTCTATGTCAAAACAAATTCTTCTTATCATAGTCCTCAAAGGAGTTTATAGTTCTTATGCTTTGTAATATCGAATTTATCCGATAGAAAAGGTCTGACACCTCTAAGCTGAAAGATACATTTGCTTCCATCCATGACCGTAATCTCATCTTGACTCATCAGTTCTTTGCCGGTCTTTTTGATAGTTAAGCCCGAAAGACTTTTGATTTGACCTTGTTTCCGATGTATTGTAAAGGTCTCATCGTTTCTTTACCCAGTGTTTCAGAAAGTTCTTTTAATGTGGTCTTTTCCTTTCCGCCAAGAAACAAGGTGCTATCACAGTTACCCACAATGGTATCGGCGTTATCTTTATAGATTGCCTTTAGCTGAGACCCAGCCTGTAATATAATACTTGCTGAAATCTCTCTACTTCGATTGTGGCTATGAGCTTTTTCAAACTTTTGGAATTAAGCCGATATTTTGCAAATTCATCAAGTAGGCATCTTACATGAACGGGTAATCTACCCCATATTCGTCATCCGCCTTATCACAAAAGTAAGTTGAATAACTGTGAGTACATAATAGACACTACAAAGTTAAAAGGTATCATCGGTATCAGAGATAATAACAAAAGAGTGCCGTCTTTCTATCTCCAAGAGTATCAAGCTCAAGTTCATCTTCACTCATCAAGTCCCTAAGTTCTTGAATATCAAAGGGAGCAAGCCTTGCACCACAAGAAATAAGAATAGACTTCGCTGTTTTTCCCGCAGCAAGTTTATATTTTTATATTGCTTCACCG
>BNJU01001296.1_pt1 | contig 51762 bp, 62 predicted proteins | sample 8539281 | NCBI WGS metagenome assembly BNJU01 (sample SAMD00202456, study PRJDB9452) | human saliva metagenome | isolation source: human saliva | place: Japan | reverse complement strand
ATCTTTCTAAGTCATTAATATATTTTGTATTTGTCCACCAGGCAACCCTCAAATCTTGAGGTGCAACTTTACCTTCAATAATAGTTGTTTCTGGTTTTACTTTTAAATTGAGCAATATTAGTCATGAGGTTCCATTTTGGTTTTGACTGCGAGGCTACTTCTGGTAGCAGGGAGTGTTTCAAATAAATAACGACCTTTAGCTTGAGCATTTACTTAAACCAAGAGGATCAACCTAAAAGGCGGCCTGAATGCCTTATTCAACATTGTCATAAATTATGTTTTATTTGTAGAAAAATATATTATCTTCTATATGACAGTTTTGAAAAAGAGCAGTTAGATATTAAATTATCTTGTATATGCGTTGATCTGAATACACAATTAATAAATGTACAATTAGTAAATTTTTGTATTACAAACTATTGCCGTAATAAAAGAACAATTAATAAAATTACAATTAGTAAAGGAACTATAGCTTATGAAAGCACCACGAAATGAACAGAAAGAAAAAATTTGAGACTTTCAATTTTCCTATGAGATATTTCGTATCTGTGAAAAATCAATATTATCTATATGGGTTAACTGTCTAGAAATTAAAGCATCTAACTCTTTTGTTTCGATTTTAATTAGAGACTTTGTAATATTTTTAAGTAATTCTTGAATCTCATTTGATATCATTTTTATTACCATCAATCTATAGGGTCTGGTTGTATATCTTTCAAAGGTATTCTTGGTTTAGATAATGGAGCAGTTCCTGGGGTACTAGTATCTCTCAACAGCAGGGATGGAAACACTTTTTTGTAATGTTAGATAAGATGTTTTTGCTGTACACCCAAGTTTCTTTCGTACCATCTTTTTTTAAGAATTCCGCTTTAACCAGTTGGTCATGCAGGTCGTAGAAGTAGTTCTGCACTTTTCCGTTGGCTAGTTCCCAGTGGGTCAGGTCATCGAAGTAGCCGTAGTAATAGCTGCTGTCATTGGAAGCTTCTAAGTCGTTTTTCTGATAGCCGGTTATCGTAGGTCAAGTTTTCTTTAGACGTCAGTAGTATCTCAGCATAACAATATTTTGCGCAGAAATGTTATTTTTTAGTGATAACAATACCCTCTAGTCCAACAGAGGAATTTATATAATGAAAATTATATATTTCTTTTATCTTCTATAAAGGGATTTATACAAGGAAAAAGTTTAATAATTTCATTTGGAATATCTTCTTTTCCCCATTCATATATATCAAAAAAATAATATTTTTGGTCCGAAACGTTGTTAAAATGAAAAAAATTACTGAATTAAAAAGATATTATTTTCATCAGATGAAAGTAATACGAGTAATTGATCATTTTTTTCTTATATAAAAACCAACAATTTCCTTGTCATGTATATTCATTTCTTTTTTGCCCCACATTTATCTGGATTTTTCATGGAAAATCTAAATCTTGACATTGGCTAATTGAATTAGGCAATAACAAAAGACTTACTCCACTTATAAATCTGGTTGTTAAGCTACTTAATCTAGGGAATACTTGTGCACATTTGCCAAATTTTAAGTTGAATTTTTCCATTTTTGTTAATACTCGTCCTTCTCCTAGGGACTTTATTTGGTGCTTTATCTGATGGATATTTCCAGTCACGTGCATGAAGGTCTCCAAAACCATGGTTATGATCAAAGTCGATGTCTTTTACGGAGTTCCCTTTTGCATCATAGCTTCTAATTTGTATAGGTTTACCTGTTTTGGGATCTAATTTTGTTAAGTTTGCTATGGCTTACTTGTGATTACCAGCTAGTAATAGGTCTATGCAAATTTACCCAAAAATTTTAATAATGATTGTTCAAAAAAACGAAATTCGGACAGATCTTTTTCTACAACTAGACCTAATTCTTTGAAAAGATATTTAGATTTCGTTCTCTCAATAACATCATATTGACTTAATAACTCAGTAAGCCCTTTTTTTGATGATATGTCCATTTCATTATAGTATATTGCAAACTCTACTTTCTTATCATTGAAAAATTGTAACCTCAGTTAACTTTTTCATTATCAAACCTTAGTACAAAAATTGTTTATCTCTATAATATTTTTTTACCTTCGGGATAACATTGTTTGATATGTCATATTTTCTTATAACATCTGATAGAGAACAATTTAATTCAAAAATCGCCTATGCTCTTATAAGGAATAAATATTAATTTATCATGATTTAAAGTTGAGTTTTTAAGTTTACTTTTTTTGAAAGTCTGAGTACTTTTTACCTTTATTATCATATAAATCTCTTATACTCTCATCGTAAATTAATATCTGCAGAAACAAATTATCCTTATAGTCAACATATAAAAACTAAATTATATTTTTGGAAAAATATAAAAATAATTTTCTTCATCCGAAACTTCTATTAGAGGATCCTCCTCTTCTAAAAAAATTTTTCAAGATTTGAAAAAGTTAATAACTTTTCCATTTAAGCAAAATTCATCACAATTCCTCAAGGAGGATACAGTAATCAATTCTGAATCAGATTGTATCTTGTGTTTTCTATCAAACTCTAATGAATAAATAGGATTATTTAAAAATAACATCATCAAAGTCAGCCTTTTTGACCCAATACAATTCCATCCAAAGAATTATTCAATATTTTCAACATAATATATATCCTTTCCTGTATTTGTCTATGTCAATTAGCTTCTCAGCCATCAGGAAAAACGACCTCTAGATAGAATGCCATTGCTAATGAGATTGTTAAAGAACAAATGTTTCAGACGACCTCGAAAAAGAATTGAGGTCATCTGAAAGGCAGAAACAGCATGATTACCGCTCCCATGCTACGGCGGAATTGAAGGTTTCATGTAGGCTGCAGCTTGCTTATAAGATTTATAAGAATAATATTATATATCAAGAAATGGCATTAATTGTTCTGGCTTTAAAGTTAGTAGTGCGATTGTTCTTCCTTTAGTATCGCAGAATTCAACCTCATATGCTTCATAAGGATTTGAATAAACTTCTACAATAGCACCGATGTCTCCCTTTTGTAAATTAAAACCAGGAAGATCTTGTTTGCAATTTGACTACTTCTAAAAGTGAATATTTCACTATAAACTCCTTAATAATTAACTATAAAAACATATGTAGTTGCCAATCGTGGAATTGATTGTCCGCTATCGATTATCCAACCAGTTCTAACTGTGGCGGTCTGTCCAATTGGACCAGTCATTGGAATATCAACAGTATAGCGTTGCCCATGTTCATCACATTTACCTGGAGTTGCTGGGTTTTCACAAACACCTTGTTGATTTTTTTAATCAACTTATCTACATTTGATTGATTAAATCCTAATGCAGATTGAAAAACCTTTGCTTTTTCCACCTACAGGGTGTTCTGTATTTAAGGCATATCCCGTGATTTTTCTGGGGTCAATGATAGCCTTATCTGCATTAGGTAATTTCGAATTAGAGCAAAGACCTAATAGATCAAGCCAATCTTGAGTATTTGGTGCAAACGCATCCCCCCACCAGTCGAATCGGGTCCTGATTAACAAACCGCCCCGCATCCGGCTTATAATACATGAAGAAGTTGTAATGCAGCCCCGTCTCAAGGTCGGTATACTGATTCTGCAGGCGAAAGGGGTGGTATCGCTATCCTTTACCTTGGTTTCCTCTTTCAGACAACCCCAGCCGGTATAGTTGTAGAACCACAAGAGGTTGCCGTCCTTATCGGTCATCTCTCTCGGGATGCCGATTTGGTCGCAGTGGAAGTAGTTGGTTTGTTGGCGGCTTTCACCGTCTTCGGTTGTCCAATCGCGGACTTGCGCCAAGGGGTCGTAGCTGTCGTATTGTAGGTGTCGGTAACGACAGTATGGTCTTTGCGGTAGTCGAACATCCATTCTTCGCCGAGGTTGTTGCTGATCTTGAGCACTTTGCCGTCGGGAGAGGCGATTTAGTAGAGGTCGTCCTTACACAATTTAGATTCTAAATAGGGTTATCTTGTAGAAAGGTGTACCACATACCATCTATATCAGCACCATCAAATATATATTTATATCTACTTCCAAACATATATTCCTCAATAAAATGAAGAGAAAGGAATACTTTTTACTATTAACATTAAATGTTACTTGATCATTGAGCCTATTTAAAAAAATTGGTTCATATAAAACTTGTCCTATTTCATAAGTATAATCTTGTAAATTTTTTTGGTACTCTATATTGTCTATCCAATATCTCTTCTGTACTCCATAATTCTATATCTCCAAAAGAACCCCCATTACATAATAATAAAAATTGTTTATGTTCAGGTGCCAAAAATTGCTCTAGTTGTTCACTTATCCTATCCGCACCTTGAGGAATATTTCCGTATAAAGGAGCATCAGGCAAGTCAGACAAACAATTTCTATAATGTTTAATTATTTTAGATAAATTCATAACAATCTCCAATTATAAATGTGATTAATATCCTATAGAATACGGATTTTTATAGGAGTACCTACAGGTAAATTCCTTATTTGAGGCCAAATTTGTTGTGTGCCGATATGCCAGTTTGTAAAGGTATCAAGCATTTTTAAGTTAGATCGTGTATCAGGGCCTCCTAATCGTAATTCCCATACATGATCAGGTTGATTACACCGCCTCTTTGGTCGGCACTTTGAATCAGGTTGCCGACTTTGTCGTAGGCGTAGCGGCGGTTGAATACGGTACAACAAAGGTCGTCTAAAAAGTTAGTTTCAGACGACCTTGATGCTGACTAGTGATGAGGTTGTAAAGAGCAAACATTTCAGATGACCTCAAAGAAGGATTACAGTAAGTCTATTATAGGTAATTCAAGAATATCTTTCGTTGTTAACTCTCCAATTTTCTTTTCAGTAAAAGACAACTTCCTATTTTTCACTAATTTGTCATCATGGAACGCATATTCGTAGATTTTTTTCCATTTGTTTTATTATAGACATATCCATAATAATCATCCTGACCATCCTCATCTTCAACAAAATTCATAAAGAATACTTCATCGTCTTGCTTTAATCTCTCTATTACTGCACTGTATAAGTTTGGCACCTCATTTACTACAAAATCTGTACATTCTAAAACACTTTCCAGCAAAATTTCAGAAGTTAATTCCTGTGACTCCATCAACTCAACTCCTATCTTTCTAAACAGTCTACTTAGGCTTGCATCCATTTATCTATATTTCTTAATATCCTGTAAGGTAATTATACTATTTCTTAAATCATCTAAAAATAACAATTGAATTTCATATTCACGTTTTAAATTTTCGTCCTCTATTTTGCCATCTTCGGAGTATGGGAAATTCACTAAAGCATCTTTCCAGTTAATTACGTTTTCAGCACATGCAGCAAAGTAATAACTATCAGATGATTTTTGTTGTATACCTAGTAACATATTTCGAATCGAAGCTAATAATTCTATAGTTCCTTGTGTTTCTACCATATCATTTAATGGATCATCATCATTCCAATTTATATCTTCTATAGCTTTTTGAGAGATTCCAATATTTATTTGGGAGAAATCATACCAACCAGCTTTAATGATAGCATCACAGAGTTGGTAGTTCACATTTGAATTAGTTATTTTAGTCATATTTTCATTTATTTTTTTCTCAATGATCAGTGCATTACAGCACCAAGCTGCAAATTTACATTTCTTTTGTAGATCCATTTGATCTAAAATAGATTGTACTCTTTCAATATGCAATTCTATATTCATAATTTATTCTTTTCATTAATCATATACACCGCGAGCATTGTCAACACTTGGTCATCGAAGTACTGGTTCTGTAATCTGAACGGTTGATGTACATTCCGATAGACGCGCTCATCCTTTTTCAGACGACCCCAGCCGGTATAGTTGCCGAACCACAGCAAATTACCATCTCTGTCTGTCATCTCGCGCGGGATACCGATTTGGTCGGTGTGGAAGTAGTGAGATTGTTGTCGGTTTTCTCCGTCTTCGTTGATGTGGTTTTGATAGGCGAAACCGCGTACGTACCGCACGTACCCTACGTCAGGAATGAAGGTTTTGTGTGGGCTACGGCTTGCTTGGGCTACTTTTACAGTTGATAATTAAATTTAGAAAATTATGTCTAATACTCTATTTTTTTAAAAATAAATTCTTTTTTTAAATGTTCTAAAAATATTATCTAACTCTTCCTTGCTTAAAATTTGGTTGGTCTTAGTAAATTTTGCTGTTTTTCGCATATAGGGAAAAAGTGAAACTCATTATTTGGAAAGAACATTTCTCCTTCAAATGAAATTTCATGTCCATTTAAAGAAACAATTAACATACCTCTTGAAATTTTTTTCAATTACGAAAATCATCCATAGTAATTACCTTTGAAATATAACAGTTGAAATCTTTGTTTTAGGAGCTATTATTACTATTTTGTTATATTAGGATTGTTCTTCAAAGCGGGTAATTCTCTATTTTCAACATAATATATATCCTTTCCTGTATTTGTCTATGTCAATTAGCTTCTCAGCCATCAGGAAAAAAACGACCTCTAGATAGAATGCCATTGCTAATGGTAATGAAACTGTTAAAGAATCGATAGCTCAAACGCCTTCAAAGAAGATTTAGATGTCGCTTAAAAAGTAGAAGCTGCGTGTATGTACGCACATACCCCATACCATAATTAACAGTTTCATACAGGCTACAGTTTGCTTTTTCATTCAAAAAGAAAATTTTTACATTTTTGATAAGCGATTTATAAAATATAGAATTGCCAAAATGTTCATCTTGGCAACAATATTCTTCGGTTCTCAATCCTCTTTCAGAATAGAATATATGCCATTTTTTTATTTTCTTCAACAATACATAATGATTCATCATTCACTTCATTGATTGAGTAACTATCTTCTGGTACTCCTTTATTTTTTAAGATATGAATTCAATTCATTAATTTTTAACATTTTCCTATTTTCACCTCTTCCAAATGCCTAGATTCTATATGATTTAACAGATTTTGGTAATTCATACTGTGTCCCTAATCCAATCTCTCCAAACAACGACATAATTTTACTTGCAGCTACATTATCAATTGATTTCAGTACCTATATATGGTATAAGGCTTTCCATTAGAACCAGGAGGTAAGACTCTCATAGGGTATGGTGTTCCCTACTGAAGATATAGATTGTCTCCGCCTGAAAGCCCCATCGGGTCCTGATTCACAAACCGACCCGCATCAGGCTCGTAATACCTGAAGAAGTTGTAATGCAGCCCGTCTCACGATCGACATATTGGTTTTGCAGGCGGAAGGCTTACTGAAGGATGGATAAGTGAAGGTTTAGAGTTTCAGACTGCTTTTTGGGGTTTTGTTAGCTCTTGAAATTAATCCACACTTATACTAAATATTATAATGAATGATTTTTTTAACTCTATTCCTAACTCAGATAATAATTGAATTTGTTTTTAAGGAGATTTTATATTCACGAGTAGCCTCATCGTTGGCCCAGCTGTAAATTATAAGCTCTTTATTTAGCTTATATTTTTAAATATATAGTTCAAATTTTTTTCTTTATGTCTTCTATTTTTTTGCATAATTTTATTAATTTTTCATTTAAATTTTCCTCTTTATCTATACCAAAAGAATAGTAAAGAGTGTTCAATTATAAATTGAACCTTTTTTTGTTTGGTGAGGTAAATAAATCTCCCTTACTATAAAACTCAGCATTTTTAATATTAAGTATTTTTGTCTATTTCTCTCATGTTAATATAATCATTTGATTCCATATAAATGTTACTTCAATTGAATTATTCAGCATCATCGCAACCAATTCTTGTTCTAATAAATTCAGAAGAATTTTTCTTCTTAATAAAAGTTCTCCAGTTTTATTTTGTTTATAAATATCATAATGAGATACGGCTCGTTTACCAACATAATCAGCTTTAAACGCATGTGGATCTGAGCCTATTTGATCTAAAATCCATTTCAATTCTTTTTTTGGTTAATTAGTTTACTATCTTTTTGTATCTCCGTCATTACAACCAGACGACAATCCATATAAATCTACCCAAGCTTATACATTTTGAGAATAGTTATAAAAATTGCTTCTTCCCCACAAACCAATCGGATCCTGATTCACAAACGACCCCGCCTCTGGCTCGTAATACCGCATCAGGTTGTAATGCAGTCCGGTTTCTTCATCGAAGTATTGGTTTTTACAGTCTAAACGGCTGATGGGAATGTCGATAGACACGCTCATCCTTTTTCAGACGACCTTGAGTTTTGGGGTCGTCTGATTTGAAAAACTGTAACCTCAGGAATCTGTATGGCCGTCTGAAAATCGGAAACCGCGTTCGTACCGCCCACACCCTACGTTGGAATTGGAAGTTTTGTGCAGGCTACGGCTTACTTACTATCAAGAAAAGTTAATTATTCCACAGTTTCAGCAGCTTCTTTTAACCAAAGTTGGATTGATTCGATAGGATTTAATTTTTTCGCACGAATAGTATTTGTATAATCGGGTGGTAATACTTCAACATTAATCATTATTTCTGAACGAGCTTGATTTAAGGAGAATATTCCCTTCATATCACACCGATGAAGTGCTTCCTCCATCACATTAATCCGGAAATTAAATTCTTTTTCATATTCCACTTCTGTTTTTAATGAGTGAATATCAATACGATCTAAGAAAGCTTGGTTTACTTGATGGAAATATTATGAACCAAACTCTAAGTAAGGACTATCTATCGAAGACCATTTAAAATCTGCAATATCGTAAGCATCCCAATTTTGAGCAATGCTTTGTTTTTTTAGTGCTTCATATGACCAAGCACTCACAAAAGGAGCAAGTGCCTCACCTGTGGTACTTAACACAAAGAAGTAAAAAGTTTCATTTGTCGAATTGAACAAATCTATAGCCGCCTGACTTGTTGCCTCTTCGATTGTAGCAACTAACTTTTCAAATATATCATCAGAATAATTCATCCTGCTACCTCCTTAAGTCTTACATTTTTAATCTATCTCGTACCTTTTTCATGAAATTTTCTATTATGCATTTCATTATGAGGGCGAGGATGACCAACAACGATCCTACACATTAGGCGCAAACTGATACAGATTGTCTCCGCCCGAAAGGCCAATCGGGTCCTGATTCACAAACCGACCCGCTCAGGCTTATAATACCTGAAGAAGTTGTAATGCAGCCCCGTCTCACGATCGACATATTGGTTTTGCAGTCTGAACGTCTGGTGCACGTTCTTGTAAACCCACTCATTCTCTTTCAGATGACACCAGCCGTTGTAGTTGCCGAATCATAAGAAGTTGCCGTCTTTATCGGTCATCTCGCGCGGAATACTGATTTGGTTGCAGTGGAAGTAGTGGGTTCGTTGTCGACTTTCACCGTTTTCGATTGTCGAATTGCGGACCTGTACGAAGGGTTCGTAGCTGTCGTATTGTAAGTATCGGTAATGGTTTCGGGCAGCCATCGGGCGTTGTAGCCGTAGCTGGTGGTGTAACCGGCGGGATCGGTGATATTGATGGCGATTTGGTAGAGGTCGTCTGAAAAATATCAAATCTTACTTTTGAGTTTTTCTTAGGATTTAATTCGTCTTTACGCTGCTTATAAAAACTGCCAATATTTTTTTGTCCTCAATACTAAATGGATAATATCCAGCATCATTATAAGCAATATCAAAAATATTTATAAAGCTTCATCATATTTTTTTCAAGGTCATAATAAAAAAATACCAGCTAACAGATACGTCCCTGCATTAGTGGTTCCTAAGTCAGCAACACTTAAAAGCAATACTCAGCCATTCCTTTAGCCTGTTCATATTTTTGATTTTTATAATACAACTCAAACAAAAGCAATCGTAACCATTGTCGTTGGATGCGCCCATTGGGTTACAGGGCTTAGGTATTAGCTCAAATGCTTCTTTTTAATAACTTTTCTTGTTCTAAAAAGGTTTTATTATAAGTCTCACAGACTAAATCATTAATCTTTGATTCTAATTCTGGATTAACTGCATCTAAATTCATAGCATACAACTCCTCAATAAAAATGAAACAATGTTAAATGTAGATTTTATATGTCAGTCATGACCATAATTAGATTTCTGTCTTGGTCCGATTGGGTCAGTCATATCGTATCTACTTCGATTTTGTGCACCACGAGAACAGTTTCCACCTTTTCCCGCACCTTTTTCAAGCCTATAGTTATTTGAATCTCTCATCCATGACCTGACTTCAGGCGATTTTTGACCAAAAATTTTTCCCTTCTATTCCAGTAATCCACAACATCTTCTCCTACATGTCCCATATGGGCAGATTTAATAGGCTGCCATGATTTAGTTGGTACATCCCAAAATTGAGCAGATGTAGGAATATCACTTATACGTCTTAAACTACTAATCTGATCAGCTGTCATGCCACACAATTCCTTAGCACTTAACATGCGTTGCATTACAGCCCTATCTGTAGGACTTACTTTTGATGGTGTTTTTCCAACTGTAGCCAACCTATTACGAGAAAGGCCCAATGGATCAATCGAACCTTGAGCATTAACAGCGAACTTGTAAAAATTGTCCCCTCCGTCCAACAACCCAATCGGGTCCTGATTCACAAACCGCCTAGCCTCAGATTCGTAATACCGCATCAGGTTGTAATGCAGACCGGTTTCTTCATCATAATACTGGTTTTGCAGTCTAAACGGTTGATACACATTCTTGTAAACCCGCTCGTACTTTTTCAGACGACCCAAGGCGGTGTATTCTCCGTACCACAGAAGATTGCCATGGATGTCGGTCATCTCTTTCGGTATGCCGATTTGATCGTTGTGGAAGTAGTGAGATTGTTGTCGGTTTTCTCCGTCTTCGTTGATGTGGTTTTGATAGGCGAAACCGAGTACGTACCGCACGTCCCCTACGTCAAGATTGAAGATTTTGTGCGGGCTACGGCTTGCTATAACTTACTTACAGAATATTTCATGTTAGAGGAAGAAATTCCATCTTCAAATTATTACTCAAACTAATTCTTTGAATTTATCAGAAAAAGCCCAAATTAAATCATCATTTATATCTTTTGCACAAAACTCGAAGCCAGATATATTTTCAAAGAATACAGGTGGATAATCGATAAATTTCTCTCCATCTATTTCATAAAAATTTGATTTTTCCATATTTACCAATTCAGCAGTTAATTTAATTTTTCCAAGGAAAAATTTAAATTCATCATTCTTGATTCTAAGTTTAGCCGGAAAAAATCTAATTCATTTTTTTAATTTATCAGCCAATTTATTAATGAAAGTTTCAGAGAACAATAACATCTTAGGAATTGTTTGAATAAAATCTGTATTAGAAATATTTTTTTGAGTATATCCACTCTGAGCTATAAAAACTGCTTCATCTGTATAATTACCTTTATTGTAATTAATAAATTCTACAATTTTTCTATCATCCTGTTTTAAGTCCACATACGCTTCTTCATTATCAACAGCAGAGTATATTTGATAAAGAGTCATCATTTTTCCTTTCTTACTATTACTTTTTAGAAATTGGTGCAGTACAAGTATATTTTTTTAAAATGTTTATTTAAAGAACAAATATTTCAGACAACCTTAATAAAATATTGAGGTCGTCTGGAAAAAGGTTATCTCTACTCAACAACCCAATCGATTCCTGATTAAATAAACTGCCAAGTTCGAGGGTTCGTAGTAACGTATCAAGTTGTAATGTAGATAAGTCTCCTAGTTTCCTTACACTAATATATCCGTAATCGTGAGAGGAAATCTAAAATAATACCTAAATATAGATTTTAAAAATTCAATGTAATCATCATTATCCATGTAATAATTTAGAGCATCAATAAATTGATCTTTTTGTAAAAATTTGGATACCGTTCATCTAAGTCATCGTAAACATCCATAAATACATCCCCACTACATAAAAATATCTAATCCATTTTCGTTTACAAAATCAGGAAAAAAACTTCTTTTTCCATCCATTATTTTTTTGGGCCGTTATCCAAATAACAAACTGTCTCTAAATCAAGAATACTCTCATCTTCATCAGAAGAAATATATATGTATGGAAATTTGGCAAATTTATCAGTATCATCATCATTGAATAATCTAGCACAATCAATAACTTCTGATATACTAATTTTTTTCTTCTATAAAATTTATCTAAATTCATTTTTGTTCCTTCTATGATTAAATTAACATTTACCTAATGGTTTACCAGTGCGACCGTTTAATTTTTCCTCGTTGACCTGGTCTACCACCTCCCCATATACTTCTTCCACCTTTTCTTTGTGGGTGATATAGACCATGATTTCTTCTATGGTCATTATAATCAACCAGCACCAACCTTTTTGTATCCTCATGATGATGCCACGTTAGTCCCTGTTTATTTTTACCTTTTCCCCAATTGGGACTTGAACTCATATCTCCAGATCTCGGTATTTCCCACGGGCTTTTTGATTTCAGCACGGACGAGCTGGTTTTCTAAATCGTATTGGTAATATTGGTTTTCGTCGTCGGGCAACTGGCGGTAGATCAGGTTGCCCAATGCGTGAATGAGAAATTTTTAAAAGAACGAATGTTTCAGACGGCCTTAATGCTGATCAATAATCGGATTATTAAAGAACCAATATTTCAGACAGTCTCAAAGAACGGATTGAGACTGTCTGAAAAACAGAAACCGCGTACATACCGCATACCCCTACGTCAGGATTGAAGATTTTTATGCGGGCTACGGCTTGCTAATAATTAAACATTCCTTTTTACTAATAGAAAATCTTCTAAAGAAGATGATATTTTTTTCTAAGGAGTCTTCACTCATTACTCCCATGCCGACAGCAAAAAAATATTTTGATTTTTATTATCCATCAGAATGGCAACCCTCCACCATTATCTCCAATCATAAGAAAATTCGGCAAATATTCTTTTTACTTCATAGTCAATATTCCTTTGTTGGATATCCTCGACTTCAAAAAGGGTTATCTCATCTCCAAATAATCCATTGCTTAGTTCTAAAAAATTGAAGATATGAAGGATATAAAATATGCCACTCTGGAGGTAACATTTTTATAAGCTAGCTAGTGGCAGGATTATTTAAAAGTATATAAGGCTTCTAATTCATGTCTATTCATTTTTAAAGTGCTCCTAGTTCTCTGAAATACTTGTAACTTTGACTTAGTGCTCGTTTAATTTGCTTGAGATCAATCTGCCATGGGAATCCATGTCATAGGTTCTATAGCCTCCAGGTCTTCTTGCTGGAGGATATTTTTTGCAAGATCTAAGAAATCCACCAAAAACTTGAGCATTAGGCCCAAAACCAATAAAGATTCTCCCCACCCCATAAGCCAATCGGGTCCTGATTCACAAACCGCTCGGCCTCAGGTTCGTAATACCGCATCAGGTTGTAATCCAGCCCGGTCTCTTCATCATAATACTGCTTTTACCGTCTTTTGGCGTTGTCAAAGATTTGAGCTAAAGGTTCGTAGCTGTCGGAATCGATGTAGATATAGGTATATCTGCCGTACGAGTGGATATCCTGACTAATATTTCACTATCACTAGCGATATTTTTTTCTTGGGTCTTTAAAAGTTCCTATAAACTTCAGATCATTATAAAGTTTATCTGGATTTTTCCTCATAAAATGTTGCATTAGAATAGTAATATAAAGAATTACCTTCATTTATTCCTTTCTTTTTGCTACTTTCACAATATCTTTTTATAACTTTTATTGGAGTGTGCCCCAACTCTTCTGCTAACACTTCAACTGGCACAATTTCTCCATTATCTGTCTGGAATGCCACAAAATAATCAGAATCAATAAATGAAACTCCAAAAATCTGCAAAAGCTGGACAATGAGAATCTGAGTCCTCCATTCCATCTGTATATTCATTAAACTCATCAGGTGTTTGAAAAGATGTCCCCATCCACACAGAAATCATATCTTTAGTTGTTGAATCAATCATATAACATCCTCTTTTTATTCATAAATAATGTTAATTATATTTTAACATAATAGGGTATTAATCTATATTCCTCAACATCCCCCAATAGATTTTTACCACCACGAGTAAACTTTTCAGCAAAAATTCTTAATCCTCATGATGGCACCACGTTTAGTTTTTGCTCCTTCCAATTTATCCGCCATTGAAACGGGGAACCATTCATTGAATCCTCCACCAGCCAACCCAATCGGATTCTGATTAACAAACCGACCTGCATCAGGCTCATAATACCTGAAGAAGTTGTAATGCAGCCCTGTCTCACGGTCGGCATACTGGTCCAGTTGCATACCTGTGCCAAGAGGTCGTAGCTGTCGTATTGTAAGTGTCGGTAGGCGAAACCGCGCAGCTTTTTGCCGACGCGTCCGTAAACGGTAGTGAGAAGTTGAATTGTTAAAGAACGAGAAAGGCCGTCTGAAAAGGTTTAGGATAGTGTTTTCAGACGGCATGGTGTTATTTTTGTTAGATTTGCTAAATAAAAATATTGCTTAGTTGTAAATTGAAATTGAACACATAAAAAATCCATATTAGTACAAGTGATAAGATTAGAGTATCAAATTCGCAATCAATCACGAGGTACTAATATGGACTGCTCTAATCTTATCACATCATTGCGCACAAACAAACACTTAAATTTAGAGGAGCGCTTTTATCTTGAAAAACGCCTTCTTGCTGGTGATCCTATCAATACTATTGCCAAGGCATTAGGACGCTCTAGAACTACGATTTATGCTGAGAAAAAGCGTGGAACAGTGGTTCAAATTAAACAAAACAAGGCTGTTCTTATGTATATAGCAGATTGCGGTCAGCTTGCCTATGAAAGAACCCGCCAAGGTTCTTTCAACACTTTGAAAGCAGGTTCTATTGAGCCCTTTTTATCTTGGGTTGAAAACAAGGTAAGAGTCGATAAATGGTCCTTAGATGCTGCTGTTGGCTGCCTTACGTAAGGGTTTGTTTGTACGCAATGAAATGGTGTGTACTAAAACTTTATATAACTACCTTTACCAAGGCATTTTTAGGGTCTTAAACCAATGGATTTGCCTTGTGTTATTCGCCATTCTCATAAGAAGCGACATAACAGGCAACACAAACGCAAGTTAGGTAAATCCATTGATCTGCGTGATGAATCTGTTGCTACCCGCGAAGAATTTGGTCATTGGGAGCTAGATACGGTCCGAGGAATAAAGAATAAAAGCGATGAAGTAATTGTTTCATTGTTAGAACGCAAGTCTCGCCTATATGTAGCCTTACGTTGTCTATCCGCTAAAGCTGTGGATGTAAAAATGACATTAGAAAATTGGTTGGAGTCTCTTAAGGCCGTTTCCGATGTATCCATGTTATGTAAAACTATTACGGCTGATAATGGCCGTGAATTTGCAGACATAAGTACATTAGAAACAGAGGATTTATCTATTTTCTTTGCTCACCCGTACTCGCCTGGAGAACGCGGTTCAAATGAACGACATAACGGACTATTACGCCGCTTTATCCCAAAAGGAACGCCCATAAAGGCTGTGTCAGAAGAAACGATTCAGCGGGCGTTACATTGGTGCAACAATTTACCCCGTAAGCTGTTGAATTACAAAACGCCTCAGAAGTCTTCATTGAAGAAGTTAATAAAGTTATGGATTTACAGAGTGTTCAATTTCATATTGCAATTTAAGAAATAAAAATATTTTTTTAAAAATTGGTTATTCAGAATTTTTAATTTCCTCTAGTTTTTCTTTCATCAAGTTTTCTAGCCAGTCTTCAAATTTTTCAAATTCAGTATCCTCTTGCCACTCTTCAGGAGGAATATCAGGAAAAAACACCAAAATTTTCATTTTCTTTTTGTAAGAAGGAAACCAGCTTGCCTTTCGTCATCGGTCATCTCTCTCAGGATGCCGATTTGGTCGCAGGGAAGTAGTGGGTTTTGTTGTCAGCTTTCGCCGCCTTCGGTTGACCAGTCGTGGACTTGCGCCAAGGGTTCATAGCTTTCGGGATCGGTGTAGATATAGGTATATTTGCCGTCCCAAACGAAGCGGGTTTCATCTTCGAGATTGTCTGAAAGGCGGAAACTGCCTACGTTCCGCACGCACCCTACGTTGGGATTGAGGGTTTTGTGTGGGCTTCGGCTTGCTAGACTCAACCTACGCTTGGTGTTAGTTTTACATAAATTAATGAGCAATATAAAACGTCTAAATATTTGAAAGATTTATATTTTAGAGTTTTTGTATTTGAAAAAAAGGGGACCTTGTGGGGAAAAGCTTGATCTAATCACGTTTATTTTTTTATGAGACCGAAAATTTAGAGATTCTTAAACCATCTAATTCAAAATGTGAAAATAATAGAAACTCCTCCTTCTGTTTTTATCTCACACTCATGTTCCCACTCCTCCCTTGATACAAATTTCCATTTAATATCGGCAAAAACCAAATATTGTACAAATTTTTCAATAGTTAATTTCCTATTAATTTTATATTTTTAGCAATAGTTACACCCTTTGAAATAAGGATCTATTGATAGCAAATAAATAACTTCATCCCTAAAAACCAATTTCTAATCCTTCCAAAAAAATAGAAAAACCACTTTCATATTATCGTCATCGTATAACCATTTAGACGAATGTTTGAATTGTTTCCGCTTTTTGAAAAACTACTATATGACATACCCACAGACAAATCTTCAAATCTGCCTGTTTTTTTAAGAAAGATGTGATATCCATAATAACCTCATTAACATTTTTTCCTAAATTTTTTTCATTTCCTCTTTTAGCTATATCCTTTCTTCTAGTGCTACTTTTGGGGTCATTTAAATCACCTTCAAAATCAGTCAGAGCCTTTTTAGCTGATCTTTTGCTGATGACATAATTTGTGAGTTGTCTTTCAGTTCAGAAATTATGTCATCAGCAACTTTTAATTTTTGAAGTAGCACTTTTTCATATCACCGAAACATTTCCATATTATTTCCCCTTTTATCATCTAAGGTTAAAAGGACTTCTGTTACTTTTTATTTCCTACAAAAATATCAGCATGAGGTCCTTTTACACTAACATCCGAAAATCTATATGGTTGCATTTTTGAAGTTGCTTTTGAAGCAAGGCCCTAATGGGTCCACCCATTCGGATCCTGATTGATGAAACGTCCAGTATCAGGCTCGTAATACCGCATCAGGTTGTAATGCAGCCCCTGTCTCTTCATCGAAGTATTGGTTCTGCAGTCTGAACGGCTGATGCGCGTCCTTATAAACCCGCTTATCCTTTTTCAGACGACACCAAGCGGTGTATTCGCCGTACCACAACAGATTGCCGTGGATGTCGGTCATCTCTTTTGGAATACCGATTTGGTAGCAGTGGAAGTAGTGGGTTTGTTGTCAGCTTTCGCTGTCTTCGTTGGTTCAGTTGCGGACCTGTGCCAGGGGTTCGTAGCTGTCGGGATCGGTATAGAGATAGGTATATCTGCCGTCCGGTTGGATTTCTTGCAGTAAACGGCTGCCGTCCCAAACGAATCTGGCTTCCTCTTCGAGGCTGTCTGAGAAGCAGAGCCGCGTGCGTGCGTTCCATTCGCACTCTACATCGGAATTGTAGATTTCATTGGCTACAGCTTGCTCATTTATAGAGACTGTATTACTTCTATATATCTGTCTGTTTTTTTATCCCAAAAAATGTACAAATAAGCAGTATCATGCTTCAACTTCGATATATCTAACTGCCCTAGAAACATTGCGGGAATATTATCAACGATAGGCCAATCAGGCTCCTGTAACCATTTAGGATGTTTATCCATGCAAATGAAATGTTCCTTTAACGATCTTTTTAAAAGTGGTCACCGTCTTAGGTTTGTACTTATCATACAAGGAATTTAAATAACCCATATCAGCTGGTATCCAGTTAGGAGTAGCCTCCAAAATCAAATCAAAATTTTTTTCTGTCGTTGAATTCGAAGAGTACGGGATATGCATGTAATCTAAAAATTTCCTGAAAATATCCACCAAATTTAACTTTGTATCAAGAGATGTCAAATCCTGACTAATTAAATATTCATAAGTGGAATTACTATTCATATAAGGTTTAGCTTTAGTATTTTCCAACAAGGAAATTAATTCTTGATTGGAATACAACGCCATTTCCAATTCTTCAGTTGATAATTTTTCTTCCACAAAAATTCTTTAAAATTTCTATTGCTTTCATAGCTAATCTCCTAGATTCTATAAGGGTCAAGCGCTGCATGTTGTTATCTAGTTACTTCTCTCAAATTAAAAAGGACTATGCCTATTCTTCTGCCCAAGGCGTCGTAGCTGTAGTATTGTAAGTGTCGGTAACGGTTTCGGGCAGCCATTGGGCGTTGTAGCTGTATCTTGTGGTGTAACAAGTGGGGGCGATGATGCTGATGAGGTTGTTAAAGAATCAATATTTCACACGATCTCAAAAGAAGGTATCAAGGTCGTCTGAAAAACAGAAACCGCGTGCGTACCGCACGCACTCCATGTCAGGACTGAAGATTTTCTCCGGGCTACGGCTTGTTGCTAATGAAAGAAGTATTATTGATGAATTAAGAATGTTGCCAAAATCCAGCTACTACATCAATATTATCTTTATTCTCTTTGTAATATATATACAATGCCCCATAATTAAAAGGGTAATTACCATTAAGAAGATTATCTGGGTAATAATCTTCATCTATACTCATCAAGTACAAATATCCGTTTTCTTCTAAATTTTTATAATAATATTCTTCTTCTTGAATCAGTTGCAATTCTCTCCCTACTGTTACTAAAACCAGATAAATCATCACTATTTGCTTTTCCTATACGGTTCAAAATAAATTCTATTTAAGTCCATATTTGTAAATGAAGTAATTTCACTTTCCTCAGATTTTGGATGAGTAAAAACTTTTATTGCACAATTAGGATAAATATTATTATCAAGCATAATATCATGATTTTTAGGCAAGAAAAATAGATAAGACAAAATTAGTTTTTAATGGATGTTCAAAACATCCATAAAACATCATTTCTGAAAATACAATCTTGTTTATCATCAAAATATTTAGAATATTTCTCCTATTCGATTAAGGCTAATTTCCTTAATCTCGTTCAAAATAACTTTTTCTTGAATAGCTTTAATCATTTTTATTTCCCATCCTCTTCTTAACAAGCCTATATAGATTCCATATCTAGTTAAATTTGTATTTAACTCAATGTTATCCATTGCCGATTGTGCTTTCAATTTTTAAGGATCAAATAAATTAGCATTTTGTAATAACTCATGCACTGATAATTTATCATTCTTATGTCGAGGATTTTTATAACCCGCAATACCAAACTCTGGCAACAACCCCAAACAATCTGTCTAACTAGTAGCGTTGTTAGCAAACGAATAAAGGTTATCCCCACCTACCAACCCAATCGGGTCCTGATTCACAAACCGATCGATCTCAGGCTCGTAATAGCGCATCGGGGTTTGTAATGCAGTCTGGTCTCTTCATCGAAGTATTGGTCTTGCAGTCTGAACGGTTGATGCGCATTCCGATAGACACGCTCATCTTTTTCAGACGACCCCTAAAGCGATGTATTCGCCGTACCATAAAGAGATTGCCGTGGATGTCGGTCATCTCGCGCGGTATGCCGATTTGGTCGTTGTGAAATAGGGCGAGATATTGCGCTTCGTCTTGGTTGTTGCTGAAGACTTGGGCTAAAGGGTTCGTAGCTGTCTTGGTCGGTGTAAATATAGGTGTAGCTGCCTTTGTAGGTGTACTCCTGAAGTAATCGCGTTCCGTCCCAGACGAAGTGGGTGCGTTTCGGTTCGGTGCTCGTCCAGGCAAGTTTGTCTTGGCGTTCTTTGGAGAGACGTCGTCCAAACGGGTCATAGGCGTATGTCCAGATCTCGGTGTTTCCGGCGGGCTTTTTGATTTCGGCGCGGACGAGTTGGTTTTTTTAAATCGTATTGGTATATTGGTTTTTCGCCATTAGGCAGCTGGCGGTAGATCAGGTTGCCCAGTGCGTGAATAAAAATTTTTAAAGAACGAATGTTTTAGACAGCCTTAATGCTGATTAATAATCGGATTATTAAAGAACCAATATTTCAGACAATTATTCTTCTTCTAAGACCATACGATTAAAACAGTCATACAAATTTTCTCCAACTAAATACATATTTTTGCATCTTTACTTCTTCAGGCATAGTTTTTCCAAAAATCATCAAAATAATCTTCTTCATCCCATTCGTTTTCATGGTACCAATAAAAATTTGTCCTATTTTTCCCCTTTTATACAAAAGACATATCCTATCTCCGCAGTTATTCTCAGTAATAGGTATAAAATTCGTAGGAATCCTATTTTTCCATATAGCATTGCTCAATGAATAGCCAGTTTGATACGATTCCCCTTCCCCATAGAAACAACCAAATTCCCTTTCTTTATTACAACATTTTCTATTGGTGAATCAGAGGATAACAATAGCTTGGTAGTCCATTGTTATACATGGTTAATTTATAAAATACTTCATTTAGATATGTCTCTCTCCAAAACACGTCAAATAATCTAAATAATCAGAAAAATTCTTTTCTATCAACATCTAGAAATTTTTGACATTATTTTTCGTGATACAGGATCGAAAGGCTTTGCTCCGACCCTTACAACTCCACCCATTTTCTCAATTAAACTCTTAATTTTTCATTTTCATTACTCCTTTCAGTTATAATTTTGTCAAATAATCAACATTTCTTCTTAGGTTGTTTATTACGCATCACACTGGCAGGACCTGTATGCGAATACAGTCATGTAAAGATTTAGGGACCAATTGACCGTATTCCTACTAGAATAATGCAAAATCAGATTATTTCATGGAGCGCAATATATAAGGTCATCTGGAAGTTTTGTGCAGGCTACGGCTTGCTTTACTATCAAGAAAGGTTAATTATTCCACAGTTTCAGCAGCTTCTTTTAACCAAAAATTGGATTGATTCGATAGGATTTAATTTTTCGCTACGAATAGTATTTTGTATAATCGGGTGGTAATACTTCAACATTAATCATTATTTCTGAACGAGCTTGATTTAAGGAGAATATTCCTTCATATCACACCGATGAAGTGCTTCCTCCATCACATTAATCCGGAAAATTGAATTCTTTTTCATATTCCACTTCTGTTTTTAATGAGTGAATATCAATACGATCTAAGAAAGCTTGGTTTACTTGATGGAAATATTGTGAACCAAACTCTAAGTAAGGACTATCTATCGAAGACCATTTAAAATCTGCAATATCGTAAGCATCCCAATTTTGAGCAATGCTTTGTTTTTTTAGTGCTTCATATGACCAAGCACTCACAAAAGGAGCAAGTGCCTCACCTGTGGTACTTAACACAAAGAAGTAAAAAGTTTCATTTGTCGAATTGAACAAATCTATAGCCGCCTGACTTGTTGCCTCTTCGATTGTAGCAACTAACTTTTCAAATATATCATCAGAATAATTCATCCTGCTACCTCCTTAAGTATTACATTTTTTACCAATCTGTCTTAAAGTACGTCTCAAAGCACGTCTAATTGCTTTTTTCCACGTCTCTATTCTTCATAGTTTCTACTACATTTTTTAATCGATCTCGTACCTTTTCATAAAATTCTCTATTATGCATTTCATTATGAAGGCGAGGATGACCAACAACGATCCCATTAGTAGGATCATTAATATCAATATTATAATCTGACGAGATTCTATATCAGGTTCCCACCGATTTACTTTACTACCAGATGCTACTATGTGACCTGCAGCCTGGCCTGACATAACTGACCGACCTTCCAATGCCATATTTCTACCAAGCTGTTGTGAGTTTGCTCTAGTACTACCGAGATTACCATCGCCTAAAGGACCTTTTTAGCAAGTCTCAAAACATCCACCCAAGCCTACACATTAGGCGCAAATTGGTACAAATTCTCTCCACCCAACAACCCAATCGGAGCCTGATTCACAAACTGCCCCGCATCAGGTTCGTAATACCTGAAGAAGTTGTAATACAGCCCCGTCTCACAGTCGGCGTATTGGTTTTGCAGGCGGAAGGGTTGGTATGCGCTATCCGTTACCTTGGTTTCTTCTTTCAGACGACCCCAGGCGGTGTATTCGCCGTACCACAGGAGATTACCGTAGATGTCGGTCCTCTCGCGCGGAATGCCGATTTAGCGCAGTGGAAGTAGCGGGTTTGTTGGCGTCTTTCGCCTTCTTCGTTGGTCTAGTTATGTACCTGTGCCAAGGGTTCGTGTGTACCTCACATATCCTACGTCAGGACTGGAGGCTTCATGCGGGCTACGACTTGTTTGGCTACTTTACAGTTGATAATTAAATTTAGAAAAATTATGTCTAATACTCTATTTTAAAATAAATTCTTTTTAAATGTTCTAAAATATTATCTAACTCTTCCTTGCTTAAAAAATTTGGTTGGTCTTAGTAAAATTTTGCTGTTTTTCGTATATAGGAAAAAGTGAAACTCATTATTTGAAAGAACATTTCTCCTTCAAATGAAATTTCATGTCCATTTAAAGAAACAATTAACATACCTCTTGAAATTTTTAATTACGAAATCATCCATAGTCATTACCTTTTGAATTATAACAGTTGAAATCTTTGTTTTAGGATCTATTATTACTATTTTTGTTATATTAGGATTGTTCTTCAAAGCGGGTAATCTCTATTTTCCCATATATTTCCTGGTCGCAGATCTTTGCCAATAACGCCTGTTACAGTACCAGAAGCGCATGTTGCATACTCTGATGAAATATCTTCCCATGCTTTTAATGCTTGCTTGGTTATTTTTGATCCCACGTAGGCATGATAATTTTTCTAGCTTCAATTAACATTTCTAATGTTGTTCCTCCATTAGATTTGGCAATATCGGCAGCAATATGTTGTCCACCAATACCATCTGTTCTACCTGACAAAAAAATGCTGTATTTGGTTCTGTTTTAACTTTGCTATTTTCACAGCATTTATTCAAACCTAGAGGATCAACCCACACCTGAGCATTAGGCGCAAAAGCATAAAAATTCTCCCCGCCCACTAATCCTATGGGATCTTGATTGTTAAACCGTCCGATTCTACTGTCGTAGTACCTGAAGAAGTTGTAATGCAGCCCTGTTTCTTCATCGCAATACTGATTCTGTAAACGGAAGGGTTGCTATGCGTTATCCGTTACCTCGGTTTCCTCTTTTAGACGCCCCCAGCCGGTGTAACTGCCGAACCACAAGAGCTTGCTGTCCTATCGGTCATCTCACGCGGGATGCCGATTTGGTCGCAGTGGAAGTAGTGGGTTTGTTGGCGGCTTTCTCCGTCTTCGTTGATGTGGTTTTTGATAGGCGAAAACCGCGTGCGTACGTACCGCACATATCCTACGTCAGGACTGAAGGTTTTCTCCGGGCTAGCTTCGCTTTTAATTATTAAACTGGAATCATTCTGCTAAAGCAATCATATAGATTTTTTACCAATTAAATAGATATTTTTGGAATTTTTACTTCTTCAGGCATTTGTACACCAAATTCATCAAAATAATCTTCTTCATCCTATCTCATTTTCATGATCCCAATAGAAAATTTGCCCAATTCTTTTCTCTTGAGTACATAGACAAATCAAATCACCAAATTCATTACTTGATATTGGTAGAAAATTATCTGGTATTCTATTTTTGTATTTTTCAAGCTTTCACTAATTTGGGAATTTTTCTGGTAGTTTATATTTTCACCATAAAAACCTAAATCACCACCATTCCATTCGATATTACGACCCACAGGAATATCGTCATCAGGATAACAATATTCAGGCAAATCACTATATGGGGTTAACTTAAATTCTTTTATAAATCCTGTCTCTCCACCAAATAATTCAAGATAATCCAAATAATCTGAAATTCTTCTTAGTAATATCTAAAAATTAGACATTGATTCTCTAGATGTAGGAATCAGTGGTTCAAATGTAAACCTTTGAACTCCACCCATTTTCTCAACTAAACTCTTAATTTTTCATTTTCATCACTCCTTTCAGTTATAATTTGTCAAATAATCAACATTTTTATTAGGTCGTTTATTACACATAGTACATGTATGTATTCCATATATGCGTTACATTAAAAACTAAAAATTTCATGTAGACTAAGAATTTCTTAAATCAGGAAGGATAATAGGTTTGTAACTAAGTACTTTTATCAGCTATTTCCTCGGAGCTCATGTTTGTCCAATATATATAATCGGATATATTTGGATCTCAGACCAAATTTACTAATTTTTTTCAAGGAGTACCTCTTCATCCTCTTCTGAACCTTCAAAATTTCTTAACTGATCAATCAGTTTGATTAAAGTCATAATCCATCCAACATAATCCTATCCTCTTCCATAAAGATTGTCCCCACTCCCATAACTCAATCGGATCCTGATTCACAAAACCGACCGACCGTCCTGACCATATCTCGTAGGCGGTTTTTGGCCTAGATTGTTAAGAACCAATATTTCAGACGACTTCGAAAAAGAATTGAGGTCGTCTGAAAAATAGAAACTGTATGCGAACCACATACACTCTACATCAGGACTGAAGGCTTTTTGCGGGCTACGACTTGCTTAATAAATTTATTGAATATTCCAATTAAAAATACTTAAATGGATAAACATCAAACAAATTATTACTTATACTATTTACTGAATATATAAACTCAGTTTTTATATTATCCGTAAATGTCTCTCCTTCATCTAATAGGTGCTCTAAATCTCTGTATAACAAAAGCCAACTGGATAAATTGAGAAATCTATCCCTAAATTTGTAAAGCAAGATCTGGTATACTCTCCAGCATCATGATTATAATGAAAAAATGGTATTATCAATTTTATTTAAAAACCATCCATCTCCCTGTCCTGCTTTGCCCAATACTCCAAAAACACCTTTGATATTTCGGGATAATTACACTCTAGGTATCTATTTTCATTTAAAGCCTCTTCATAATTAAAAAGAGAAATATCAGGTATTATTTCTACTTCCTGATACTTAGCAATAAATAACAAATAGTTATTATCCAGCTTAGGAAGTTTTATCTAACTTTTTTAATTTCTACTTACGCTTAATACATATATTGAAAAAAATCCTCGGGAAATAATTTTTAATTTGAACATAAAAAGTATACTCCATAAATCACAAACCATGTATCGGATTGACCGGCTGACTGACCCCGACCGCCCTCTTTACGGTCGGGAAGTTATAAATAAAGTTGAATAGTACTTGTTATTGTGTTTCGACACTAATTTCCTGGTTAAAATTTTTGGATTATTTTTAAAAATCAATGATTAAGTTGATTTGAGTAGTGTTAAATATCGTACTTTGGTTTCTTAGGGCAATATATAAAAATTCAACAACTAACCATATAAATGAAATTTAGACAAATTAGAAAAGAATATATTTTTAAAACAGCAAGGAGTAAAAATATAATAAAGCCTTATTAGTAAAAAGCTTTGCACTCTAGTGATTCAAGTATTGAGAAAAATCATCGTATGTTATCTCAATCCAAGTTTTAGTAGATAGTTGCGTTATAGAAAAATATATAAGAGTTGTCACTATCATCAAAACTTATGATGTTATTTTTATCAACTTTGAAAAACTGGAAAAGTAGGCCCAATTTTTTTCCTCTAGATAATTTCTTTCTTGTATATATTTTACTTCCGTTAGAAAGTTTTGAAATTCACAACATAGTCCTAAGTCTTTGATAAACTTGGAAAATATATTCTAAAAATCATGAATTATATTGATTTTCATTTTTGGTTAAAGATTGCAGTAAATTAAATAGTTCACTTACTTCTCCTTGGGATATGTTGGAATAATAGCTAAATAATTCTATGAAGCAATCATTATCTATACTAGGATTTTCTATCGAGCTTAGTAAAAGTGTATTTAAATGTAAAGCATCTTCATTTTTGGGTTATCTGACATTTGATTTTTAATTAATAAAAATTAGATTGTCATGTCTTACTTTCTACATTTTAAGATATGGCACCATTTGATTGATTTATAATCTATTTTTATTTACGTTTTCTAAAAATTATTTAATAGTTTTACTATCTCTCTTTTTATTTTTCGCTGGATGAGTTAATTGCAATTCTAACGGCATTTTCTCCAAATTCATTTTTGTATATTTTTATCAGATCCATTATCAAGGAGTAATTTCACCATTTCTATATTTCCAAACATGCATGCATAATGTAGGGGAGTATATCCTAAGTCCCCTTTAAGATCGATCAATGCCCCATTTTGAAGAAATACAAGAGCATCATTTAAAGAATTATTTCTAGCTGCAATATGTAAAACTGTATCATCCATACCTCCTACTTGATTTATATCTTTAATAGTGTCACCCTAAAAATCAGGATGTGTCTCATATTTTTTTAAAATACATAATAATTCTTTTTCCATTAATTATTGTCCTTGACCAAGAATTTCTTCTCCAATTAGTGAATCTAACTCTATCCATGCATCTTCAAGTTGACTAACAATAGAAGATTTATTTTTATTTGATCGTCTTTTAGATTGAGATACCAAATATGTGTTAATTTTGGTATTTCATATAAATAAGACGCTAGTCTTTTTTTCAATTAGATTATGATTATGAGTATAATGCTTTATTTCATTCAAAAATTTTTAATAATTCTTGGTAGTCCTTTACATCAAATTCAAGATCCATTCTGACCTTATCAATAAAAACTATTATTTTCAAGTTTTTCTAATAATTCTTTCATGGTAAACTACCTTTTTAAGTTATACAAAAGCAAAAGGATTGCTTCTGCTGTAATAGTTTATTTATTTTTTAAAGTTAAGCGTTCAGTCCAATAGAAATAGATACACATCTTCCTCATTGTCGAGTAGAGATATATCGATAACTTTATCTATTTTATGACTAAATAATTTTTAGACAATAAAAAAATTAGGTTTGTTTATTAATTCTAGCCAATTGCTAATATTTTTATTTTGATAATAAACAAGGGGAATAATTCTATTGGTATTTCAGCTGAATCATTTATTCCTCCATAAAAGTATACATAAGCAATATCATTTTCTCTGGTGCAAAATTTAATATTTCATTTTTATCGATAAACTAAAATTTTTCTTTTGATAATTCTATATTTCTATAGGTGGTAAAAGTACGATTTATTATTTCACATGAGAGTGGATATGGAATAATTTTTCAGAATCTGAATTAAATCATTCAAAAATGAATTTCTTTCATTTTTCATTAAATGATTCTGTTTTAAAGTAAAGATCTTATTTCCTAAAGTTGTCATGATACCATTTCCTATGTTGTTCGGTTACATTATCTTTGTAGTACTTTCAAGAAAATGTACGATTCCCATTATTTCTTTTTTGAATAAGATTTCTATCCATTTTGGCAGTAGCTACATGCCAGTGTGGGCAAGGGTGTTTTGCAATCGGAAGGGTTGGTAAACGCTATTCGTTACTCGGGTTTCCTCTTTCAGACGGCCCCAACCGGTGTAGTTGCCAAACCACAAGAGGTTGCCGTCTTTATCGGTCATCTCTCTAGGGATGCCGATTTGGTCGCAGTGGAAGTAGTAGATTTCCTGTTTGCTTTCGCCTTCGGCATTGGTGTGGTTGTGTACTTGTGCTAAAGGTTCGTAGCTGTCGGGATCGGTGTAGAGATAGGTATATCTGCCGTCCGGTTGGACTTCTTACAAGAGGTGGCTGCCGTCCCAAACAAATCCGGTTTCCTCTTCAAGGCCGTCTGAAACTTTTTCGTTTTTTAGACGGCCTTTGCCTATCCTTCTGCCCAAGGCATCATAGGTGTAGGCCCAAGTCTCTTTGCTGCCGTCTTTTTTGAAGATTTCCGCCTTAACTAGTTGGTCGTGCAGGTCGTAGAAATAGTTCTGTACTTCGCCGTCTGCCAGTTCGCGGTGGATCAGGTTGCCGAGGTCGTCCCAGTCCGCTGGTCGGTGCTGTGGGTCAGGTTGCTGGTGCGGTCGTAGCCGTAGCTGCGTTTGACGGCGGTTTGGCCATAACCCGCCGCTACTTTGGTTTTGCCTTTGCCGCCTTCCGTCAGGTCGTTGAGGGTGACGATTTGCCTTTTCAGAGAACCTTGCGATGGCTTCTATGCTACTTCATTCAAGTCCATAATCAGGAATAGATAATTGAAATGGAGACAATATTAAAGACTCTCCGCTTTTTAATATTTTTACATGAAACAGTACAAGACCCATTGTCCAGCGTTTATCAGTTTGAATATCTAAATCACACTGTTCCTGTTCATTAATTGAAAAATGAATTCCCTGTTTATTTTCAAACTGAATTAATCCATTTACTAGAATACCAACAATAGCAAAAAGGTGGTATCCACATTGCTTTGTATAGCGTAGGAGTCAGTATCAGATAATTCAAAATAAAAAAATTTTCTGATATTCCAATATTTTTTTATTCTTTTCAATAATAAATTTTTCATACTCTATATAATTTTCAATTATCTCATCAGGATTTCATAAAATCAAGACAATCAATAAACTCATATGAATAAGCAAAAATTTCTAATATCTTGCGGTTTATAAGGTAACTTCATTATATTTCCTCCTTAAAATATAAGTATGATTTTCTCAGCAAACCGCTGAGCATTTTTCAGGGAATCGTGATTTTTGAACCTTAAATGAAAAATAAGTCATTTCTTTTCCATTATTAGGGCATTTTTCTTTTAATGCCTTGTTTATGTCTGATTCTATATTCTTCAATTCACTAGGCAAAATCTTTTCCCATTGCTCCTTTTGTTAGCATATCAGTAGCAATAAAAGCATCAATATCTGAAGATGGACTCCAGTTCAGTACCCTTATAACTACTTTTCCCTGAAGCGGTACTACCTCTTATTCCAACTCTCGCATCAGAGGCAATACTTTTAATATCATTTTCACGTTTTCCTACCTCAAGTTTAGTGTACTCAATAATGTCTTCTCTAGAACATGGGGTATTGCATGCACCAGGAGTGGGAGATAAACCTAGTAAATCAACCCAAACTTGTGTATTTTTTGCAAACCGATAAAGATTCTCTCCACCCAGCAACCCAATCCTATCCTGATTCACAAACCGCCCCGCATCAGGCTCGTAATACCTGAAGAAGTTGTAATGCAGCCCGGTCTCTTCATCATAATACTGGTTTTACAGTCGGAAGGGCTGGTATGCGTTATCCGTTACCTTGGTTTCGTTTTTAGTTTGCCCCAACCGTTATAATCGCCGAACCAAACCAGTTTGCCTTCGCTATCGGTCATCTCTCGCGGGATGCCTATTTGGTCGCAGTGGAAGTAGTGGGTTCGTTGTCAGCTTTCACCGTCTTCGTTGGTTCAATCGCGGATTTGTGCTAAAGGTTCATAGTTGTCGGGATTGGTGTAGATATAGGTATATCTGCCGTCCGGTTGGACTTCCTGCAAGAGGTGGCTGCTGTTCCGAACGAATCCGGTTACTTCTTTGAGGCCGTATGAAAAACAAAAACCGTGTGCGTGCCACATACACCCTACGTCAGGATTAAAGGTTTTGTGTGAGCTATGGCTTGTTACAAGGACTAATTATTGCATAATTTTGTTGTTTTAATTTTTGGTCAAAAGAATTTTTCCAGGAAGATCAAATCATCCTTGCTAAAACAATCCATTATCATTTTCTAATACTTTTTATCAAACAATAAAAATATTCTGTATTAAAGGATCATTTAGTGGTAATTCATTCTTATTTATAATAAAAATAGCGGTTAATGCTTTAAAACGAAAAAGCCTCTGGATAAAGTGCTAAATATTTTAAAACTTCTTTGCTACCGGAATGGAAGGCCATAATGATTGAATATGATTTTGCTGCAATGCTTTAATACATCTGGATAGATGTTTTTTTGCATCATTCTCAGATTCAGGTAATTTAATGGTATCTCCATAAGGAAATGAGGTAATAGGGGCGCTTTAAAAAATGCGCCTGCGAGATAGATGGTTGTACAAATACTAAATCATATGGGTTTGACGATTTATCATAAGGAGGAACATTTTGGGAGAAAAATTTCCCATTTCAGAATTGTATGCATATAGGTGAAGTATGACCCCTCGAAAGTACGAGAATTGCTAAAGGATATTTCACCATAAACATATTTTCCTTTTTAAATTTAATCCTATCTTTTTAGAAAATTAGCATCAGGAATATTTAAATTATTTTTAAATATTCAATAAGGCCTTGAATAAATTCTTTACTTTTCATAATTATCCTTCTTAAAATCAATCTTTGAATACTAAAGTCATAAAGCGAGCAACACCTTTGGAGGACCCCACATCCGTTTGCTTATCCTTATTTTTTGTTGAAACCATATATGCAGCCTTCGGACATTTTCCCCAGCATTGTGCGGTTTTTTCAAATTGAAAGCCCTGATCTCTTTTGACCTTTCGTTAATCGTCTGTATTATTTTTTTACCTCAATAAAATAGATTTTCCCATCTTTCATTGCGACTATATCAAGCCGTATTCGTAGGTAAGATATAGAGTAAGAGTGAACGATAATGAGATTATTCAAACTACCTCGAAAAAGGATTGAGGCCGTCTGAGAATTGATTTTAGACGACCTTGATGTTTTTATTGGGGCTCGATCTAACCTATGGTCTAAAAAGGTCTTAAAGAGGTTTGTTACCTTTAAATATATTAAATCTTGATAGATTAGCTCTTTTGATTGAATGTGTTTTATAGCTAATTCAAGTTCATAAAATTCATTAAATTCTTCTATCTCATAATCTTCAGCCTGATCCAATTTATTTTTGGTACCGTATAGTAATATGTACAATAAGTTCCATTATTTTTCTTAATAGCAAATACTTGATAAACAACCTCCATCAATTTCAATAAGTTCATCATATCCTTTTGTTTGTAAATTAGTTAAATTTAATATATCTATTTTCCTATAATATCAATACGCGCTTGTTTCCCATCCGGATGTCTAATATTTATATGCGGCTACTTTCCATATCCTGTTCCTTGTGGATCATCATGTCCTTTACAACATCCAGTTGCTTTATCCATAGCATAATCTTTTCCTGATTCACAAACCGACCCGCATCAGGATCACAATAGCTGAAGAAGTTGTAATGCCCCCCCATCTCGCGGTCGGCGTACTGGTTTTGCAGGCGGAAGGGCTGGTATGCGCTATCTGTTACCTTGGTTTCCTCTTTCAGACGCCCCAGTCGGTATAGTTGCCGAACCACAGCAAATTACCGTCCTTATCGGTCATCTCCCTAAGGATACCGATTTGGTCGCAGTGGAAGTAGTGGGTTTGTTGGCGGGTTTCTCGTCTTCGTTGATATGGTTTAGACAGGCGAAACCACGTACGTGTGTACCGCTCAGGCCCTAAGTCAGGATCGGAGGTTTCGTGCGGGCTACGGCTTACTATAACTTACTAACAGAGTCTTTCATGTTAGAGGAAGAAATTCCATCTTCAAATTATTAGTCTCAACTAATTCTTTGAATTTATCAGAAAAAGCCCAAATTAAATCATCATTTATATCTTTTGCACAAAAACTCAAAAACCAGATATATTTCCTAAAAATACAGGTGGATAATCAATAAACTTCTCCATCTATTTCATAAAAATTTGATTTTTCCATATCTACTAATTTAGTAGTTAATTTGATTTTTCCAAGGAAAAATTTAAATTCATCATTCTTGATTCTAAGTTTAGCCGGAAAAATCTAATTCATTTTTTAATTTATCAGCTAATTTATTAATGAAAGTTTCAGAGAACAATAACATCTTAGGAATTGTTTGAATATAATCTGTTTCAGAAATATTTTTGAGGTATATCCACTCTGAGCTATAAAAACTGCTTCATCTGTATAATTACCTTTATTGTAATTAATAAATTCTACAATTTTTCTATCATCCTGTTTTTAAGTCCACATAGGCTTCTTCATTATCAAAGCAGAGTATATTTGATAAAGAGTCATCATTTTTTTCCTTTCTTACTATTACTTTTTAGAAATTGATGCAGCACAAGTATATTTACCGGTCCTAAACCCTTCTCTTAATTTGTTTTGCATTTTTAATATCTCTTCGGTGTTGTCAAACAATACTTTGATGCCATAACCGCATAGAGGCCGTTGTTATTGTTATTATAGATTTCTAATAAAATTAATTTGGTCAGATAAATTATCTTTCTTAAAGATAAGTCTATTTCTTTTATTATCAGTAACATAAATAATATCTTTAAGTTTTTGCTTAATTCGCCCAAATCTCCAATAATACTGCTTAATTGTAGAAATGAAATTGAACAAATAAAAATCCATAGTGAACCTTGTGTTATGATTTAGGTGTCTAATCAAAATATAACCGAGGTAATCACTATGGACTACAATAATCATAACACGACATTACGCACAAACAAACACTTAAACTTCGAAGAACGATTTTATTTAGAAAAGAGAATCGTTCTAGGAGATAGTATTACTGCAATTTCACGTGCACTGGGTCGTTCTAGAACAACTATTTATACAGAATTAAAACGCGGTACTGTGATTCAAATTCGACAAGGTAAATCTCAACTTGTATATTTAGCTGATTCTGGACAGGCAACATATGAAAGACAACGTGGGGGCTCCTTTAATACCATGAGAGTTGGTGCTATAGAAGCCTTTATAAATTGGATTGAAAGCAAAATTCTAAATGATCATTGGTCTTTTGATGCTGCTGTTGGATATGCTAAACATAAGGGTTTGTTTATGCGTAATGAAATGGTTTGTGCTAAAACTTTATATAACTATCTTCACAAAGGTGTATTAGGTATAAAAGCAATTGATTTACCATTGGTAGTACGGCGTTCCCAACGAAAATCTATTTCTAGAAAACATAAGCGAGAACTTGGTAAATCCATAGAACTTCGTAATCCTAAGATTGAAACGCTCGAGGAATTCGGGCATTGGGAATTAGATACCGTCCGTGGAACAAAAGATAAGACAGACCATGTTTTAATCTCTTTACTTGAGCGTAAAAGCAGACTGTATGTGGCTTTACGATGTCCATCAGCACGAGCTGCTGATGTAAAAGAAACACTGCATACATGGTTAAATACGTTTAAAGATGTTAATCTATCCCTACTTATGTAAAAACAATAACTGCAGATAACGGTTTAGAGTTTTCAGAGATATCTGATTTAGAAAATGAAACTTTGTCTATTTATTTTTGCTCGACCTTATTCTGCTTTGGGAACGTGGATCGAACGAAAGGCATAATGGTTTACTTTCGTAGATGTATACCGAAAAGGAATGCCAATAAAAGCCGTTTCAGAAGAAACAATTCAACGAACACTTCAATGGTGCAATAATTTGCTACGCAAGCTTCTAAATTATAGAACCCCTTTGGATGTTTTTTTCTTGAAGAAGTTAATAAAATTGTAGATTTGGATACTGTTCAATTTCATATTGCAATTTAAGAGATTTATTATTTTTTTATTTGCTTTTGTTAAACAATTATTGTAACTTTTGCCAAACACTCTAAAGGGATTTAATCCTAGAAAAATCTACCCAATTTACGATACTAAATGCATAAGTATAAAAATTTGTACCTCCTAAATATTTAATAGGATTGTGATTCATAAACCGCCCGGCCTCTGGCTCGTAATAATCCCTGAGCCAAAACCAGGTTACCATCCTTATCAATCATCTCTCGGGATGCCGATTTAGTCGCAGTGGAAGTAGTGGGTTTGTTGGCTGCCTTCACATAGTCTTAAAAATTCTAATATGTAAACAATGCTAGAATTTTCTACATATTGCGATATTACGCAGTTATAGCTTGTACAAATTATTGTGCCAAATACCCTGTGTCATAATCTAAATCGTCAGTTTCCACAAACTCATCTAAGAAATTATATATTTCTTCATATCTACTTGAATTGGTATATTTATTGCATGGAAATTTACATTAAATGCTTCAGACTCACATCCAAGATCTATTAGTTTAGTTAATATTTTATCTTTAAATTTCTGATTTTCATTAAAGAAAAACAATCCGCAATGTACTATTTTTTTACTATGAATTATAGTTTTTATCATATAATAAGTAATTTTCTTCCGTTTGTATTCCACTAACAATATCACCTAAAGAGATTTTTGCTATAAAAAGGAATATTATTTATTTTAAGATAGCTTCTTCGATCTCTTCTGCTCCAAAATGCTTCCATAGATACTGGAGGATAACCATCAATTACTTCTAGATTTAAAAAGCTTTTTCATTTTAATCACCTTGATATGTACCCATATAAGACCATTGTATCCCAAAGTTTTGTGTTTAGATAGAATAATCTCAATTGCTATTCTATTAAATTCATAACTATATCTCATTAGAATACCCCCTTTACTGGTTAGCCAGTAAAGGGGGTAGATATCATAACCCAAAGGGCTTTCAAATTGTGGCGGAGAGGGTGGGATTCGAACCCACGGCCCTTGCGGAGTCACTGGTTTTCAAGACCAGCTCCTTAAACCACTCGGACACCTCTCCATAACGGTACTATTATATCAGATTGGTCCAATAATAGCAACAATCTAATATAAAGCAGAAAAAGCTGGCTCATAGCCAGCTTTTTCCATATGTATTTAATGTTGAATAAAGTTTTTCAACTATTTACTATCAAATTATGCTTTCATCTATTTGCTACGGAATTAAGCATTCAACAACTCTCAAATATTAGAACAAGTCTTTTTCCACATGCCAAAGATGGCAATAGCGGAGCAAATAACAGAAATAATGACAACTTTCACAAAGCCGTCTGGATCATCTTGAAACGGCAAGTGTACGTTTGTCCCCCACAAGCTAAATATGATAGTTGGCACGGCCATGGTAATCGTTAAGGTTGCCAACATTTTCATGACCATGTTGAGATTGTTAGAGATGATAGACGTAAAGGCGTTCATCATGTTCATCAAGATATTGGAGTACATTTCAACCATTTCCATGGCCTGTTTATTCTCGATGATAACGTCCTCTAGTAAATCCTCATCCTCTTCGTACATTTTGAGCAAATGTCTATAAGAACTATGACCACGCAAGCGCAATAGACGCTCCATAACTGTACCATTCGTACGCAATGCAGAGGTAAAGTATGTCATGGATTTCTGTAATTCCAATAATTGGAAGAAGTCTTTATTTTTTGTGGTATGACGCAATTGAACTTCAATGTCGTCTGTACGACGGTTGATTTGTTGCAAGTAACGCAAGAACATAGTCGCTGTGCGGTACAAGATTTGGAATAAGAAACGAGTCTTTTTAAACGTATAGAACGTAGAAATCTGATTGGAAATAAACGGATACAACACTTCAGATTCTTCGAGGCAGACTGTAATAAAGAAGTCCGGCGTCAAGAAGATACCAAGCGGCACTGTATCGTACATATCGTTACCGCGAACAACTGGAATGTTGATAACAACGAAGATATAATTGTCCTCTAACTCCACGTGAGAACGTTCTTCCATATCGAGGGCGGTCTTTAAAACGTCCGTTGGAATTTCTGTCAAAATATTGATAAGGGATAATTCATCGGGGTCTGGGTTCACCAAATTTACCCAAGAACCTTTTGTGGCATCTGATACAGTGCAGTCTGCAACTAACTCTTCTTCTATGTGTTTGTACACCGTGATCATGCTATCCCTCCTTCCAACGAACTTATAGTAATCATCTAATAAATTATATACTATTTTATAGCTATTATTCAATTCAATTGTGAAAGTTTTGTGTATCTAGAACATACATATACAGTTTTATGTCTATTTATGATGTACAAATGTATAGTAAAAGTATCGTAAATATTTAATCCACATAAAAATAACCTCTAAGTTAGTTAGTTACCAACCTAGAGGTTATTTATATCGGCCCAATCTATCTCAGATCAGGATAATGTAATTTATTTCGTTCCTCTACAGAGCTATAAACTCTGCTTTCACCTAATTGCGGCGCAAGATACGAACAGAGTTCAAGATACAAAGGATGGATACGCCAGTATCACCAAATACGGCCCACCACATGGATGCATAGCCCATGAGGCCAAGCGCCATGATAAGGATTTTTACAGCAATAGCGAATACTACGTTTTGCCATGCTACACGCAATGTCGCTTTGGACAAGTCAAGGATATGTGCAATAGCAGTCAAGGACGGACGCATGAATACAACGTCTGCCGCTTCGATAGCCGCATCAGCACCGCTACCCATCGCGCCACCAACATCAGCACCAGCAAGTACTGGAGCATCGTTGATACCGTCCCCTACGAACATAGTTGGACCATATTCAGAGCGAATATCTTGTACTACAGATAATTTATCTTGTGGCAACAATTGAGCGCGAACAGCACTTACACCAGTTTCTTTAGCGATGTAATTTGCACTTGCTTCAGCATCACCTGTAAGCATAACAGTTTTAATGTCTTGACCATTAAGATCAGCAATCGCTTCAGCAGAGTCTGGACGAGCTTCATCGGCGATGATGATACGACCAAGGTATGTATTACCTTCTGCGACAAGAACTTCTGTGCCATATTCAGCAGGTTCTGTTGGATAGCCTTGAACCGCATAGCGTTCCATAAGACGACGGTTACCAACAAGAACTTGTTGACCATCAGTCATACCTACCATACCTTCGCCTGCCAACTCTTGAACAAAGTCGGATGCCTCTACAGTAATGCCTTGTTCTTTTGCTTCAGACACGATGCTTGTTGCGATTGGATGAGTAGAAACGGCTTCGATAGCTGCCGCCATGGACAACAATTGAGTATTGCTCACATGAGAGCCTACAGTTTCTACATTTTGTACTTTAAATTCACCAGATGTGATAGTACCAGTTTTATCAAGAGCTACGGCTTTCACATTAGCCAACGCCTCGATAACACGACCACCTTTTTAAGCAAGATACCGTGTTTAGACGCATTGCGATACCGGAGAAGAATGCAAGTGGCACGCTAGCACCAATGCACATGGGCAAGAAATAACGAGGAATGTTAAGGCTGTGTAAATCCATTTATGCCATTCACCTGTAATAAGGGATGGGATAATAGCAACAGCAAGAGCCAGGAATACAACGATTGGAGTGTATACGCGAGCAAAACGCGTAATGAAGCGGTCGATTTTAGGTTTAGAAGATGCTGCATTTTCCACGGCATCAAGAATTTTAGTAACCATGGATTCTTCAAGAACCTTTATCTACACGCATCGTAATGCGACCAGATCTCATTGATGCAACCAGACATGAGTTGAGTACCAGGTACAGCGCGAACCGGTACAGGTTCACCTGTTACAGGCGCTGTGTTAACGCGAGTTTCACCTTCAAGCACTGTGCCGTCTAAAGGAATTAAATCGCCAGGGCGAACTTCGATAGTACTGCCTACCTCAACCTTTTCAGGAGCCATAACTACGATTTCACCACCGCAGCATGTATCAACAACACGCACCTCTTGAGGACGCATATCGACAGCGTTCATGATTTCTGTACGACTGCGATCTGTAGCTTTTTCTTCGAAGAACTCACCGATACGGTAGAACAAGATAACGCCTACGGCTTCAGGTAATGCATCGATAGCAATAGCGCCCAATGTAGCGATAGACATCAAGAAGTTCTCGTCGAACACTTGGCCTTTTAAGATATTGCGACCTGCGATACGCAATACAGGGAACGCAAGAAGAATATAGGCAATATAGTAAATTGGGTTTCGATAGACTCTGGCAAGCCGATGGACGGCACAACTGTAGTCAAACCCTTCGTAGGCCATGAATAACAAGCCTGCTACGATAACTGCAATTGTTACTGCATCACTGCCGTGATCGTGATCATGACCGTGGTCATCCATAACCGCTTTAGATTTACGCTCGTAATCGGCTACTGTTACGCCCTCTTCGATGGAGTCACAAATATCTTGAATATCGCGTTTTAACGCTTCACGGTCTTCCCATTCACCAGTTAAACGCAATTGATGTGTTGCTACTGTGAAGTTAGCAGATTCAATACCATCCATTTTGCGGATGCGATCTTTCAATTTTTTGCTGCGCAGTTCGCACAGTTCAAGTCCTTCAGCAATAATGTTTCTTCCATGATATCTCCTTTGATAATAGTGAAAGTTCCTATCCTGTATTGTAAGTTAATTCATTATCTATTTCTAATACTTATTAGACATATCTTGTCCATATCTTTTTAGATATGTTCTTAAACATTTTTCATCAGATACTTTTTTATATGAATATCTGTTCATATGTTTATATTACATCAAGGAGATTAAATGTCAATACAAAAATCATATTCAATATATATCAAATTTTATTTACTTTAGTTCTAACTATATTCACCTTATATCAAATTTCGTTCTACCAGAATTTATGTGCTACATCAGCTGGCAGTTGGTGTTCCGTTTCAACGGCGTAATTCATCTTCGCCATCTCTTGATCTGTAATCGTATGATTCAAACTTTCTAATACAGGGCGCAGTTCAGGATGAGCAATCAATACTTCGCTACGCACCACATTACCAGACATATAAGATGGATATAAATGTTTATCATCTTGTAACACCGTAATCGGTGCAATACTTAATTGACCATCAGTCGTGAATATCGGCATTGCATCCACCTCATCACGACCAATAGCCGTATATTTTAGCCCTATATCCATATCTTTAGTAGCTTTAAAACTCATGCCATACACGCGTTGTAATCCAGCATAGCCATCTTCACGTCCAAAGAAATCATATTCCCCTCCTAATGTTAGGGATGGTGCTATACGAGCAAGATCAGAATACGTTTTTACGCCATAACTCTGAGCAATTTTCATTACGCACCCTATGCCATAGGTATTATTAAAACCGTACATGCCGACCCACTCAAAATTATATTTCTCTTTATAGGCCTGTGAAAGCTCATTAAAATAGACTTTCATCATACGTATCCGTACGTTTTAGTACAGCAGACCAAGCCGTACCCAGTATATTCAGGATATATATCAAATTGGCCCGGAAAAGCATAGCTGGTTGAATATTTGATGTACCACCACCGACACCTTCTGTAACCTCTACGGTTAAATCAGTCTTCTTCTCGATTAATTCTTTTAAGATATTCCCCAAAATAAGCTGTTCCGTCATAGGTTTCGTTGCAATATGAATAACATCGGTCTTCACATGACGGTAATGCATAGCCCAGCCACCTATACCCATCGCAATTATCGTCATAATCGACACAAATATAATCGTATAGCGCTTCATATGAGGGCTAATACGCGTTACTCTTTCACCTAGAGAAAAGAGAGCATCAACAGTAATAGCTAATAGGGCAATCAGTAGACTGCCTGCAATTGTCAAAGCACTTTGATTTGTTGTAATCCCCCTATAAATCGCCACACCTAAGCCACCAGCACCAATAAAAGATGCAATACCTGTCAAGGCAATGGTCATAACGAGCATAGTCCGTATACCAGCCATAATAGTCGGCATAGCCAAGGAATCTCTATATTCCACAAACGTTGAATCCACGTGAGCCCTAACGCAATTCCCGCTTCACACATAGCTTGATCAATTTGGTTAAGACCAGTAAATGTATTTCGTACCATCGGTAATAAGGCATAGATAACCAATGCAATGATAGCGGTCGTATTACCAACACCCGATACATACAACAAAAGGCCTAACATCGATATAGATGGAATCGTATATAGGAAATTAACCACTACCATAACGGGCGCAGCTAGCCGTTTATATTCGTATATAAACACACCCAATAATCCACCGATGATGGTAGCAATAACGAAGCTAATACTGAAATTTCTATATGTTCCCATAACAACTGGAGGAAAAATCATAGCGATTGATAAGTAATGATATGACCTCATGCATTACAGATACCGCCTTTCTCATAAAACAATACAAAGAGTATATATAGTCATATAACAGCTAATCATATAGGGTATTTTTATACGAGAATATAATTAAATTACAACCCTTTTTCATCATTGTATACCGAATCACACCTTAACTCTAGCTCCTTAAACCATATATAAAGACAACTCTTTATATTGTCATATCATACAGATTCAATTCCTTAATAGATCTAAAGGGAATATCTATGCCTTGAACAGATATAATTTGCATTTGCGCACTAATCCTATCAACAGCCCCTATAAGCTCTGTATATCTTTGTTTATTGTAGTAAACAATTCGCACCCATTCTCCGCAATGTATAGTCTGTAAAACCTTATTTAACTCATCTACTTGATCCTCCGATAGCTCTACACGATGCTCTTTAGGCCGTGCCACAGCTGCCAGTAATACTTCAAATCCCTTTAATGCCGCAAAGGGCATAAATTGTTTCGCCCGTTGTAAACGAGACATACGATGTTTCATTAATGTATACCTCCCCTTATGCGACTAATCTATTTTCAATTGTGTTCTTCGTTCAATTGCCATTGTATCCATTACACTATTTATTCCCCATTATGGCCACCTACCAAGGTATTTCTAAAGCGCATTGTCCCTTCCTCTTGCAAGCTAGAGGCACGTAAAATAGCGTTTTTACCGAACTGCTCCTTGATAGATAACATCGCCTCATGTACTTGCCGCTCCTTTTCCTCTTCCTCCGTCGCAAGAGCAGCTAAATAAATCCTCCTCTTGAGGGATTGCAGAACGATTTGACTAAATCCTCAAAGCTTATTCCAATACGACGGATGAGCTCATTTTTATGGCAATGTTGTTCATATAATTTAATTACTGCCGTCGTTAATGCTTGCAATGAATCAGTGTACTGTTTAAGCTTTTTAGAACCTCCAGTAGAGCGCACCATTTCGTCTGCATAGCCGATATGAACGTGAATATGGTTCGTAACCCCTTTGATTTGTAAAAGCTCTAGTACCAAGGACTCTACCATTTCCCGCATAGGCACATACGCCTCTTCATATGTATAGTTACGCAACAAAATCTGGCTATGCGAGATAGAATGCTTAATAGGACGATACGCATGGATATCTGCAATCGTACAAGGTTCACGGCCCCAAGCATGATCGATGATGAGCTCGGCGTTAACGCCAAACTCCTTATATAGCTTAGCCTCTGGAACCATGGTAATACCATGCAAATCATACGCGCCATACTTGTGCAAGCGATTGGCTATGCCGTTACCAATCTGCCAAATGTCGGTCAAGGGCTGATGATACCAGATTTTCTCTTTAAAGAGGCTTTCATCAAGATATCCTATAAAATCAGGTGCATGTTTTGCGAGAATATCGAGAGCAATCTTGGCAAGGAACAAGTTTGTTCCAATCCCAACAGTAGCATAAATCTTGGTCGCCTCTAGCACCGCATCAAGTAGCATCTGCGCCAGCTCACGGGGCGTTTTCTTGTAGAGCGGTAAGTAAGGCGTAATATCGATAAAATACTCGTCGATAGAGTACACATGTACATCCTCAGGCGCCACATACTTGAGCAAAACCCCGTAAATCTCAGCAGACACCTGCATATACCGCTTCATATGCGGCTTCACCGTCAAATACTCAATGTGCGGAGGAATCTCAAAAAGACGACTGCGATTCTTAACGCCTAACTTTTTAAAGCCGGTGAAAATGGCTAATGTAATAGCCCTCTGCCACGAGACCCATCGGCTACCACCAAAGGCGTCGTAAACGGATCCAGCCCCAAATCGGCGCACTCCACAGACGCGTAAAAACTCTTCAAATCAATGCACATATACATTCGATCCGTATCAGCTGAACCCATACAAACACCTCCTCAAACCGCTAAATCACTAGACTCTACAAGAAATATAAAAAGAAGAATTTCTATGATTAGTATAACAAAAATACAGAGTATTTTCAAACATATGTTTGTTATTATAAAGGTAATTTATAGAAAAATAAAAGCACCTAACACTAGATATATAATCTAATGTTAGATGCCTATGTATTTAACACATTATTAAATATAGCTATTTATTTCTATCTAACAAAATCCAACATCCCCAAAAATACTCCCTAGTCCTAATACAATTGAAACAAGGCCATACACAATAGTTATCCCTTACATTATCTATACTTACTTCTCCATTTTTTTGCAAGCACACCTGTCGGACTAAATAGAACTACAGGTCCACCGATTGGTCCAAAAGGAATATAAAACTCTACACTTTCAGCAGTATGAGTCTCACCATTCAAGATATACTTAATATCATAACCATAAATATATTTATCCATACCACGAGCTAATGGTAGTTCCTTTATAACTCGTGGAAGTACAGACACAATCGTTACTGAGTTCCATTGCGACGTAATACAAATCGTTTGATAATTAAATACAACCCACTAAGTATTAACCAAAGAGCCACACAACAGAAAGTAAAATACAAAAACTCCATGCCTCTACCCATCACGCGTCCTTTTCCCAACAATACACTGAAAACTATCTAGTTCTACTATATTGATGGGACACCTATATTTGCTAACGTGATAAAAGAAAGCACTATACCTATCGCAGGGCGACATCAGGTCGTTTAGGAGCAAAGAAGATAGGTCCTTTCTTTTTAATTAAAATGTAGCTATGTCACGGGGCCCCCTCAATATAGGCACCCCACGATAGTTTTCATTATTGTTCCGGCCCCATGTCTCGGAATTCCACGTCTTTAAATTGTGTTAATTCCCCAATAAATCGAAGTTCCACGGTACCGACGGAACCATTACGGTGTTTACGAATGAGGACTTCTGCATTGTCCCCTTTTTCTGAATTTTCATCGTAATATTTATCGCGGTACAAGAAGATAACGATATCCGCATCTTGTTCGAGGGAACCAGATTCACGAAGGTCAGACAGTACAGGCCGTTTATCTGGTCTGCTTTCAACACTACGAGACAACTGAGACAAGGCGATGAGAGGCACGTTAAACTCACGAGCGATCAATTTGAGGTTACGAGAGATTTCAGATACCTCTTGTTGACGGTTCTCGCTGCCCTTTCCAGAGTTACGGCCTTGCATCAACTGAATATAGTCGACGATAACGAGATCGAGACCATGTTCCACCTTAAGACGGCGCAATTTAGAGCGCATATCTTGTACGGTAAGGCCCGGCGTATCATCGATAAAGAGCTTGGCTTTGCTCATGCGATCCGCTGCGGCAATAACCTTTTCCCAGTCAGTAGGGTCCATGTTGTATGCACGGCGCAGTTTTTCAGAGCTCACGCCTGCCACGGAGGACAGAATACGAGCAACGAGCTGCTCCTTGCCCATTTCTAGGGAGAAGAAGGCTACCGTCTTGTCGTACAGCATCGTTACGTTTTGAGCGATGTTCAAGGTGAAAGCCGTTTTCCCCATCGCAGGACGGGCTGCTACGAGGATGAGGTCAGATTTTTGTAGACCATTAAATACATGGTCCACATCTTTAAAGCCTGTTGGAACGCCTGTAATAGCACCATCATGCTGTTGCAATGCGTTCAATCTATCTAAGTTAGATAATACGATCTCACTAATTGGAGCAAAAGGAAGATTCAGATTGAGTTTGACCACTTACGTCTCAGCACCATTTGCTCTGCCTTGTTGAGGATAGCTCGTTGGTTCATCTTCGCCAGCGTACGTCATGCCTACGATTTTATTCCCCTGCATCGATAAGGCGGCGCAACTGAGCTTTCTCGCTAATGATCTTCGCATGTTCCTCCACATTGTAGGGACACCGATTCATTAGCAAGAGATGTAATATAAGCAAGACCACCTACCGCATCGAGTCGCTTTCGACGATCTAACTCTTCACCAACAGTGATAAAGTCCGCCGTCTTATTAGCGTGCACGATTTCTAAAAATAGCATCATAAATAATACGATGCGCATCGCGGTAAAAGTCTTCAGATTTTAAAATGCTCGTCACTGTATCAACAACAGCGCCCGAGTTCGATCCATTGGTTAATAAGGCCCCCAAAACGGCCTTTTCCGCATCTAGATTATGCGGTGGAATGCGTACATCCATGATAATCCCCTTCACACAACCACTATGGATAAAAGAATTCACCATACTCAAAGAGCATGGTGAACACTATTATTCAGCTACTACATTAACCTTGATAGTACTTGTAATCTCAGGATGAACACGAACTAAAACGTCATGTACGCCTAATGTTTTCAATGGTTCTTTGATTTCGATTTTCTTTTTATCGATATCTACTTTGTACTGAGCTTTAGCTGCATCGGAAATGTCTTTTGCAGTAACAGAACCGAATACGCGACCTTCTTCGCCCATGCGAACTTTTACAGTTACTTCAACCTTAGTCAATTGAGCTGCCAAGATTTTAGCTTCATCGTTCGCTACTACTTTGTGGTGAGCAATGGAGTCTTGTTTTTGTTTTGCGTTATTTACGTTCGTTGTTGTACCTTCAAGGCCAAGACCTTTTTTAATCAATACATTACGACCATATGCGTCGCTAACTTCAACGATTTCGCCTTTTTTACCAACTTTTTTAACGTCTTCTAACAATACTACTTTCATTGTTGTTCCTCCTCTTGTTCAGCGGAATGAAGGGCTTCTAGAGCACGCTCTAAGATGGCCTGCTTCGCTTCCTCTACGGTCATACCTTGTAATTGGGCACCAGCCACAGTTCTGTGACCACCGCCACCCAAGGCTTCCATTACAACTTGTACGTTTACCTTGCCTTTGGATCGAGCGCTAACGCCGATACCGCCGTCATTCAAGGGAATACAATACAAAGGCTGCTTCAATATCTTCATTACTGATGAGCATATCCGCACTTTGTGCAGCTAATGCCATCATATCTTTCAAACCTTCAGGTGCTACGGAAATAGCAATCCCTTCGGTACGATTGGCTTCAAATACTATTTTAGCACGCAATTGAACAGAATCGAAGGTTTCAATAAATAATTGTTTCACCTTTTCGATATCCGCCCCTGCACGGCGCAAGAATGCAGCCGCTTCAAAGGTACGCGCACCAGTTTGTTGAACAAAGTTCTTCGTATCTAAAACGATACCTGCATAGATGCCTGTAGCTTCCGCTTTTGAAAGCTTCACAGGAACACCTGCATATTGTACGAGCTCTGTAACGAGCTCAGATGTGGACGATGCAGTAGGCTCCAAATACGTAAGCAATGGGTTTTCTACAAAGTCCGCTGCGCGACGGTGATGGTCGATAACGATGCGTCGTTCAGAAATTTCAAGCGCCTCTGGGGCTGCTACCAGTTCTTGACGATGCGTATCACACACGATAGTGAGCGTATTCGCATCTACCCATACCTTTGCGCCTTCTAGGGTGATAAAATGCTCTTGCCAGAACTCAGATTCATTGAGAACGGCCACCATTTTATCGATAGCACTCGATTCTTTTGAAAGTACAACACGTACGTCTTTACCAAGTGCTCGAGCAATAGAGGTGACACCGATGATGCCACCTAATGCATCATAGTCTTCCCGTTGATGACCCATAACAAGAATCTTATCAGAGTCGATCATGAGCTCATGCAAGGCTTGAGATACGACACGAGCACGAACACGTGTGTTCTTCTCAACACCTGCTGTATTACCACCGAAGAAGCGGGTACTTTCACCATCCATAATACACACTTGGTCACCACCGCGCCCTAATGCGATATCTAAGGCTGCGCGAGCACGACTAGACACATCTTTTACAGAGCCTACGTTCTCACTAATACCGATAGAAATCGTAGCTGGCACCTGACGCGGAGAAGGTAATTTTCGAATTTTCTCAAGGATTTTAAAACCCTTTTCCTCCATCGCGCGAAGAGCGCCACGAGAGATGGCAAAGGTATACATATCATCTTGGAAGTTACGCACGAAACCTTCATGGCCGTCGATTTCATCTACGATGATATTGTTAATGTCGGACCAAACGCTTGTATATTCGCGGTCACTAAGACCTTTTGTCAACTCTTCGAAATTGTCGATTTGAATCATGCCCCATACAGGCTGATCCTCTTCAGCCTTAATACGCGCCTTTTCTACTTCTGTAATGTTTTTGAAGTATAGCGCCATTACAGCATGTTCAGCCAGTTCATCTTCACTATGAATCTCTGGACGTGTATCACGAGGATCAATAAATTTGTAAATGATTTGGAAGTGCTTGTCTTCGTACTGCTCCGTCATATATCCGGATTTACCCCAGATTTTATCAATACGGAAGCCTGGTAAAAGAGCAGACATTTTTTGAAGTTTATTCCAGTCTACTTTAATCCAGTCTGCAAAGACACTGTTATTCCATACTAAAGTGCCTTGTTTATTAACAAGAGCAATGCCCATTGGCAAGTTTTGTAAAGCAAAGTTAGATGCTTGTGTGACGTTTTTCATCATCGCCCCAAGCTGCTCCCTTGCCAAGCGACGGCGGTTATGAATGGTATTGTAATTAATCAAATACGCCGCTACCACGATAATTAGTGCTAAAATTGCCACAGCCCAGTTTAAATAGGCCAACAATAATAACAATACTACGATAACGGTGATAATGGTAATTTCTAAACCTTGCCATTTCCGTTGAAAGGATTTCATAACGGCCTCCTTTCTATTACAAGCTACGTTTTTGGAAACGAGCTCGCATATCTAAAAACATATCAAAAATACCGTATATAACGAGTGCTATCGGACTCATCACATATAAGAGAGCATAATAATAAAATCTGAAAAGAGCCCGTTAAATTATAAGACTTCATGATGGATAGTAAAGCATGTAATACCATTTAAACCACATACCATACCGCAAATAAAGCTAAGTTCAGACCTACATCTGAAATAATAGTGTTTGTATAGCCTAGATACTGCTCACCATAAGCAAGAATAATACCTACTAGCTAATACGCCAGCACCCCTAAATCGGCATGCGCCATGTATCCATAGTCGGCAACGTACGCATTACGCTATTTGTACGTCCACCAATATAAGATACTACTTTAGCTAACATATAAACTACGATCTGCATTGGCACGCAAAACCAATACGCTAAAAAGCATCTCGTTTTGCTTGTTGAATCGTAAAATCTGAAAACGATTAATATATGCATCCATCTGTTCTTGTGTCATAGGCTGTTGTCTTAACAGACTCAATGATAGCATTCTTTAAATCTACATCAATCATTTTGATTAATTTGACTCAAAATCAAAGGATGCAAAGGCCTGCAGAAATAAAAATCCCCATAAGGCTCGTTACAGTTAACGCAATCAGCCGGTACTAACGATGAGCTTCCCTAAAAAGACCAATTGCTCTGAAAAGCTTCACCGAGGAAGATACTTGGCAAGGAATATGCCAAGATTGTCGCCATAGCCATTAATGGGCCTACTAAAAGGGAGACGAGTACAAATGCCACTATTGATGCGGCGCAACTATATTTACTACCCCACCGGATACCAATCAGTGCAATCCCAGATGGTGCAACTAAGGTGGCTAGCAAAAGCTGAAAGGAAGGGCACTGTAGACCCTACTATAGTTAACATTACAACAATGGTTGATACAAATGCAGTTTCTACCATCGCTCTTGTATTTGTTTGTTTCATAAATCTCCATTCTACATATAAGAAGATAGATTAATTGGTATCTTTTAATTATAACAGTTTAAAAGGGTAACTTCAAATACCCCATATAGTAGCTAAATGCGATAGCATAGCTATTTATAGTAATTTTTAAAGCCCATTTTTAAATGTCAAAAGTACCACATCATATGATGCGGTACTTTTGTGTATTGTATGTGATTATACGTCTTGAATAATCGGCAAGATCATAGGACGGCGGCGAGTCTTATCGTAGAAGAATTTACCCAACGCGTCACGTACGTTTTGCTTAATAGTAGTCCAGTCTTTAATGCGTTGCACTTCGCAATCATCAAGAACTTGTTCTACCCTACGTTCTGCAGCAAGCATAAGCTCTTCTGCATCGCGTACGTATACGAAGCCACGAGATACGAGGTCTGGACCAGCTACGATTGTACCAGAAGCTTTGATCCATCGCCATTACAACGATAACCATACCTTCTTGTGCCAATTGTTGACGGTCACGAATAACGATGTTACCTACGTCGCCAACGCCAAGGCCATCAACGAAGATAGCGCCAGCTTGTACACGGCCACCTTTACGGCCACCATCTTTATCAAATTCAAAGATTTGACCATTGTCGCCGATGAGGACTTTCTTAGGGTCTACGCCCATAGCAACACCAAGTTCACCATGACGGCGCAACATGCGGTACTCACCATGAACTGGAATGAAGTATTCTGGACGAACAAGGTTGAGCATAGTTTTAAGCTCTTCTTGGCTCGCATGACCAGATACGTGGATGCCACGGTCTTTACCATGAGACTACATTACAACCTAAACGAAGCAAGTTATCGATAGTTCTACCTACAGCACCTTCGTTACCTGGAATTGGTGTAGCAGAGATAATAACTGTGTCATTCGGTGCCAATTCTACAGTGCGGTGGTTGCTTGTAGCCATACGGGACAAGCCTGCCATCGGTTCACCTTGAGAACCAGTTGTTAAGATCATAATTTGGTCATCTGTGTGGTTGTGCATTACATCTACGTCGATGATTGTATTTGGTGGAATGTTCAAGCAACCGCGTTCTTGTGCGATTTCTGTAACATTTACCATGCTGCGGCCCATAACGACAACCTTACGGTTGAACATAACTGCCGCATCAACAGCTTGTTGAATACGAGATACGTTAGATGCGAATGTTGCCAAAAACAACGCGGCCTTTTGCTTCGCCAACAGCTTGTTTAATCGCAGGGACCTACAGAGCTTTCAGAACCTGTAGTGCCTGGTTTTTCAACGTTTGTAGAGTCGGACATCAACGCCAATACGCCTTTGTTACCGAGCTCAGCAAATTTAGTGCATATCCATCAAACGGCCATCAACTGGCGTTTGGTCGATTTTAAAGTCCCCTGTATGAAGTACAGTACCGATTGGGGTATCGAAGTACACCGCGCAGGAATCAGGGATGGAGTGGTTTGTTTGGATGAAACCAACATTTACAGAACCAATTTGAACTTCATCGCCTGCAGCAATCGTGCGGAGACATTTTGGAGATACCTTATGTTCTTTTGAAACTTGCCTTCAATCAAGCCACAAACGAGATTTGTTGCATATACCGGGCAGTTAATTTCTTTCATAAGGTATGCCAAGGAACCGATATGGTCCTCGTGACCATGAGTAATTACGACAGCTTTTACGCGATCCTTATTCTCGATGATATAACTCATATCAGGAATAACGATATCTACGCCAAGCATGTCTTCACTAGGGAACGCAAGACCAGAGTCAAGAACGATGATTTCGTCCTCATATTGGAAGATGGTCATGTTTTTACCGATTTCACCAAGACCGCCAAGAGGGATGATTTGGAATTTACCCTTGTTAGCGCCATTTGGTGTACGACCTACTAATTCCACTTGTGCCTCTTGATGATTGCGGTTCGTGGAACGGTTATTTGGACGGTTGTTGTTACGGTTTTGACCATTTTGGCCATTGCGACCAGTATTATTAGTACGCGTGTTGCGCGTATTTTCACTACGTTCACCGCGTGGTGCACGAGTTTGGCGTGGTTTACGTTCTGTACGTTCTTGACCTTCACCTTGCTCGGCATTGCGACGAGTATTTGTACGGCGTGTCGTATTAGTACGACCACTATTTGCATTTGTACGAGTATTTGTACGGCGTTGGCGTGTTGTGCCTTCGCCTTCGCCAGTTGCTTGTTGACGAGTACGACCTTCGCCAGCAGGACGGCGTGTATTAGTGCGGCGGCGAGTCTGTTTTTGTTCGCCTTCAGCCGCAGCTGCACGAGTAGCATTTCTTGCTACTGTCGGTTCTGCTTTCACTTGTGCAGTAACCTGATTATCTGTTGTATTCACAGTTCCTCCTAAAATTTTTGTTCATTATTTTTATTTAACATAGTTTCTTTTTCTCACCTATCACTTGAATTGATCTCATGCTACGGAGGCCACACAAAGAAAAAAAGGCGCTAAAAATACTAGCGTCTCGTCAAATAGGCGCAAAAGATGCGCTATCGATTTTTTGCCGTTCCTAGTGTTGTTGTGACCATTTGCCATAGCAAATGAGTATATTGCCTCATTAGATATGTCAGCCGCGACGGGTACGTTCTCTTCGTCCCTATCCAATGGGTCTTGCAATATAATCCGATCGATTTTGATGAAAGCCTCGCTTTCATACGTTACTCCTATTGTAACATAAAAAAATAGCGCTAACAAAAGAGGGGACCCTTATGTTAACGCTATTACACGAACTTTACACGACTGTTAAGTGCTTTAAAAGCGCACAAAATCAAGTCAAATTCTATAGATTATATAATTTTAATTATCTATTTTAATCCTTATAGCTAACTATTTTTATTCTTAAATCGATCTAGGTACTTTATGCTTATATGATACAGCTATTTTTATTTGTATTAGATTCTAATTATTTATCATTAGGATCATCTTTTTGTAAAAAGCCTTCAATATGCCATGCCCCATTTTTCTTCAATGAGAGAAATATAGCGTTTCGTATGTGTCGCTTCTACGGCACCTTCACCAGGTTTTGTCATTTGCAAGTTCGCCTCGAAGGTAATGCGTTTCAAATTGCCTACACGGCTCACTTGAGAAACACCTAAAGAGACAACGTCTACCTTAGGACCATTCTTCATTGACTCAATCCACTTTTGTTTCTCTGTTGGGTTAGCCTTAGCTTGATCGATAACATAGGTGAAAGCCTTGTCATAATCTTTGTTATTAACGGCATTAAAATATTCTTTTACCGATGCTTCCGCAGCTTCTTCACTACCTTCACCTACGACAGCATTCGCGAACCACCCCATGGATATGGTCTTATCAGAAGGCGCCATATAACGCATGGAAAGGCCACAAACGCAAAGAGCACTTACGATTACAGCGATAAGAACTTTTGTTGTTAAAGATCTACTAGTAGGAGATACTTTCATAATAGACGCTAAGCGCTTGTCGATCACGATATGTTGTAAGGCGCTGCCATATTGATTATCCTGCTCTTGCCCCTTTTTACTCAATAAACCTAATAAGATCAATGGGCCTACAAAAGGAACGAAGAATAGTAATAATGTGTCACTACCTTTTCCCGTATCATGGAGACGACGGACACAGAGTGCAACCACAGGCACAAAAGAAACGAGTCCCAAAATCGAGATAATCATCCATGCTAAACCAAGTAAATAAGGGCCTGTTTTAAATATAGCAGTCAATGCGCAGAACACTGCTAATATACAGATTATTACTACATTCCACAAGAATATAAATTGGAAAAACTCCCTACGAGAAGCACGTCCATCGGTATCCATGAACTTTTTCCCCATTACATAAAGGAACGTATCCTTATAACTCATTTGGTAATGTGCGAAAGGATAGATTACATCGCCTTCTGGTGCGATACGCTCCACCTCTGTTGCCACCGTATACTGTCCACACGTAGGGCAAAACATAGCCGCCTCATCACAATACTGACGGCAAGCATCACAATAACGTTTCATAAACTTCTCTCCGAAACTCTCAATCTTTTATTATTTTAACTATCTTGATTACTTATTATTTTAATAATCTCAATCACCTATTATTTTAAAGTAGGTATCTACAGCCTCTGTAAACCCTTGTCGATATAGATTAGCTCCTCCGTTTGCAGGATGGCGTAAACCGATGGCAGACAGGCCAAATTTGCCCATCGTATCAGCAGATTTTTGTCCTACGGCGAGCACAAGAGGTTCTACACCACCTAGCTCAAGATGTAAATCAACAAGCGTTTTGTATATTCCCAACCTAATTGTTGCTCTTTTATCCGTAGGTG
>BNJU01000601.1_pt1 | contig 51790 bp, 65 predicted proteins | sample 8539281 | NCBI WGS metagenome assembly BNJU01 (sample SAMD00202456, study PRJDB9452) | human saliva metagenome | isolation source: human saliva | place: Japan | reverse complement strand
GGCAAATTGAGCTGGTCCCATTATTGTGAGATTCTGAGTATATCCGATGATAAAGAAAGAGCATTTTTATGAAAGAGAATGTGAAAAAATTCAAGATGGTCTGTTCGGGAATTAAAAAGGCAAATTTCAACATCATTATATCAAAGGTTATTGCTTTCTTCTGGAGAAACAAATAAGAAAAAAAGTTTTAGAATTGTCAAAAATAGGAAATGTTATTCAAAAAAACCACAAGATATAATAAAAAGATCCATACGTATTTGAATTTTTTTAGGACTTCCTGAAGAGAAATCCTTATTGGAAAGTGATTTGGAAGCTTCTTTGTAAAAACATATAGAAAAAAATTTTTTTGCTTGAACTTGGAAAAGGTTTTTATGTTTGTAGGTTCTCAATATCGGATAACTTTTGGGGAATAATCATTATTATGCGGATATGGTTTTTATAATAAAGTTCTTAGAAGTTATATTTTGATAGAATTGAAAACTTCTAAATTAATGCCTGAAGCTGTAGGTCAGATGAATATGTACTTAAATTATTTTAAGGCAGAAGTAAATGATGAGTTTGATAATGAGCCAGTTGGAATAATTTTGTGCACAGATAAAGAAAATGGTATTCAGTCTGAATATGCACTAGGTGGGCTTTCTAATCAAATTTTTGCTTCAAAATACACGTTGTATATTCCTAATAAGGAAATGCTTGAAAATGAAGTGGAAAAAGTTTTGAAGGAATATGATGAGAAAAAAATAAAATTAAAAAGGATAGAGAGTGATAATTTATAAACAAAAAAATTAAAAAGGAGACAAAAGCATGAAAAAGAATTTTTAAATCCAGAAATTCAAGAATTTGAAAAAAAGGGAATACAGGCAGTGCGAAAAGCAGGGGCAGAGTGCATGGTTTTGTTAAAAAATGAGGCTCAAATATTACCGTTAAATTTTACTGAGAAAATTGCGTTGTTTGATAATGGAGCTCGTCATACTATTAAAGGTGGAACTGGGTCTGGAGATGTAAATGTTCGGCATTTTGTTACAGTGGAAGAAGGGCTTGAAAATGCGGGAGTTGAGATTACTACGAAAAAGTGGCTAGAGCAATATAATACGCTTATTAGTGATGTGAAAAAAAATTTTTTTGAAAAAATATGTAAGGAGGCTAAGGAGGCAGGAGTAGATTTGTTTTTATATTCGATGGGGAAAATTGCGTCAGAACCTGATTATGAGTTTTCGCTTGAAGCTGAAGGAGATACAGCTATTTATGTATTAGCACGAAATTCTGGCGAGGGTATGGATCGTGAAATTAAATCAGGAGATATTGAATTGACAAAAACAGAAATTTGAGATATTTTAGCTTTGAATGCCAAATATGAAAAATTTATTCTTGTTTTGAATGTGGGTGGTGTAATTGATTTATCAGAAGTGAAGGAAATTAAGACAATTTTATTGATGAGTCAGTTAGGAAGTGCAACAGGAGATGCTTTAGCAGATGTTTTATTTGGAAAATCCTATCCTTCAGGAAAATTAACGACAACTTGGGCCTCAATAAAAGATTATCCGAGCACAGAAGGTTTTGGAGATTTAAATGGTACATATTACAACGAAGGTGTTTATGTGGGCCATCGTTATTTTGACACAGTAAATTTAGAGCCAAGCTATCCATTTGGATTTGGACTTGGATATTTGCAATTTGAAATTGAAAATACAAAAGTAGAAGTCAGTGAATCAGAAATCAAAGTGGAAGTAACTGTCAAAAATATTGGTTCATTTGCAGGAAAAGAAACGGTTCAGTTATATGTTTCAGCACCAAAAGGTAAGTTAGACAAGCCTTATCAAGAATTAAAGGGATATGCTAAGACAAAAGAGCTAAAACCGAATGAAAGTGCAGTTGTGAAAATATTGGTGTTGCCAGAAAATTTATCTTCATTTGATACAGAAAATTTGGCATATGTGTTGGAAGAAGGTACTTATTGGCTTCGTGTAGGTTTTTCTTCAAGAGATACGAAAGTTATTGCTGGAGTTGTTTTGGATAAATCTGTGGAAATTGAAAAAGTGAAGGCTGTTTGTACAGATGAAACATTAATAGATGTTGTACCTGAATTTATTGGTTTGGAAAATGATGATAATGGGAAATCTAAAGCTCCGATTTTTTTATTTAGATTCAAATAAATTTATAACAAGAATTTATAAGTATAGTGAAATTCAAAAAAAGAACTAAATACAGATAAGAAAGTTTATTGGGGAGTCAGTAGTTGATAAAAACAGCTACACTTAACCAGTTTGTTGCTCAACTTTCAAATGAACAGTTAGCAAATGTTTGTGTTGGAGCTTTTAGTACTACTTCTGGAACTGAAATAGTTGGAAATGCGTCTGCAAAAGTTGCAGGTGGAGCTGGAGAAACTACACATTTTTTTGAAAAAGTTTAGGAGTTCCAAGCATAGTTATGGCTGATGGACCTGCAGGATTGCGTTTGACAAAAGAGTATTACTTAATGGAAAATGGGGAAGTTAGAGAAAAAAGTTCTGATGAAAATTTAGAAAAATTTGAAAAAAATTCAGTTTATTATCAATATTGTACAGCAATTCCGATAGGTACGGCACTTGCACAATCTTGGAATGATAAACTTGTATCCGAAATTGGAGATATAGTTGGTTATGAAATGGAACTTTTTGGTGTTCAGTTATGGTTGGCTCCTGCGATTAATATTCATCGTTCTCCACTTTGCGGACGTAATTTTGAATATTATTCAGAAGACCCATTTTTAAGCGGACATATTGGCTCAGCAATTATAAAAGGAGTACAAAAACATTCTGGTTGCGGTACAACGATCAAACATTACGCTTGTAATAATCAAGAAACTAACCGTCATGCTTCAAATAGCGTCGTTAGTCAAAGAGCCTTACGTGAAATTTACTTAAAACCTTTTGAAATTTGTGTAAAAGAAGCACAGCCAAAAGCAATAATGAGTTCTTACAATCTTATTAACAAGGAACATTCATGTAACAGCAAAGATATTCAAATACATATTTTACGTGATGAATGGGGATTTGAAGGATTTGTAATGACAGACTGGTTTGTGACAAGTGATATGATGTCTAATGAAAATTCAAAATATAAATGTGCTTCAGCAGCGGGAAATGTAAAGGCGGGAAATGATTTGACAATGCCGGGAACTAAAGAAGAATTAGAAGATATTTTATCCGCCATTGATAATTTAGGACATAAATATCTTTTTATCTCGTGCAGAATTACAATTTGCAGCAAAAAAATGTATTGAAAAAGTTTTAGAATTAGGAAAGTTTTAAATATATCATTGAGTGATTTGATAGAAAAATAAAAAAATATAAAAAGAAAGAGGTAATTTTATGAAAAAAAGTATATTTTTATAGGAGCAGGGCCTGGAGATCCTGAATTAATAACAGTAAAAGGACAAAGAATTGTAAAGGAAGCAGATGTCATAATTTATGCGGGTTCGCTTGTGCCAAGAGAAGTTATTGAATGTCATAAAGAAGGAGCGGAAGTTTATAATTCTGCTACAATGAATTTAGATGAAGTGATGGAAGTTACAATAAAAGCTCAGAAAAAAATGGGAAATTGGTTGCAAGAGTTCATACTGGGGATCCAAGTATTTTTGGAGCAATAAGGGAACAAATGGATATTTTGGATGAATATGGAATCGAGTATGAAGTCGTGCCAGGAGTGAGTTCATTTGTAGCTGCCGCTGCCGCAATAAAGAAAGAGTTCACATTGCCTGATGTGAGTCAAACAATAATTTGTACAAGACTGGAAGGAAGAACTCCAGTGCCAGAAACAGAAAGTCTAGAAAGCCTAGCTTCACACAAATGCTCAATGGCAATATTCTTGTCTGTACAAATGATTGATGAAGTTGTGAAAAAGACTATTAAAAACATTACGATAAAACAACTCCAATTGCAATTGTCCAAAGAGCCACTTGGGATGATCAAAAAATCATTATGGGAACATTGGAAAACATTGCTCAAAAAGTGAAAGATGAAAAAATTACGAAAACAGCACAAATTTTAGTTGGAAACTTTATGGGGGATGAATATTCTAAATCTAAACTTTATGATAAGACGTTTTTCGCATGAGTTTAGAAGAGGGATTAAATAGTAAAAATGAATCTAAGAGAATGTCCAGAATTTTTGTAAGCGAGTAAACAAGTGTATAAAAAAATTTTTGTGTAAGTAAACTAGAGAATCCTTGTATTAATGTATTTATATATACATTAATACAAAATTGTGGATACTCTAAAAATATGGATATTCTCTTTTAATTATTTGTTAATCGAATAGTAACTTCATCATCATTTCTTTTGTTATAGACGTAGGAACTTCATGACCTTCCAATAGTTGCATAGTGATATCCATCTTTTTAATTCTTGAACTTTTTCTTCGATTGTACCTTCTGTTATTAAGCGATAAATTATAACACTGTTTTTTTCTGTCCAATTCTGTAAAGTCTATCTTCTGCTTGTTTTTTTCAATTGCAGGATTCCACCACGGATCATATATTATTCCTATATCAGCAGATGTTAGATTAATTCCAGTTCCACCAGCTTTTTAAACTAATAAGGAAAATTCCAATTTTGTTTTGCTCAAACTCATCTATGATATTCATTCTATTCTTAGTTTGCCCATCTAAATAAAAAAAGTGTTTTTTTATGTTCACGTAATAATCTTTTTTTCTATTAGTTTGAGCATTTTAGTAAATCGGCTAAAAAAATAACTATTTTATGTCCTGCTTCATATAAAGGTTCTATTACTTCAAATAACAGTTCCATTTTTGCAGAACTTATTCCTTTTTGTTTGCTCAAACTGTTCTAATAATGCAGGATGACAACAGATTTCTTGAAGATACAAAAGACCATTAAGCATAATACTATTTGACTTAATTTCAAAACGATTACTTTTTCTTTCAAGTTCATGTTTTTATACTTTTTAGCATGTTATTATAAAGTGTTTGTTGTTCAGGGTCCATTTTTACAAATAATACTTGCTCTTGTTTTTTTTGGGTAAATCTTTTTAAAACGTCATTTTTCATTCGTCTCAACAAAAACGGCGAAGTTATTACTCTCATTTTATCAATTTGATTATTCACATTTTTAAATATAGATTTATATGAACCTATAATTTGTGGGTTTAATAACTTCATCAATCCCCAGAATTCCATTAAATTATTCTCTATAGGAGTACCAGTTAATGCAATTTTCATTTCAGATTTCAGTGAATTGATAGCCTTGTATGCTTTACTTTGACTATTTTTTTATATTGTGCTTCATCGAGAATAATATTGTTAAAGTTTATCTTACAAATTGTTTCAATATCATTTAGTAATGTTTGATATGTTGTAATTATAATATTATTATTTTTTTAATATCTGCTTTATTTCGTTTTAGTCCATGATACAGAACAATATTCAGATTAGGATTAAATTTTTTTCAAATTCTCTTTGCCAGTTAATTAATAATGTTTTCGGAACAACAATCAATGTTTTGTCATTTTCTGTTTTTTTATCACTGAGAAAAGTAATTATTTGTAGTGTTTTTCCAAGTCCCATATCATCTGCTAAACATGCTCCATAACCATTTTGCTTAAGCGATAATAACCACTTTACTCCGATTTTTTTGGTAATTTCTTAAAGTTTTTTTAACTGATTATCTACCTCAATAGAAATATTATCATAAGATATAAGTTTATCTATATTATCTATTGATTTTTTTCCTAGACTGTACGACAATTCTGTAGCATTTAATAAATTTTGTTTTTTTCAATAATGACATTATTATCATTGTCCTTTTTATACTATTTGATAACAATAATTTGGGAATAAATAATACTTTTCCATTATATTCAATCCATTCTTTGTTTCGAAGATCAATCATTTCACTTACATCTAAATTATCATTATCAACAATGATATCACCATGAATTCGAACCAATCAATATCATATGATACTCTAATTGCAGAAGTATCGATATGTGAAATAGGTTTATTACGATTTGTGAAAAATCATTATTCCTTCAGAATGAAGAAAGGCAATAGAGTTTTCTAAATCTTTTCCAGAATATAGAAAATCCTTTGTTTTTACTGTATTTCCATCCAGCAGAAACTACTTTATCGTATATTTTTTTTGTTCAAATCCAAAAATTTCTAGGTTGTTTATTTGGAACTATAACATCATTCTCTGAAAAAAATTAATCGGATAATCATCGTAAACAAAATATAATTCTAGTCTATGATTTTTCTTCAATATTGATATAAACTTTACTTTCTATTAGAGAATTGTTTTCTTTATTAATTATTTTAGGTATATGAATATTCAAAGTAGTCTTTTCTATAGTTATTTTACATTCGTCGATATATATTGTATTTTTGAAACATTAGATTTTAGAATGTTTTTCAACTAAGTACATCCCAGTTTTTCTTTGTAAAAATAAACATTTTTCCATCATGTATTTCAGATTATAAAAAAATTTATTTTTGATATAATATATTGGTATTTACTAAATTGAATATTTTTTTCATTGTTCAAAAATATTTCTAACTTCTTCTAATTCATATTTAGACAAATTATTAAATGAGAATTTTCCATTTATATTAATGTTGCGTAATAGACCTGAATACTTTTTGCTTTTTCAGATTTGGAATTATTCCCTCATATGTTTCAAGTATTATTTTATTCTTTTTACTTTCATCAAAATTGATGCACAAAATTAAATCCGACATAAAAATATCTCCTATTCTTCAAAAATATTCATTACTTAAAAATCATTTTTTTCATAAAGGTCTTTTTCCTTCGCAATTGTAGCTCCAAAGAGTTTTTCTAGAATCTGCTTCTTTAATTCCTTCATATTTTATTCGACATCCACCACCACAGATATATCGTATTTCACAGTCTTTACATATTTTTTTGTATTATCTACAGAAGTTATTTCTTTAATATACTTACTTTTCTCTATTATATCAACTACTGAATCTTTTCAAAATACTATAGTGACTGGTTAATTCATGTATACGGTTACACCAGAATATATCTCCATTAGCTGAAATTGAAATTTCTCCAAAACCACAATTCTTTCTGATAGCTTTATTTTCATAATTTAATACAAATGTTTCTATAAAAAATTAGGGATATAAACGTTCAACTAAATCTTTTAATTTCCTTTTATATGTCTGATTTTTCTTTTTGTGTTGGATGAACTTCTCTTCCAACAATTAACTCATGATTAAGTTTCACAAAAAAACATTTGGATATTTTTTTCATAAATTTTTGAGCAAATTTTTTTCGAAATTATCTATAAATATTTCCAAATTTTCATATAATGGAGTTACAGCAATAGAAACTTTAGTATTAGTTTTATTAAAAAGTTCTACACACTTAATAGCTTTTGTCAAAACCGTCATATTGTCTAACATTAAAGTAAGAATTTTTATCATACCCATCGATACTAATTTGTATCTCATCAATATATTGAGACAATTCTTTTTACTAATTTTTTTCGTTCCATAGTATTCCATTACTCAATATTGTAACTTGAAGTCCAATTTGATGGGCATGCATTATGACTTCTTTGTATCCTTTATAGACAGTTATTTCTCCACCAGAAAAAGTTACACCTTCAATTCCATTCTGCTTAAATTCATCTAAAAGCATTATTCCACTGTTCAACTGATATTTCTTCAATCTTAATGCCTCCTGAATACATATAGCAATGTCTACATCTTTGATTACAATTGTTTGTCAAATAAATAAATATATTTTTATCATCATTCTCAATATGTTTTGGATTTTCAAATTTCTTTTGCTTCTAGTTGTATTAAAACATTTAATACAGCCTCTTTAGAATATTTTTTAAAAAAACATATTCTAAATTATGTTTATTTTTCAAGTCCAAAAAAATACATTTTTTTCTTCTTCGTTATGTAACACAATCCACAGAATTCCTTCTGTATAAATTGTCAAATAAATTCCTTTGTATTTTATTATTGAAATTTCTTTTTGGTAAATTATATTGTTTAGAAAGGTCTAACTCAGTTTCAGTTACACTTTCATTAATGTTTTCATTCATATTTCTTAACTCCTTATATAGTTAAATAAAAAGAGGATATAAATTTTTCTACACTCTCTTAATAGTTCATCATTTAGTTTTGGTTTTTTTCACAAGATTTAAAAGCAATACATTGTATTAAGTCTTGCAGAATCCTTTTACATTTTTTTACTTTCCAAGAAATTTTTACAGATTTCATTTATGTACACCTCCACGTTATTTCGTATACCTATATAGTTTATCATAAAAATTATGTGTCAATATTATTTTAGTGATATTTTTAATGTTCTTATATATCTTTTGTATAAATCTCTAGTAATTTCTTAAATTCTTTAATATCATTTTTATATACAATAGTATTTGCAGTATGAATATACTTACAAGGTAATGAAATCGCTATTGTTTTAGTTCCGTTATCTTCTTCATTTGAAATTATTAGTTCATTTGTGCCACAGTCACTCACTTCTATTTGATATACGATGTTATTTTTCGCAACATCAACCATTGATTTAAATAGATCACAAGAAGAAACACCCATACTATTGGAACTTACAATACCAACACCTTTTTTTATTTCCATATTATTCATTTCAGATTCTGGAGATACGTCTAAGTTAATATAAATATTAGGTCTAATATTTGTTTTTGCTACTCTAATTCCGCGCATACCAATTTCTTCTTGTACAGTGAATACGCAATATATATCATTATCTAAGCATGGCATATTATTAATAAAAATCTATTAAGATATTACAGCAAATTCTATTATCAATTGCTTTTTCCACATATATATTCATTGCTTTCTTCAAATTTGTTATAAAAAGAGAATACATCTCCGATATTTACGTTATCATCAGTTGAAATTATATTTATAAAAAGATTACTGTAGTTATATGCTTTTTATATTTGTTTCATCATTAGCAAATATGATTCCCATTTTATCACCTGAACGCATTTTTTTGTTGAAGAAGATTCCAACATTTTATATTTCCTAATGCTTTAAAAAGAATATTTTTCTTTCGTCAATTTTTTTCATTATTTGAATACCAACTTCATCTACGTGAGCTGATATCATTACTTTTTTTAGAATTTTTTTCCTTTTTTTATAGCATATGAGATTTCCAACATTATCTACATATATTTTGTCTAAAGCATTACTATTAATACTTTGAAAAATATAATTTATTATATTTTTTTTCAAAACCAGAAACTCCGACTATTTCACTAAGTTTTTTTATCATATCAATACCTCTCAATCAGACTATTATTAATTCTTTAGATATTATATTTTTTTCAATGTTTTATTATTAAATATAACCCTATATTGAAAAAAATATAAAATTTTAGTCATATCTGTATCAAATAATTAATTACTTAACTTGATTGATTCAGAAATATACACTACATAATTGATTTTGATTGTCTAAAATTTTTGAATATGTTTAATACCTATTTTATTATCATTGTTTATTTATTATCAAAAATATCTTTTGCCACATTTGTAGTTTCAATCGTGAAATTGGACCTACAAGTAATAATTGTAATGGCAAAGCAGCTATAAAGTTCATTCCCTCAAGCTGCAAAATATGCACTTACAATATTTTCTGGCAATTCAGGACGCATTAACAGACCGAAAAACGGACATAAAAGTCACCATTCCAGTAATCATTAAAAGCGAAATTGCTAAAATAGTTTGTAGCTTATTATTTCTATTAATCGGTAATTTAAAAAGCCAACTTTTTGCAACTGGTCCAACAATAACCACATCAAAGAAAAAAAGCAACAATAAAGCCCGGAATTAATCCAATCGCAAATTTTGTAAAAACTCAATTTTTCCAACAAGAGCCAAATTATAGGCACTCATTCCACAAACCATTAAAAAAACACATTGTAACTCCAAAAAAATAATTCCCTCTTTTTATTTCTAGGCATTAATTTCCTCCTTTTTAAATTATAATTTTTACTATTCTATCATAAAAAAATTTTTTTATGTAAGTTTTTTTAGTTAATTTACTAGGAATTTCAATATTAAAAATTTTCTAACACTATTCTAAATCAACATAACTATATGGTATAATATTTTATAAATAAAATAAAAAAAGGAGATAAAAGTGATTACAACATTATGTTATTTAGAAAAAGATGAAAAAAATATCTAATGCTACACAGAACTAAAAAAAGAAAAAAATGATATAAATAAAGGAAAATGGCTAGGAATTGGCGGAAAATTGGAAGCTGGGGAAACACCTGAAGAGTGCTTAAAAAGAGAAGTTCAAGAGGAGACTGGTTACAAATTGAATAGTTATGAATTTCGTGGACTTGTGATTTTTTTAATTACAACAATGATGAGCCATTATTTATGTATCTTTACACAAGTTCGGATTTTTTTCAGGAGATCAGCATGAATGTGACGAAGGCAACTTAAAATGGATTCCCAAAAAAAGAAATTTTTTTGATTTGAAAATTGTGGGAAGGCGACAAAATATTTTTAAAATTATTGTTTAAAAAAATACGCCATTTTTTTATTTGACTTTAAATTATGAAAACGACAATTTGTTGAGTTCAAAACTAGAATTTAAAGAAAAAAATACAGCTGTTTTTGAAGTTTTTGTACCAGAAAATTATGTGGAAAAGATTGTGGAAAAACTTACAAAAAAATACAATCTTTTGACAGAAGGATTTTATGCAGATGTTTATTCTACGATTGATGGAATCGGACATTGGAAAACTTTGGAAGGTGGGAATCCTTTTGACGGAGAAGTTGGAAAATCCAGTGTTGCTAATGAAAAAAATTATGAAATTTAGAGTGAAAAAAAGAATTTTTGTGAGTTAGCATATTATTTGATTAAGGAAGTTCATCCTTATGAAACGCCTGTGATTAATGTGTTTGAGATGGAAGTGTAGAAAAAATTTTTAGGAAAGGGTTGAAAAAAATATGAAGAAGAATTTTATTAAAAATATTTGTTTTGATATTTCTAATTAGTAATCTGATTTTTTTCAGAAAAATAAAAAAATTAAATGAAAATTATGGAATAGAAGATGGAGAAGTTTATTACATAAATAGAAAAAAATTGAGGGAGCTGATGCAAAGACTTTTGAAGTTTTTGAAGATGGTGAGTATGCAAAAGATAAGAATAATGTTTATTTTGAAGAAAATGTTCTTAATGAAGCAGATCCTAAAAAGTTTTAAATTATTGACAAAAAAATTAGTTACGGATTGAGTAAAGATAAAAAAATAATCTTTATTTTTCGGGAGAATAAGGTAAATAATATAGATATAAAAAAACTCTTAAAATAATGACAGATGAATTTTTCAATTTATTTAAAAAGATAAAAAAACGGAGTGTATATTTTATTTTTCATATAATGGAGGACTTCCTGTCGATTTAGATAATGTGATAATGTCTCCAAAAAAATTTTTAAAAAAATGTTGACAAACAAACTTTTTCAGCTAATTGGTGGAGGGTATTCAAAAGATAAAAAAATAGTGTTTATTATATTGGTAAAAAAATAGATGGAGTAGTTCCACAAAACGTTAAAAGTTTTAAAAGATTATATTTTTACAGATGGAAAAAAATGTGTATCTTTATGGAGAAAAAAAGAGGATATAGATTTACAGACATTAAAAATTTTTTTTGATGATGATTCCAGTTATTTTTTTGACAAAAAAATAGTATTTATTTTCAAGGAGATAAACTGGAAAAATGCTGATTTTAAAAAGTTTTAAAAATAATGGAATCAAATTTTTTTCAAAAAGATAAAAAAATAATGTTTATGAAGGAAATGAAAAAAATAGATGGAGCAGACGCAAAAAAACTTTTTGAAGTAATTGATGCTTATGCAGGATTTGCGAGACAAAAAAATTATTTGTATCATTCAAATGAAAGAATAAAAAAATTCGGATCCGTATACTTTTGAAAGAGTAAATGAACATTTAGTAAGAGATAAAAATCAATTTTATTCTAACGATGGAATAGTTTTTAAATGTGGATGGAAAAAAACTTTTCAAATAGTAAAAGATTATGAAAAAAAGATTATTTTATGTATGCAAAGGATAAAAAAATAAAGCATATTATATAAATTTTGTGGCTGGAAAAAGATGAAATGGTAAAAGAGTTAAAAAGGATTAAATCCTAAAAAAATTTTTAAAAGTGATAAATCGTTATTATACAAAAGACGATAAAAAAAGTTTATTTTTAGTAAAGAATATGCGGATATACAAGAACTTCAAAATGTAGATGTGAAATCATTTTGAAGCGTTGCATTTTGAAAAATATAGAGAATAAAGATGATTTTGGAAAAGATAAAAAAATAAAGTTTATTTGTTTGGTCTTGAATTAAAAGATGTAAAACCTGAAAAAAATTTCAAGTTGTGAAAAGAGCCAATAACGGAAAAAAATTATATATGTTCGAGATGAAAAATAATTTATTTGTAATTTTTTTATGATTATTTTTTTCAGGATTTAATTTTGTAAAGACTAAAAAAATTGAAAAATATAGATTTTAAAAACACTCAAGTGGAAATCAGCAAGAGAAATGGAAGATAAAAATGGAAAAATATATTGTGAACGGCAGCGTAATTGATGAAGATAAAATAGGAAATTGAAATTTATAAAAAAATAGAAAAAAAGGAGAAAAATTTTATGAAAAAAATTAATTTGTGCAATTACAATTTTTTTAGTAACAAGTTTAGGAGCAAATGCATACACGCTTAGGGAATATGTTCAAGAAACGCTTTCTAAAAAGGAGTAAAAACAAAGTATAATTGATGAAACATCAGACTTTCTATTAGATTCAAGAGGTGAATTATCAATTATTCCACAGAAAGATGAAATTGATGAATTGATTAACAAGGCAGAAGTATTGCTGAAAAAAAGATAAAAAAATAATGTTTTAGTTAGACAATACTTAATAACATTGTATTTAAAAAAAGGTGGGGATAAAAAAATATTTTAAAAAGCACAAAAAAATAGGTGAAGAAAAATTTACAAGATAAGGAAATTACTGACTTTGAAAAAAATGGAGTCTGGTAGGTCTCTATTATTATCAAATTGGTCAAAAGGAAAAAAAGCTCAAGTATATTTTAATAAAAATTAAAGAAAAAAATATAAAGATAAACCAGCTGTTTATGATCTAATTGAAATTGCGACTATGGAAATTGATATTCATGGTAAGAGCAAGAATTTTCAGGAATTACTTAATCAAGCATTGGAAAAATGAGAAAAAAATGAAGGAAATAAAGGAAATCAGTGATAAGCAAATGAAAAAAATAGTAGTTGTTAAAGATTTTTTTTCAGTCAGAAGAAAAATAAAAAGAGATTTTAAAATTGTAGACGAGTTAGTTTTACGGATTTGATTTAACGTTAAATTTTTTTCAAAAAAATTAATGAAATATTAGAGAATTATTCGGAAGATTCAAATGAAGAAAAAAACAGAAGTTATAAAAAGAGCGATTGATTATTATTTGAGAAATATTGCAAATAATGAGAAAAATGACAGAAGATTCAATAAAGTATAATATTATTCTAGAAAAATATGTACTTGAAAATAATGAGGATGGTGGCATCGTTTGATGAAAAAAAGAAAGCGAAAAGTTTTTTTAAATAAATTAGAAAAAAAGTAAGCTTTTATGAAGTTATGAGAAAAATTAGAAGAATAAGTTCAAATAAAAAAATTTAAAAAAATTTAGTGATTGGGAGAGATAAAAATGAGAATAGCAGTATATTGCGTAAGTAAAAACGGATACGAAACATGTTTAAAAAAATAAGAAACAATGTTTATAAAAAAATTTGCATATATATGTGTCACAAAGAGTGGCAAATATGCTTAATCTTGAAAGTGAAAATGTGGAAAATTTGTTTGTGATAAATGAGCGAGTGCCAATTTTATTAGAAAAAACATTTGATAAATATGATTTACATATTTTCGTTGCAGCAACTGGAGCAGTTGTGAGAATTATTGAAGGGAAATTTAAAAGCAAGGACACAGACCCAGCTGTTATTACAGTTGATGACCACGCTAATTTTGTGATTTCATTGCTTTCAGGACATCTTGGCGGTGCAAATGAAGAATGTAAAAAAATTGCAAATGGAATCGGAGCAATCCCAGTAATAACAACAGCTTCTGACGTTGGTGGAAAAATTGCAGTTGACACATTGTCACAAAAAATTAAAGCAAAATTGGAAAGTTTGGACGATGCCAAAAGAGTGACTTCGCTTATCGTAAATGGAGAAAAATGTGAGCATTCATTTGCCAAAAAAATATCGTAGAAAAACGACAAAAAAATTGTGCTGGAGCAATAATTGTCTCAAACAGAAAAAATATTGAAATTTCTAAAATTATTCCCAAAAATATCATTCTTGGAATTGGTTGTAAAAAGAAATACACCGAAAAGAAAAAAATCATCGAAAAAAATAAATTATGTAATGGAAACTCAAAAATTTAGAAATGGATTCGATAAAAAAAGCCGCATCCGCTTGGGTAAAAATCTGATGAAATTGGACTTTTAGAAGCAATGACAGAATTAAATATTCCAATAGAATTTTTTTGAAAAAGAAAAAAATTTTTGGAAGTAGAAGATTTAGTCGAAGAGCGTTCAGAATTTGTAAAAAAATCAAATTGGAGTATATGGCGTTTCCGAGCCTTGTGCGTACTTAGCTTCGAGCAGAAAAGGAAGTTTTTTTAGTAAAGAAAGTTAAGTTAGAAGGAATTACAATTTCAATTTTTTTGAAGAGGAAATGTAGGATCGAAGAATTAAGATTGATTTTTGAGAAAAAAATAAAAATTTATAAGACTTTCCAATTTAATTTAAAAATATTTAATATCTAAAAAAACAAGAAAACCAAGGAGAAAAATATGAAAAAAATACTTTTTACATTAGCACTATTTTTTTTATAATAAACTTAAATTTAGCTGCCTTAACAATGAAGGAAAAAAATCCAGCAAGATTTGTCAAAAAGTAGGTGTAAATCAAGAAATAATTGATGAAACTGTAAAATTGGATAAGAAATTTGGAGAAGGATTTGTAGAAGAAGATAGAGATGGGAAAAAAAGGCAACTGAAAAGTAAAGATGAATGGGAAAAAAACTTTATCAGAAAGATAAAAAAATTATGTTGCCTTGGAAAGATTGATAGAATCATATTTTTGTGACTGGGATACCAAATGATCCTCAGAAGAAAAAAATATTTCAGAATATTTGAAAATGAATATTCCTGAAGATAGAAAAAAATTTCGTTTTGGGAAGGGACTTCTGGAATTGTTCTGAAACCAAAAATAAAGATACAAAAAAATGAGTATTTTGAAAAAAAGTTAAAAAGAATTAGCGATAATCAGTATTATTTGAAAAACAATAGATTTTTTTGAATATTTATCAAAAAGAAACGGAAAAATATAAAAGAAGATGGAAATCCTAAGTTAATAAAACAGAAAAATAGATGAAATAACGCAAAAAATGGATGAAATTGATAAAATACTTGATGATAAAAATTTGCTAGAAAAAAATACAGAATTTCTGATGAAGAAGCCTATTCTGATCAATTAACTTTTTTTGGTTGGTGGTATTCTAAAAAAATGTTTACAGGTGATACTGAAGGAATGGTCAATGATTTTATAAATAAAATTGCAAATAAAAAGATTTCTAAGGAAGTGGCTGAGTATAATCAAAAATAAAGAAATGATGACTGTTATGACAATTCAGATGACAATGGCTTTTAAAGGATTTTTTTCGGAGAAATGTCAGAAAAAGAAATTACAAAACTTGAAAAAAATTGACAAAAAAACTTCAAGATACTGAAATGTATAAAAGAATTATGACTTCGGTAAATGAATAAAAAAATAATGGAAAATAATGTTCAAATTGAATAAAAAAATGGAAAAAAATTTTTAATCACTTTTAGATAAAAAAATTGTAAAATAAAAAAATTGAATATTAAAAACAAATATATTTAAATTTAAGAAGAGTTAAATGAAAAAGAAACTTTTGAAGTTTTTTTCTTTAAAGTAGAGATTCAAAATATCAGATATCACAAAAAGTGACATTTTTTTATAATTTATTATTTTTTTGAAAAAAATAAAAAAAGTAGTTGACAATTTTTTTGTTTTTGATATAATACCTCTTGTCGATACGAAAATGTATCATGTACAATAAACAAATAAATAGAAGAAGCATATACCATAAAAGATGTGATAAATAAGGACTTTTAATGATAAAAAAAGTTCCTGTCAATAAGACTTTAAAAAGGTGAAAAATAAATATTGAATGAAGAGTTTGATCCTGGCTCAGGATGAACGCTGACAGAATGCTTAACACATGCAAGTCAATGGGGAAACGGTGCTTGCACCGTGATAACCATGGCGGACGGGTGAGTAACGCGTAAAGAACTTGCCTCTTAGTCTGGGATAACAGATGGAAACGACTGATAAGACTAGATATTATTAAAGCTTCGCATGAAGCTTTAATGAAAAGAGATGCTAAGAGAGAGCTTTGCGTCCTATTAGTTAGTTGGTGAGGTAACGGCTCACCAAGACGAAGATAGGTAGCCGGTCTGAGAGGATGAACGGCCACAAGGGGACTGAGATACGGCCCTTACTCTTACGGGAGGCAGCAGTGGGGAATATTGGACAATGGAGGAGACTCTGATCCAGCAATTCTGTGTGCACGAAGACGGTTTTCGGATTGTAAAGTGCTTTCAGCAGGGAAGAAGGAAGTGACGGTACCTGCAGAAGAAGCGACGGCTAAATACGTGCCAGCAGCCGCGGTAATACGTATGTCGCGAGCGTTATCCGGAATTATTGGGCATAAAGGGCATCTAGGCGGATATACAAGTCAGGGGTGAAAACTTAGGGCTCAACTCAAAGCTTGCCTTTGAAACTGTATATCTAGAGTGCTGGAGAGGTGGACGGAACTACACGAGTAGAGGTGAAATTCGTAGATATGTGTAGGAATGCCGATGATGAAGATAGTCCACTGGACAGCAACTGACGCTGAAGTGCGAAAGCTAGGGGAGCAAACAGGATTAGATACCCTGGTAGTCCTAGCTGTAAACGATGATTACTGGGTGTGGGCATGAAGAGTGTCTGTGCCAAAGCTAATGCGATAAGTAATCCGCCTGGGGAGTACGACCGCAAGGTTGAAACTCAAAGGAATTGACGGGGACCCGCACAAGCGGTGGAGCATGTGGTTTAATTCGACGCAACGCGAGGAACCTTACCAGATCTTGACATCCTACGTAGGCCTGTGAGAACAGGCCGTGCCTTCGGGAACGTAGAGACAGGTGGTGCATGGCTGTCGACAGCTCGTGTCGTGAGATGTTGGGTTAAGTCCCGCAACGAGCGCAACCCCTATAGTTAGTTACCATCATTAAGTTGGGGACTCTAACTAGACTGCCTGCGAAGAGCAGGAGGAAGGTGGGGATGACGTCAAGTCATCATGCCCCTTATGATCTGGGCTACACACGTGCTACAATGGTTGGTACAAAGAGGAGCAAAACGGTGACGTGGAGCAAAACTAAAAAGCCAATCTAAGTTCGGATTGAAGTCTGCAACTCGACTTCATGAAGTTGGAATCGCTAGTAATCGCAAATCAGCAATGTTGCGGTGAATACGTTCTCGGGTCTTGTACACACCGCCCGTCACACCACGAGAGTTGTTTGCACCTGAAGTTACTGGTTCAACCGTAAGGAGGAAGGTACCTAAGGTGTGGATAGTGATTGGGGTGAAGTCGTAACAAGGTATCCGTACCGGAAGGTGCGGATGGATCACCTCCTTTCTAAGGAGTATATAAATACTAAATCTGTTTGGATTATGTTTCTTCTAGCATAAGGACAATGGGAAATGAATAGTAGGTAAAAAGATTACAATGAAAACAGGAAAATTGTTAGGGTTAGAATAAAAAGCTATTAAGGGCACACGGAGGATGCCTAGGCAACAAAAGCCGATGAAGGACGTGATAAGCTGCGAAAAGCTTGGTGGAGGTGCACATAACCTTTGATGCCAAGATGTCCGAATGGGAAAACCTATATGTGTAAATCACATATGCGAAAGAGGTAAGTCCGTGAACTGAAACATCTAAGTAACGGGAGGAAAAGAAAGTAAAAACGATTCTCTAAGTAGCGGCGAGCGAACGGAGAGCAGCCTAAACCATATACATGTAAGTTGGCGACGTTGTGTATATGGGGTAGAGGGACTTTAATAGACTAATAGCCATAAAGTCATTTTACTAGTAGAGTAAGTAGAACACAGCTGGGAAGCTGGACCAAAGAAGGTGATAGTCCTGTAGAACGTAAAACTATTAGTGAAACTTAAAGCACCCGAGTAGCATCAAGCACGAGGAATTTGGTGTGAATCAGCGTGGACCATATCACGTAAGGCTAAATACTTTTGTTGACCGATAGAGAAGAGTACCGTGAGGGAAAGGTGAAAAGAACCCTGAGTAAGGGAGTGAAATAGAATTTGAAACCGTGTGCTTACAAACGGTAGGAGCTCGCAAGAGTGACTGCGTGGATTTTGGTTAATCATCCTGCGAGTTATGATATATGGCAAGGTTAAAAAGAATGGAGCCGAAGGGAAACCGAGTCTTAATAGGGCGACAAGTCGTATGTCATAGACGCGAAACCTAGTGATCTAGGCCTGTCCAGGTTGAAGCTGAGGTAAGACTTAGTGGAGGACCGAACTCACCGCCGTTGAAAAGTTGGGAGATGAGATAGGTCTAGGGGTGAAAAGCCAATCGAACTAGGAGATAGCTCGTTCTCTCCGAAATGCATTTAGGTGCAGCCTTAATTTTAAGATATGTGGGGGTAGAGCACTGTATGATCTAGGGGGCGTATTGCTTACCGAAATCAAGCAAACTACGAATACCATATATTAATGATTAGGAGTGAGTCTATGGATGATAAGGTCCGTGGACAAAAGGGGAACAGCCCAGACCACCAGCTAAGGTCCCTAATTATGTCTAAGTGGGAAAGGAGGTGGATATTCACAGACAACCAGGAGGTTGGCTTAGAAGCAGCCATACCTTAAAAGAGTGCGTAATAGCTCACTGGTCGAGAGTATCTGCGCCGAAGATGTAACGGGGCTAAGACATAAACCGAAGCTGTGGAAGATGCTTTCGCATCTTGGTAGGAGAGCGTTCTGTAAGCCGATGAAGGCAGGCTGTAAGGCCTGCTGGAGGTATCAGAAGTGAGAATGCAGGAATGAGTAGCGAGAAGGCGGGTGAGAATCCCGCCGGCCGGAAGTCCAAGGTTTCCAGGGGAAGGTTTGTCCGCCCTGGGGAAGTCGGGACCTAAGCCGAGGCTAAGGAGCGTAGGCGAATGGAAAATAGGTTAATATTCCTATACCACTTAATTAACGTTTTTACTGATGGAGTGACGCAGGAAGGTATGTGAGAAGGCTGACGGTTTAGCCTTTCTAAGGAAATAGCGTGGGCATATAGGCAAATCCGTATGCTTAAACGTGAGAACTGATGGGTAAGCACCTCTTGGTGTAAGTCACAAATCCTACACTGCCAAGAAAAACTTCTAAGGAGGAGATTAAGTGCCCGTACTGTAAACCGACACAGGTGGACAGAGTGAGAAACTTAAGGCCGACAGGCTAACTCTAGCTAAGGAACTCTGCAAAATAGCCCCGTAACTTCGGGAGAAGGGGTGCCTATATTACTTGAGAAGAGAAACACTTCAAGGGGAAATAGGTCGCAGTGAAGAGTCTCAAGCAACTGTTTACCAAAAACACAGGTCTATGCTAAGCTGAAAGGCGACGTATATGGGCTGACACCTGCCCAGTGCCGGAAGGTTAAGAGGAGGATTGAGAGATCCGAATTGAAGCCCCGGTGAACGGCGGCCGTAACTATAACGGTCCTAAGGTAGCGAAATTCCTTGTCGGGTAAGTTCCGACCTGCACGAATGGTGAAATGATTTGAGAGCTGTCTTGGCTGGAGGCCTGGTGAAGTTGTAATGTCGGTGAAGATACCGACTACCTGCAGTAGGGACGGAAAAGACCCCGTGGAGCTTTACTGTAGCTTGGCATTGGGTTTTGGCAATGTGTATAGGATAGTTGGGAGACTATGAAGTAATGGCGTCAGTTGTTACAGAGTCGCTGTTGGAATACCAACCATATGTTGTTGAAATTCTAATCTGGTAACGGAGACAGTGCTAGGTGGGCAGTTTGACTGGGGCGGTCGCCTCCAAAAGAGTAACGGAGGCGTTCAAAGGTTCCCTCAGGTTGGATGGAAATCAACCTAAGAGTGCAAACGCATAAGGGAGCTTGACTGCGAGACTGACGGGTCGAGCAGGTACGAAAGTAGGAGTTAGTGATCCGGTGGTTCCAAATGGAAGGGCCATCGCTCAACGGATAAAAGCTACCCCGGGGATAACAGGCTGATACTTCCCAAGAGTCCATATCGACGGAAGTGTTTGGCACCTCGATGTCGGCTCGTCTCATCCTGGGGCTGGAGAAGGTCCCAAGGGTTGGGCTGTTCGCCCATTAAAGAGGCACGCGAGCTGGGTTCAGAACGTCGTGAGACAGTTCGGTCCCTATCCACTGCAGGCGCTAGAATATTGAAAAGATCTGTCCTTAGTACGAGAGGACCGGGATGGACAAACCTCTGATGTATCAGTTGTCACGCCAGTGGCATGGCTGAGTAGTCACGTTTGGAAGGGATAATCGCTGAAAGCATCTAAGTGAGAAGCCCACTTTGAGATGAGTGTTCTTTAGTATCCATCGAGAACAGGTGGTGATAGGCTGGAGGTGTAAGTATAGAGATATATTTAGCTGACCAGTACTAATATTACGAAAGCTTTTAATATTCTTTTTACCGTACTATTTATTTCTCATTGTCTTTATTAAATCTTAAGTTTGGTGACAATAGTGACAGGGATACACCTGGTTACATTTCGAACCCAGTAGTTAAGTCTGTTTACGCCGAAGATACTTAGAGCTGTCTAGGGAAAAATAGGAAATTGCCAAACTTTTTATAGAATTTAGAAAAACTGTTATATAGATCAACTTAAAAATATGAGTTGGTCTTTTTCTTTTAATATTTATAAAAAAATCTTAAGATGAAATTTTCTAAATTTATACTGAATCTATTTAAAAATCAAACTACTAAAATTGTATAAATTTAGGTTTTAATTAAAAAGTTATAGATTTTTAAATTTGGTTTTTAAAGTAGTTTTACTATAAATATTTATTGTTGATTTAAAAAAATTTGGATTAATTTATAATGAATAAAAAAATTGATTATTTTATGAATAGAGGTGTTGAGATGGTTAAATCGCTTCATTTATTAGATATAGAGTATAAGATGATAGCTAGTAATTTTTTTGTTGGATATAACTGATGAGAGTATATTAAATAATATAGCAAGAGGAAAGAGAGCGTCGAAAACAGTTAAATATAGTGAGAAAAATTTTAGTGAAAAAAATGGTGATCGAGATGTTGCTTTTGTACGTTTTTGAACCAGATATTTTAACGGAAGAAAAAAATTGCCAGTAATCTATTATATGCATGGTGGTGGTTATATAATGGGTGATGCTAGAATGAATGAAAATGTTTTAAAAGATATTGCCAATAAAAAAATAATGTGAAAAATTATTAGTGTGGAATATACATTAGCAACAGAATTGCCATTTCCACAAGATTTGGAAGATTCATATGTTGGTTTGAAATATTTATTTGAGAATGTTGAAAGTCTTGGAATAAATGAGAAAAAAGTGGCAATTATGGGGGAAAAGTGCTGGAGGAGGATTAGCTGCAAGATTGTCTTTAAAGGTGCGTGATGAGGGAGAGTATCATCTTATTGGACAAATATTAATTGCTCCAATGCTTGATTATAGAACAGGTGGGGATGATTGTCCTTATAAAAATAATTATGCTGGAGAATTTGTTTGGACAAAAGCTTCTAATCAGTTTGCATGGAAAGTTTTTAGCAAGTGATAAGATAATTACTAAAGATCAAATTCCATATTTTTTTCACCTATTATGGCAAGTAATTTTTGAAGGAATACCAAAAACTTTTTATTATTGTAGGAGGATTGGATTTATTTGTTGATGAGAATATAAGTTTTACAAAGAAATTATTGGAAGCAGGGGTAAAAGTTGATTTAAATGTAATATCTGGAGTATTTTCATTTATTTCAATCAATAAAGCCAAATTCAAAAAAGCGAAATTTTTTTGTAGAGTTACGTGATAAATATATTGAACAATTATTTACATAAAAATTAAAAGAGTGCCCAGAATTTTTGTGTAAACTGATTAGATTATATAAATCTGGCATTCTTATTTACACAAAAATTTTCACACTCTCAAAATTATAGATACTTGAACCTATTTAAAATCAAACTATTAAAATTGTATAACTTTGATTTCGAGTAAACAAACATAGCTTTTTAAGTTTGGTTTTTAAAGCAGTTTTACTATAAAAATAGAAGTAATTATTTCTTCAAGTAAAATTATGGGTTATATATTTTAGTTTTTCTTTTTGAGATTAGCCCGTAATTTTTTTAATTGGATTTAAATTTGGTGAACATAATGGAAGAAGTAATAGACGCTCATATTTTCTTTTCATTTGTTAGTATCTTTTAAAAAAATATTTCCACGAACTATTTTTTTCAAAAAAATACTTTCCAACGTTTTTTTCTATATATCATGTTTTCTTATTAGTACATTTCCTGTTTTTTTCTAGTAATCATATTTATCATCCTACTAATTCGCTTCTTTTTTTCCTTAAATAGTCACTTTTTTTAGTTCCAGTTATATTTATGATAATAATTATTTCATCAATTTTTGTTGAAATATCTCTTACCTATTTGTTGAATTTTATCCATTCCTATAATATTTTATAATATATTATTTTTGAGTTCTTTATATATATATTTATATTTCTTTAGTTGATTTAGCATCAACTTCATACATATTTTTTTAAATTTTTTTCTTTCTTTAAATTATAATATGCGGCAGCAGCAATCATTGCTGCGTTATCAGTACAGTATTCAAGTTTTGGAAAATATATTTTTCCAATTTATTTTTTTAGATTTTCAAACTTTTCACGTAATCGTTTATTTGCTGAAACTCCACCTGCTACAAGTATAGTTTTTTTACTTTTTTTGTCTTCGACAACTTTGGATACTTTGTCGTATAAGACTTCAATTACTGTTTCTTGGAATGATTTTTGCAACATTTTCTTTTGAAATATTGTTGTTTTTTTCATTTTTGATTATTGACATAGTTTGTTACAAATGTTTTTTTATTCCGCTAAAACTAAAATCGTATCCTTCGACATTAGGTTTTTAATTTTTAAAGTATCTTCTCCATCTAAAGATAACTTGTCAATTTCAGGTCCGCCAGGATATGGTAATCCTAACACTCGTGCAACTTTGTCATAAGATTCACCAATAGCATCATCAAGAGTTTCGCCTAATAATTCAATATTAATACTTGAATCTTTTTCTGTTAAATAATATAAATTTGTATGTCCACCTGAAACAACTAGAGAAATAGCTGGTAATTGGATGTCATTTTCTATGAAATTTGAGAAAATATGACCTTCAATGTGGTTTTACAGGTAATAACGGTATTTTATTTGCGTAACTTATTGATTTTGCAAACATTAATCCTACTAATAAGGAACCGATTAATCCAGGTGTATTTGTGACTGCAATATAATCGATATCATTTAGGCTACAATTTGATTTTTCTAACGCTTCCATAAAAAAACGGGTAATATATTTTCAATGTGATGACGCGATGCTATTTCAGGAACAACACCCCCATATTCTTTATGAATATCAATTTGAGTTGATATAATGTTACTTAAAAACTTTTTTTCCATCTTCAACAATTGCAACTGAAGTTTCATCACATGAAGTTTCAAAAGCTAATATTTTTCATGTTTTTCTGTATCAAATTCTTAATTTAATTAAAAATTTTGATATCTCCTTTCTAAAGATTTTTGATTGTAAATAGATAATTTGTTTATCTATTGATAAATTTTTCTATATTTCTGAAATAATTTTTTTAAAAAAACATCCTCTAATTTTTATGTCTGACATACATTTTGAATATTTTTGAAATTTATCATCACCATATAAAAGAATGTGGTGGACAATTTGGATTTTTGGAATAAATATGTATTTTTTTCAAAAGAAAATAATTTTGGGTCTGTTGGTCCAAAAAAATACAAAAAGTTTTCGCTCCCACAGCTCTGGATATATGGAATGGTCCAGAATCATTTACTACGGATAATTTAGAATATTTTAAAAATTATTCCACTTTCTTTAAAAAGATATTTTTTTCCACATAAATTAATTACTCTCTCATTATTATTTTTAACACTTTCAAAAATCTTCTTTTCCACCGATAACGAAAAATTCTAAAAATTAGTTTTTTTCTAAAAAAATTTTTTTGATAATTTATTGTAGTAAGGCCATTTTTTTGTGAATTTAGAAGCTCCTGGAGCTAAAACAATGTAATCTTTTTTTATCTAAAGAATATTTTTGTACTAGATTTTCTTCCATTTCTTTACTAAAAATAAAAATTCTAGAGCATCTCCTTTTTCCTTCTTCAATATTTTTTTGTTTCAAATTTCAAATTTAATTTTTTTAAAAGCAGAAAAAAATAGCTTTCCACAATTGTACAATCTGCATGGTAAGGTATTAATTTTAACTTTACCAACAGAGTTTTCCACCATTTTCTTTTTTTGTATTTTTAGATATTTTGTATTTTTTTCCTAAAGAAATTCCTTTTTCCAATAATTCGAGATAATAATTTTGAATGTAAATCAATTACGTAATCATAATTTTCTAATTTTAATTGATCAATTAAATCACGAATGTATTTTTTTATCTTTGCTTTTGGATTTATCAAACAAAATAGTTTGCCGTATTTTTTTGGATTTAGAGTTATTGCTTCAGAAAAAGTAGTATAGACAATGAAGTCTATTTGTGCTTTTAGGGTATTTTTTTCCTTTATCTTTTGTTATTACTGGTGTTGTCAAGACAACATCTCCAAATGAACTAAATCGTATTATTAATATTTTCATCATTTTACTCTTTCTTTTCTATTTTTTTCTTATTAATTTATAGTAAATTATTTTTCATATCTAAAGATAATTTCTATATCTCATTTAGTGAACTACTCCCGCTTTTAGAAACGGGAGTTTCTTGGGAAAGTATATGATTTTGCTAGTCAAATACATTTACCAAGCTCTTCGGATAGTTCCTACCCTGTCTTTTTTTATTTTTTTCTAATATTCCAACATCAATTCCCACTTATAGAAGTCGGAGACTTCTTGCTATCTTTTGTTAAAAATTTTTTTCGTAATTTTTGTATTTTATATTTTAATTTACTAATAGTTGTTTCAATTTCTTTCTTTTTATTTTTTTAATATTTCTAACTGAGATTCCAGTAGTTGTTTTCTTTCAGGTATCGTATTATTTCCTTTTATCCATAAGGTTCATATATTTTTTTCAATACATCAATAGAGAGACCAGCTCCTCTCATACATTTTACAAATTCGAGCCACTGGATATCTTCATCCGAGTAATTTCTAATACCATTTTTTTATCTCTAGAAATATTTTTTTATTAATCCTATTTTTTTCATAATATCTCAGAGTATCACTTGTTATGCCGGTTTTTTTCTGATACTTCTCTAATTAGCATAAAGGTTCTCCTTCTTGAAAATTTCAAATTTTTATAGGTTAATTATATCATATTATTTGGTTTTTTTATCGATATAAAAGGAGGAGAAAAAAATAGAGTAATTAAAACTTTATATTTAGGAGAGTTTGAAATTAAAAATAGCAGAAAAAAACAATCATAAAAAAATGAGAGTGTAAAAAAATTTTTTTGTGTAAATAGAATAATAGCAAAGTACTGAATTTTACTAGATTTATCTATTAATATTAATTTATACAAAAATTATGGACACTCTTTTTAAAAAAATTTGTAGACACTCTCATGTTTTTCTATAATGGATATTCTCCCTCTCCCAAAGTCGCTACCATCACAGCTTTTATCGTATGCATACGATTTTCCGCTTCATCAAATACAACAGAATTTTTACTTCTGAAAACTTCGTCAGTAACTTCCATTTCTTTCAAACCATATTCTTTTTCAATATTTTTCGCAACTTTCGTATTTAAATCATGAAACGCTGGTAAACAGTGCATAAATAAGTAATCGTTTGCACAATGTTGCACTAAATCAGCATTTACTTGGTATGGAAGCAATTTATCGATTCTTTCTTTCCAAATTTCTTTTGGCTCTCCCATCGATACCCAAACATCAGTATAAACGACATCGGCATCTTTCACTCCTTCGATTTTATCTTCTGTCAACAAAATTTTTCCACCAGTTTTTTCAGCAATTTTTTTAGCTTCTTCAACTAATTTTTCTTCAGGAAAATATTCTTTCGGACAAACAATTCTAAAATCCATTCCAAATTTAGCAGCACCAATCATTAAAGAATTTGCCATATTATTTTTTCCATCGCCTAAAAATGCGAATTTTATTCCTTTCAATTTACCTTTTTTCTCTGTAATTGTCAAAAAATCCGCCAAAATCTGTGTTGGATGAAACTCAGTTGTAAGTCCATTCCAAACAGGCACTCCCGAATGTTCAGCCAAAGTTTCGACCAATTCTTGACCGTATCCTCGATATTCGATTCCATCATAAAATCTTCCCAAAACTTTCGCAGTATCTTCCATAGACTCCTTATCACCAATTTGTGATGCAGAAGGCCCAATGTAAGTGACATTTGCTCCTTGGTCATAAGCTCCCACTTCAAACGCACATCTCGTTCTAGTAGAAGTTTTCTCAAAAAAATCAAAAGCAATATTTTTTTCCAACCATCGTTTTTCTTCTCAGTCCCATTTTTTTCTTATCTATCTTTCAATTTTTTTCGCCAAATCCAGTAAATACTGCAATTCCTCCGTCGTAAAATCTAATAATTTTTAAAAAAATGATTTTTCCTTTTAGCATAATCTCTCCTTAATTTTTTTATTTTTTTTATCATATTATAACAAAGAGATTCTGTCCCTTGCTATTATTTAATTTTTCCAATTTTTATTTATAACTCTATATTAATTTTTTTATTCTATAATATTCTTTCAATATATCTTTCTCAATTTCCTTCAATTTTTTTGTCCATTCTCAACAACCTTTTTATTCTCACCAATATACCGAATTAATTTTTCATTTTCATCAAAAATAGTATCGTTGTTCAGAAAATTTTCGATTTTCTTTTATCAAAAACTTCTCCATTTTTTTATCTCATTTTCTTTATACCATTTAGAATCCACATAATATGGCACATTATATTTTTTTCAGACTTTATCAAAAAAATAAAATAAACTTTTCCATTTTTTTACATAATATTCTGTCAAACTATTCCAACTTTCTCCAAAAATGTTCAACTACAATTTTTTTAACAATTCCATTTTTGCAAATAATATTTTCACAACACCCACCATCTGTACTTTGCTCTGAATCTTCAACTTCCTTAATAACATAATTTTTTTCACAGCATTAGTACTTGCAAAAATCCTTTCCTAATCTGAGCAATTTTTTTCCTTCAATATTCGATGCACCAAAAATTCATCAAACTTACCAAAAGAAAAAAAGTATCGCAATTTTTTTCTAAAGGTTTTTCATAAAAATCTCCCTTTTAACTCTAAATTTTTTTCATTCTTTCAGTATAATTTTACCTTAATAATTTTTAATTTACAATTATAATTTTACAATTACTAAAAAGAAATTTTTTTCAAAAAAACTTTTTCCAAAAATCGAAATAGCTTTTGTCAATTTCATCGTTTGTTACATTAAATGGTGGAAAAAAATCTCACAACATTATTTCCAGCTCCGACTAGCAACAACCCATTTTCTAATGCTTTTAAAACAACATCTTTTGCCAAAACTTTTTTCTCATCAAATTTTATTCCCAAAAGAAGTCCTTTTCCACGAATTTCTTCGATAAAATCAAATTTTTCCTTTAATTTTTTCAATTTTTCCACAGAATACTGACCTTTTTCCACAACATTTTTTTCAATTAATTTGTTGTCAATTAATTCATGTAAAACAGCATTTGCAACGGCACAAACTAAAGGATTTCCTCCATAAGTTGAACCGTGGTCGCCAGGAACTAGCACGTCATTTGCTTTTCCTTTTGTCAAACAAGCTCCGATTGGAACTCCGCCACCAAGTGATTTTGCAATTGTAACTATATCTGGAACTAAATCAAAATTTTCATAGGCAAATAATTTTCCAGTTCTTCCCATTCCGCATTGAATTTCGTCAAAAATCACAAGTGTATTATATTTTTCACTCAATTCTTTTATAGCTTCCATAAATTCAGGAGTAGCACTTTCAAGTCCGCTTTCTCCTGAATTGGTTCCAAAATAATGGCAGCAGTTTTTTCACTTACTTTTAGCTTTTTAAATCTTTGACATCGTTAAAATTACATTCTGTAACATTTTTCATCAATGGCTCAAACGGTTTTTTTGATATTTCGGCTGACCAGTGACTGCCAACGCTCCAGTACTTCTTCCATGAAATGAATTTTTTTCATATAAATTATTTCTGTTTTATCAGCAATTTTGTTTCCATTTTTCATCGTATGACAAATTATTCCCATATTTTCGAGCAATTTTTTTCAAAAGCCAACTCAATCGCTTCAGTTCCACTGTTTGTAAAAAAACGCTTTCCATTTCACTATTTTCCGTAAGTTTATTCGCCAAATCCAATTGTGGTTGACTGTAATACAAATTAGAAATATGCACCAATTTTCTGACTTTGCTCCGTTAAAGCCTTTGTAATCACAGGACTTGCATGTCCCAAAGCAATTTACTGAAATTCCCTGACACAAAATCTAAATATTCATTCCCTTCATTATCGTAAATATATGTTCCTTTTCCTTTTTCAAAAAAATTTTTATTATAACGGCTATATACATTTAATAACATTAAATCACTTCTTTCTTAATTTTTTTTTAGAAAAATATTCGATAATCTTTCTAGTTTTTAATTTCAAAATTTTTTTACAAAATATTTTTTTACTTTTAAGATATTTTCTTTTTCAAATAATTTTAATCCTCTAAATTTTGCATCTTTCTTAATCAATGTTCCAGCCCTTCGACTGTAAACAACTCAAGAATTACAGAATGTTCCAATTTACCATTTAGAATAACAACATTTTTCCACTCCATTTTTCAATTGCATTCAAAGCAAGTTGTAACTTTTGGCAACATTCCGCCACTGATAATTCCACGCTCGATTAAATCGTTCACTTTTTTTCCACATCAATTTCATCAATAAGCGTCTGTTTATTGTTATAGTCAAGTAAAAATTCCATCAACATCTGTCAAAAAAATATCAGTCTGTCAGCTTGTAATTTTTCCAGCAATTGCACCTGCCACATAATCTGCATTAATATTGTATGTCTGACCATTTTTGTCAACTCCAATTGACGAAATCACAGGAATCGTATCATTCGACTCCAACAATTTTATAACTTCCGTATTAATTTTCTTAATCTCTCCGACAAATCCAATATCAACCTTTTCTCCATCAACTTCAACAAACTTTTTCTCAACAAATACCATATTTCCATCTTTTCCACTAAGACCAACAGCTTTTCCGCCATATTTATTGATATCTGACACAATTCCTTTATTAACTTTCCCAGAAAGCACCATTTCCACAATTTCCATCGTTTCTTCATCAGTCACACGATTTCCTGCAATAAATTTGCTCTCTTTTCCAATTTTTTGAAGCATCTCGTTTATTTCAGGCCCTCCACCATGCACAATCACAGGATTTATCCCAACATATTTCATAAGAACCACATCTTGAATAAACTGTTCCCGAGCAACAGGATTAACCATCGCACTTCCACCATATTTAATAACAATCGTTTTATTATGATATTTTTTTATAAACGGCAACGCTTTTACTAAAATTTTTCGCTTTATCTAAATTTGAAATCATATTTTTCCCTTTCTTTTATTACTAAAATTTTTTTTTATTTTTTTAATTTTAAAAAAATAATTTTTTTCAAAAATTTATCTTGAAAAAAATCTACTAATAAATAATTTCTTTAAAATCATAAATTTATTTTAAAAAAATTATTAAGTATGATACTCCGCATTAATTTTTCACATAATCATAACTCAAGTCACATCCCCAAGCAGTCGCTTCAAATTCCCCATCATTTAATTCAATAATTATTTCAACGGTTTCAGCCTTCAAAATTTTCTCAGCTTTTGGAATATCAAAATCCTGTGCCATACCATTTTTCGCAACTTGAACCATATCATTTCCAGCTTTTTAGAAAGATATTAACTTTATCAATCATCAAATCAGCTTCTGAATATCCAACCGCACACAAAATTCTTCCCCAATTTGGGATCGCTACCAAAAAACTGCCGCTTTAAAAAGACTTGAAGTGATAACTGATTTTGAAACTTTTTTCGCATCTTTTAGCGTTTTTGCTCCATTTGTTGTAACTTGAATCAATTTTGTTGCACCTTCTCCATCTTTCGCAATTAATTTAGCCAATTCTTCATTCACTTTGTATAACGCCTTTTTAAACTCATCATATCCAGCTGAATTTTCATCAACAATTTTTTCATTCCCTGCAAGTCCATTCGCCAAAACACAAGCCATATCGTTTGTGCTTGTATCTCCGTCAACTGAAATCATATTGAAAGTGTTGTCAGCAATTTCAGAAAACATTTTTTGCAACAAAGATTTTTCAATATTCACATCAGTTACAGTAAATGAAAGCATTGTCGCCATATTTGGATGAATCATTCCAGAACCTTTACACATTCCAGCCACTTTAGCTTTTTTCCCAGCAATCTCGATTTCCAAGCAAATTTGTTTAACAAAGGTGTCAGTAGTCATAATCGCAGTAGCTGCATCAATTCCGCCATCTTCCGACAAATTTTCCAACAACTTTCTCAATCCCATTCTCAATTTTTTCCATATCAAGCTGAACCCCAATAATTCCAGTCGACTGAACCAAAACTTCCTCAGCACTCAATCCCAATTTATTCGCAACCAGCTCAGTCATCTTTTTAGCATTCGCAAGTCCAGTATCTCCTGTGCAAGAATTTGCATTCCCACTATTTACAATAATCGCTTGTGTATTCTTATTTTTTACATGCTCAATATCCAAAATAATTGGTGCAGCCTTTGCCAAATTTTTTGTAAAAACCGCAGCTGAAACCGCCTTTTCCTTCACTATAAATCAAAGCCATATCTTTTTTTCCACTTTTTTTCAATTTTGCCGATATTCCAGTCGCTTTAATCCCTTTAACATCAGTAATTGTTCCATTTTCTATTATTTTCATATAACTTTTTGTATGATAAATAATTTTTGATTATTTTATAAAAATTATAAATCACACGCTCTTTTCTTTTTTTTATCTGTAAAATTCTATTAATAAAATCTTATTAACAAAATATTTTTTTATAAATACATCGACAAAAATTCCAATCCTTCATTTTCATCAAATCCAAATAAAATGTTCATACTCTGAACCGCTTGTCCACCAGCACCTTTTATCAAATTATCAATCGTCGACACGACAACAATGTTCCCAGATTCCTTGTCATATCGAACCCCAATCTCACAAATATTACTATTTTTTTCACATTTTTTTATCTCTGGCAAATTTTCAATAACTCTCACAAAATAGTCATTTTTATAAAATTCATTATAAATTTCATAAATTTTCTTCCGTCAAACTTTCCTTAAATTCATCCTTCACATCCAAATAAATTGTAGAAAGAATCCCTCTATTTATCGGCAACAAATGCGGAGTAAATACCAAATTAATATCCCCATTCGATAATTTATCCATCTCTTGCTTTATTTCAGGTGTGTGTCTATGTTTCAAAATATTGTAAGCCTTAAAATTCTCATTAACTTCAGCATAAATTAAATCCAATTTAGCACTTCTTCCAGCCCCTGAAACTCCCGACTTCGAATCAACAATAATTTTTTTCGTATCAACAAGCCCATTTTTTAGTAACGGTGCCACGCCTAAAATAGCAGAAGTGGGATAACATCCAGGTGAAGCCACAACTTTCGTATTTTTAATTTCTTCTTTGTGAATTTCTGGAAGCCCGTAAACCGCATTTTTATTGATTTCTGGATAATTATGTTTCACTTTGTACCATTTTTCATAAATTTCTGAATCATCCAATCTAAAATCCGCTCCCAGATCTATAACTTTTACATCTTTCTCCAAAGCCAATTTTGTCATATCTTCCGACATTCCATGAGGCAAAGCCAAAAATAAAACATCAATTTTCTCCAAATTCTCCTTAACTTCTTCAATCGAAATCAATTTTTTCTCAAAATATTTCTTATAATTTTTATAAATATCTCCAATATTTTCCCCCGCAAACGAATGCGATGAAATAAATTCTATCTCAATCTCTTTGTGATTATTTAAAATCCATAATAATTGCTGTCCAGCATAACCTGTCGCTCCTACAATTCCTGCTTTTATCATATTTTTTTCCTCCATTTTTTTCATTTCATTTTTTTAACTCAATAATTTAAGTAAAAATTAACTTAATCAAATATTTTCAAATTTTTAATAACTCATAACTAAATTTTTTTACAAAATTTTTATTAAAATTAGTAACAAAAAAAGCCCGTAATATTTACAGGCTTCTCATTTTTAAAAAACAATTTTTCTGATAAAAATAAAAAAGCCAATAACCCTAAGATTATTGACTTCATTTATCTATTCAAAAGAAATATTAAAAATTAGCAATAATAAAGGATCGCAAAAAAATAAGTTGTTATTCTTTTGTTGTCCCTTATCCTAGTAACTAATTTCATAATACTTCCTCCTCATTTCATTTTTACAAATTTTATTTTTACACTTTAATTTTTTTATGTTATTTTTTTCTATGTATTTATAATAACAAATTTTTTTATAAAAAAATCAATATGTTTCGTATATAAGTTTTAAATATAATGATATATAAAACTTATGTTTATAATAAATTACACAACTAAATATTCTAAATTTATTACAATTTATTATACAATTCAATAAATTGTTGCACAACATTGTAATTTATATAGTATCAATGATTCCTATTTTTACAAAATAGTTTAAATTTTCAAATTTTTTAAGTGCTTCTTCAAGATATTCTTCAGCTGGCACCTCAAAACTTCCTTCATCAGTGTGTCTGTAAATAGGTACGTCTTTCAATGCTTCTAAAAGATTCTTTTTAGTAGTTGGTTCTTTCAATGCTTTTATCACGATAACATCAATTGCGTTTAATCCATTAATAAGTTGGTTTCTGTAGTTAGAAGCACCAATAAATGTGTTGCTTTCGTCAACGATTGCATCAAGATATTTAATGAATTTTTCTGGAACGTAAACTTTGTTTTCTTCAAATTTTACTTTTTCAAAGTTAGAGCAGTAGTAAGATACTTTTCCATCAATCATATTTACTAATAAGAATGCTCTGAATTTTTTTAATTTTTTTCTTCAATTTCTTCATCTGAAAGTCCTTTTTCTTTGTAGAAATCTTTAACAACTGATACTTGGAAAATATTTTTTTCTTCCAATAATTTTTGTTAATTCTGAAACTTCTGGAAAATTGTTGATTTCTTGTTCAGAATATTCAGGGATGTAGTAGAATTTATCAAAAAAATTTCATTGTTAATAGATTCTGTAAAATTCAATTTTTTTCAGCTTGACTTTTTTTACAAATTAAAGATTTTCTAAATTGAGTATCTAAAATGAAGTCGATACATTGTTCTTTAATAATATGGTTTCCACCCTGATAATTGTTCGATTCTATCTTTAGTTTCTTTTTTTGTAAATACTTGCGAAAGATAATCTCAAGTTAATGTCAGAAACATGTATTAACCCTTTCTTTTCAAAGCATTTCTGCAAATTCAGAAAAATACATTGGATCGTTAATTGCTTCTAAGTATTCGTGTCCGACGTAATAGTTTTGCATTTTTAAAACTTTTTCCATAAGTGCAATAAATTCTTTTTTTCTTCTCAGAAATATCTGTATAAAGTTTCATTTGCTCAATCATAATTTCTAAGAAAACTTTTTCCTCTTTCAGTTTTAGTTTGTAAGCTTTCATCTTTAAAAATATTTGTTTACATAAAGCATCATATCTCTAATTTTTTTGTCCTTCTTTCCAACCAGGAAGAGTATTGTAGAAATGTATGCCAATCCATTTTTCATTTAGGTTAGTGTCGCAAATTGATATCATTTTATCTTTTACAGCATCTGGAATCCATGAAAAAACTCCGTGAGTAATGATGTAATCAAATTTTCCAAAACTTTCGTCAATTTCCATAATATCTTTTTGGTGTAATTCGATATTTTTCAATCCCATTTTTTTCAATCATTTTTCCAGTATTTATTTGTTCTTCAGTTAAATCCACTCCAACATAGTAATTATCAGGATAATACAATGCTTGAGTAATAATGTTTCCACCAAAAGAACATCCTAATTCTAAGATTCTAGAATTTTTTGTAGAACTCGCAGGTTCCAAACCAAAAAGTGTACCACAAGCCTCTAAAGTAAGTGGACTTGAGTAGCTAAAAAGGATTAGATTTATAAACCATTTCATCATAAGTATTTTTTTCTCAAATTTTTCTATTTTCATTTAAATAATAACTCCTTTAATAATTTTTTTCGACTTATATTATACACTAAAAAAATTGAAAAATAATAAATACTATTTTTAAAAAATTATTAGAAATCTCTTTTTGTTTTTTTGTTGTTGTAAAAAGAAACAAAAAAAGACTTAACATTCTATTTTCTTTTTAAAATTTCTAGTGCATTAAGTCTTAAAAAAACATAATAATATGATAAAATTATAAAAAAATTGCTAAAAAAATAAAAATAAAAAAATTAAGATTAGATAGAAAGGAATTTGTGGTAAAATGAAATTTCCTGAAAGCGTTGAAAAAAAGGGGACAATGTATTTGTATTTTTGTCCGTCGTCGCCGATTTTTACAGAGGATTTGGAGAAGTGTGAGAAGGCGATAAAAGATTTGGGGTTTAATCCTGTTTTTGGAAAAAGTTTGAGGGAGAGTTATGGTGGATATATGGCTGGAAGTCCTGAAATTAGGGTGGCTGACTTGCATGAGGCTTTTTCGAGAGAGGATATAAAGGGGATAATTTGTGCGAAAGGGGGATATAGTGCGTCGCTTATGTTGGATAAAATTGATTATGAGTTGATAAGAAATAATCCTAAAGTTTTTGTTGGATATAGTGATGTTACTAATTTGCATGTTGTTTTTAATCAGAAGTGTGATTTGGGTACATATCATGGGCCTATGGTGAAGTCAAATATGTTTGAGAATTTTAATGATTATACGAAAAATTCGTTTTTAGAAGCATTGAAAAATGGAAAAATGGATTCACAAAAATCCAGATTATATCGAAATTTCTGTTTTTGGAAACAGGAAATAATAATTTTGATGAAGTTGAAGGAATTATAACAGGTGGAAATTTAGCGATAATTGCTACAACATTAGGAACTTGGTATGAAATCGATGTAAAAAGATAAAAATTTTGTTTTTGGAGGATGTGGAGGAGCCAGTTGGTTCGATTCATAGAATGTTGACTCATTTGAAGAATTGTGGAAAACTTAATGAGTGTAAAGCAATAATTTTTGAGAATTTTGCTGATTGTGAAATAAATATGATGAAAAATTATGGTGTGATGGAAATGTTAAAAAGATTTTTCAAAGATTATGACAAGCCAGTAATTTACAATTTTGAAAGCGGTCATGCAAAACCATTTTTGGCAACAGTTCCTTTTGGGAGCGACTTGTAAAAATTAATGTGAAGACTAAAGAGATTTCATTTGAGAAATAGAGGACTTTAGAGAGTTTTTTTGATTCTTTTTGTGATGAATAAATAAAGAAGAGAGAGGAGAAAAGAATGTTTTTTTGATATGCATGCTGATGTGTGGACTGATACGCTTTGGCAATATGAAAAAGGGAATAAAGATGTAATTAGAAATAAATATAAGGAAAAAAATTTGAGGAAGGTGAACTTACTGGCGGGATTTTTGTGATTTATCAAAATGCGATGAAGACACAGACGCCAGAAGAGGATTTTTAAAAATTTGAGAATTATGACGGAAGAGGTTCATCGAGCGAGGGATATTATTCATATAATTAAAGAGGCTGATGATTTTGAGAAGGCTAGGGAATTGAATAAGTTTGCGGTTATGCTTGGAATTGAAGGATTGCCTGGGATTGGTGATAAGTTGGATTATATTTATTTGTTGGAGCAGTTGGGAGTTAGACATATTGGATTGACTTGGAATGAGACAAATGCTTTTGCAACTGGGCAAAAGGGAGATCCGAATCGTGGATTGACTGACTTAGGGATTGAAGCGGTTAAAATTATTGAAGAATTGGGAATTGTGTTAGACCTTTCACATGCTAATGATAAAACATTTTGGGATGTGGCAAAACATGCGAAAAAACCATTTGTAGCGACACATTCAAATTCAAGAGTTCTTTGTCCTGCGATGAGAAATTTAACTGATGATCAATTAGCTGTTATAAAAGAGCGTGGTGGAATGGTTGGAATGAATAGTTATCACGGTTTTGTGAGTCAAAATCCTGAAGAAAAAAATCTTGAAACATTGTTAAATCACATGGAATATGTTGCAGAACGAATTGGATTAGATAAGATTGGATTTGGACTTGATTTGGGTGAATATTATACGCCTGAGGGAGAGGATCCAGAAGGACTTTTAGGTGTAAAAAGATGTTACTGAAGTAAAAAAATATCGCTAAAGCCTTGAAAAAAATAGAGGATATTCGCAAAAGGAAATTGATATGGTTACATATGAAAATTTTGTTAAGTTTTATAAAAAAATTGAGAGCAGATAAATAATAGGGAAATAAAGTGATTGAGAATATATTTGGATTTATTTGCTTGAAGTTTTATTTGAAAGTTTTGAATAATAAAAAGAGTATATTGTTAAAAAATAGAAAAATAGTAGTTTTAACCTATAGAAGGGAAGAAAAAAATAGAAAGGAAGAAAAAAATGAGAAAAACCAGTAATAGGAATAACATCATCTTACGAAAATAATCCAGAAAGACAAAATTCTTACTTAACAAGTGTTTCGATGGATTATAGTAAAGCGGTAATGGAATCGGGAGGAATTCCGTTTGTGTTGCCAGTTCATGAAAATTTGGAAGTGATTAGGGAACAGATTCAGCATTTGGATGGATTGCTGTTAGCAGGAGGAGGAGATCCAGATCCAGTGCTTTATGGTGAGGATTGTTTGCAGAATGTTGGGAGTATTACGCCTGAGAGAGATGCGTTTGAATTGGCGATTTTAGAGGAGTTTTTGAAGACTGAGAAACCGATTTTAGGTATTTGTCGTGGATTGCAGTTGGCGAATGTTTATTACGGTGGAACACTTTATCAAGATATCTCGTACATTGACACAAAAATTCAACATAGACAAACTTGGTTACAGCAATTGCCAACTCATAATATTGATATTTTTGAAAAAGATAATATTTTTGTATGAAATTTTTGGAGAAAAAAAGCAAGAGTAAATTCATTTCATCATCAAATGATTAAAGATATGGGAAAAAGGATTAACACCGATTGCAACAGCATCTGATGGCGTTATCGAGGCTTTTTCAAAATAAAAAAATCATCCGTTTTTTTATGGAGTTCAATGGCACCCTGAAATGATGTCTACTCGTGGAAATGAAAAATATGAAAAAAGATTTTTTTGATAGATTTATTGGAGCTTGTAATACGAAAATAATTTTTAGTAATTAATGGTAAAAAGATAGAAAAAAATAGAGAATTGAGTTTCAAAAATAAAAAAATAAATAAAATTATAAACAAAAAGTAAAAAAATAGTATTGATTTTTATTTAAAAAAGTAGTAATATTAAGATGAAAAGGTGAGACTAAAAATAAAAAATATAATATTGTGTGAAAAAAATTAAGAAATATTAAATTGAGGATTTTACTGTAACTTTCTTGCTGGACAACAAAAAAATTAATATTTGAATTTATAAGCATATTCGATTATATTTTTGTATAAAAAGGAGAGAGAGTTATTATGAACAATAAAAAAAGGACTATGTCTAATAGGATTAGCCGCTCTTTTAGTTAGTTGTGGTGGCGGTGGAGGTGGAGGAGGTTCTACAACAAATACCCCTACCCCTACTCCAACAAATCCAACAGTTACAAAAAAAGAAGAACCAACTTATGCAACTTCGATAAACGGAGGAGTAAACGCGGCATTCAATTCAAGTGAAACATACAATGGAATGGTAATACAGGATACAATGCTTCAAATCCTCATAACCACACAAATACAGCATATAATGGTAGTGGGGTAAAAGTAGGAATAATTGATACAGGATTTAATAATTCAGCATATACTGGTGATTTAACAAGTGAATTAGGAACTAGATATGAAAATGTTAATACAACAAATACAACTTTGCCAACAGATAACCATGGGGTTATAATCGCAAAATTAGTTGGAGGAACAACTTCAGGAGTAGCAAAAGGTGTTTCAATCGTAGCAGCAGATGCGACAGTAGTAAGTGGTTCTTCATCGTCAATTAATCCAACAGCTGCAATGTACGAAACATTGTACAATAAAGGTGTAAGAATTTACAACCAATCATTTGGAAGTGAAGGATCATTAGCTGGATTTACTACAGATACTACATCTTCAAATTATTTTGGATATGCAGTTGGAACAGATATTTTGGACTTTTATAAAAAAGCAGTAAATAACGGTTCATTATTAGTATGGGCTGCTGGAAATAATTCTTCACAAACTTATTCAACATTGCAAGGAACATTGCCGCATTGGGAACCTTCATTACAACAAGGTTGGTTAAATGTAGTAGGATTAACTCAAAAGGGAACTGATGCGAATAAAGGAAATATGAACTTGTCATGGAATAATTTACAACCGTATTCTCATGCAGGAGCAGCTAAAAACTGGACAGTATCAGCAATTGCCGATTACACAACATCAATCGGTGGTACAAATGTAGTTACTTTTGGAAGTTCGAATGCAACAGCAACAGTATCAGGAACAGCAGCATTAATTAAACAAAAATATCCATTTATGGATGGAAGTTTATTAAGACAAACAATTTTATCTACAGCGACTGATATTGGAGATCCAGGTGTAGATGATGTTTATGGTTGGGGACTTTTAAATATTGATAAAGCATTGAATGGACCAGCATTATTTGATAAGAGATTAGCTTTAGGAGATGCAGTTTCAGTTAATATTACTGATGGTGGAACTTACGTATTTTCAAATGATATTTCTGGAGATGCAGGATTGACATTAACAGGAAATGGTACTTTAAAATTAACAGGAAATTCAACATTTACAGGTAATACGTCTGTTGCAAGTGGTTCACACTTGTATATAAATGGTGGATATAGATCATCTTCAGTAGCTGTTGCACAAAATGCAACTTTATCAACACAAAATGCGAATGTATCTGGAAATGTAACAAATTCTGGAACAATTTCGAATACTGGAAATACAACATTATCTAGCTATGTAGCTACTGATAATTCAAAAATTGAAAGTGATTTAGATTCGAGAATTAATGTAAAAGGAAAAGCTGAATTAGGAAATTCAACAATAGCAATTAAGGCAGAAAAAGATGGAGAAGCGCAATATGTAACTGCAAAAGGTGAAAAAGTAAATGTAATTACATCTGATACTGAAGTAACAGGAAATCCAACAGTTACGACAACAGAAGCATTGAAATCTGAAAAAACACAAGATGGTAATTCAGTTGATGTAAAAGTTAGCAGAAAAAATGTAAACGAATATGTTAAAGAAATTGACGGAGACCAAATGCAAAAAGATACAGCTGAAGGTCTTGAAGCATCATTGAAAGATTTAGATGAAAAAGTTGAAAATAATAATGATGAAAGTGTAAAAGAATTTAAGAAAGCAGCAGCTAAATTACAAACAATGTCTTCACATTCAGCATTGTCAACTTTAGATAGTTTGTCTGGACAAATTTATGCATCATCACAAGCATTGACATTTGAACAATCTCAAACAATTAATAAAGACTTAACAAATAGATTGGTAATGTTGGGTACAATGGATGATTCAAAAGAAAAATTTGGATTATGGTTGTCTGGAATTGGTTCAAAAGGTAGATTGAAACAAGATGGATATGCAAAAGGTGATACTCATACATATGGTGGTCAAGTTGGAATTGATAGAAAATTCGGAGATAATTTAATATTAGGAGCAGCTTTGGCTTACTCTAGAGCAGATGTTAAATTTGATAGATACGGTGGAAAATCAGATGCTGACAGCTTTGCAACATCATTGTATGGAAGATTAGGAAATAAAAATAATCCATTGTATTTGCAAGGAAGAATTGGAGTTGGATTTGTAGATACTGATGTTGAAAGAGATATTCTTTTGAGTAGTACTGATGTTTCTAGACAAAAAATAAATCACAATGACAGGGTTGTTTCTGGATACTTGGAAACAGGGTATGACTTGAAAAATAAAGAAGGAGACTTCGTTGTAACACCATTTGTTGGATTGAGTCATGATTCAGTTAGAAGAGGAGCTTTCTCAGAAACAAATAGCCAATTTGGATTAACAGCAGATAAGAAAACTTATGATCAAACTTCAGGATTAGTAGGATTGAGAGTAGGAAAAGCAGTAAGATTTAATAATGGAGCTAAAACAACATTACAAGGATATGTAACACACCAAAGAGCATTTAATGATGAAGATTTGAGTTTTGATGCACATTATACAGGATTACCTGGAACAAACTTTACTGTAAAAGGGATTGGATTAGAAAAATCTCAAACTTGGGTAGGAGTAGGAGCATTAACTGAATTTAATCCAAGAATGGCTTGGTATGTAAACTACGATGCTAAATTAGAAGTAATAAAAAAATAATAATAATGTATTTACAACAGGTTTAAGATGGAGTTTCTAATTAGTTTTAATTAATAAATTGTCGAAATTATTTAAAAATGATTATATTTCATACGACAAAGTTTTTTTAATTAAGATATAGATTTAAGACGATTCGTGTTAGAATCGTCTTTTTCTTATACATCGCTAGATACTATAAAATAACATTTTTTTCACAAAGTATAGATACTTTTATTCACAAATCTCTAATACTACATTTTTAATATTTAAAATATTTTTCTGTTATCTTTAAAATAAAAATTCTTCTTTTTCTAATTTTTGATTATCAAAAATTTCTAATATAAGATAATGAAATTTGTATAAAACTTTTGATAGAATTGTCGAGCAAAAATATTCTTGCGCGAGGATAAAAATAGTATAACTGCATTGGAAAAGGTATTATGGTCAAGAGATCATAATTAAAAGGAGTGAATTAATGAGAAATAAATTAGTAAAAGGCGATGACAGTAATGTCGATGTTTTCAGCAGTACAAGCAAAAAGCAGAACAGATATCGAAGCCTTCATCGTTACCAACATCAAGGAGTACCTATTCTTATGGAACTTCATCATACGGAAGTACATCAAGAACTGGTTATAGTTCAGGGTACAGAACAAATTATGGAAATTATTATGTAGGAAATAATTATTACAATCCAATATACAGACCAATTACTGGAACAACACCTACAAATAATTATACATCTACAAGATATGTTACAAAAACCGAAAATGGTGTAACGACGACTACTATTTATACGACAATTAATGGGAAAACGACGGTTAGAACGATAGTAACTGGAACTCCAACGAGACCAACACAACCGATAGTTACGCAACCAAAACCAACAGAACCAACACGACCAATAGTAACAGAGCCGAAGCCAACAGAGCCAACACAACCAATAGTGGTACAACCAAAACCAACGGAACCGACACAGCCAATAGTGGTGCAACCAAAACCGACGGAACCAACGCAACCAATAGTGGTGCAACCGAAACCGACGGAACCGACACAACCAATAGTCGTGCAACCAAAACCACAACCGCCTGTGGTGGAAAATCCAATAGTGGTACCACCAGTTGAAACACAACCAATTAATGACGGTCCAATAATTATAAAACCAACTAATCCAATAGCAACACCTAATAAACCTGTTGCTCCGAATATCCCTGTAGGTGGAATAAGATGGAATGACAGAACGAGAGGATATGATTCGAATGATCCGAATAATAAGAGAAATGTTGAGAAAGGAATAGATGGTTCAGGAGTTATTGTTGGAGTATTAGATTCAGGATTTAATAATCCGTCAATGCAAAGAGATTTACAAAATAAATTTGGGAATCGTTTCACAAATGTTCGTTCTAATAATTATGCACCTAGTGATGCGACACATGGTATTGAGGTATCAGAAATGATTGCAGGAAATACTGCGAATGGAATTGCACCTAATGCGAGAATTGTTGGAACAGATGTTACGATAACTCGTAATGGTAGAAGTGGAATAAAAGCGACTGCTGATCACTACAATTCATTGTATAATCAAGGAGCTAGAATATTTAACCAATCTTTTGGGATTGATAGTCAAGTAACAGAATTTCATAATGATCCAAATCGTAGATATTCTTCAAATTACTACGGACATCAAATGGATCAAGATGTGTTAAGATTTTGGAAAGATAAAATTAATAAAGAAAAATGACGGTTCATTATTTATTTGGGCTGCAGGAAACGAAAGAGGAGATGCTAATTCATCGCTACAAGGTGGATTGCCTTACTTTGAAAAAGATTTAGAAAAAGGATGGATTAATGTTGTAGGACTTGCCGCTAGAAATGGTGGGCAGTTGAGAGATTTTTCTTGGCAAAATAGAGAGCCATATTCGAGAGCTGGAGTTTCTAAAAACTGGACAGTTTCTGCGATGGCAGATTATGTTTTTGATATTAATGGTAGAAGAATAATTTCTTCGGGATCTTCATTTTGCAGCACCAGCAGTTACAGGGACAGCAGCGTTAGTTAAACAAAAATATCCTTGGATGGATGGAAACCTAATAAAAACAAACAATTTTTATCAACTGCAACTGATATTGGAGAAGCAGGAGTAGATGATGTTTACGGTTGGGGATTATTAGATGTGGAAAAGGCTACAAAAGGGCCTGCAGCATTTGATAGTAGATTAACAGCTGACGGTGGAGATGCTAAAATGAATGTAACAGCAGGAACTTATAGTTTTGACAATGATATTACAGGAGATGTAGGACTTGTAAAAAATGGAGCTGGAACATTAGTGTTAAATGGAGCGAGTACATTTAAAGGAAATACAACGTTGAATGAAGGAGCGGTTGTAATAAATGGAAAATCGTATACTTCAAAAGTAAATGTTGGAAGAAACGGAACGTTGGCAACTAATAATACAAGATTGGAAAATGGAATTAGCAATGGTGGAACAGTAGTTAACAATGGAAATACTTTTGTTAATGGAGGATATGTAGCTTCAGCTGATTCGAGATTAATTTCTACTCTTGGTTCAGAAATGAAAGTTTCTGGAGAGTTGATTTGAATAATTCGACATTAGAATTGTCAGCAGAAAAAAATGGAGAAACTCAATACGTAACTAAAAAAGGAATCCAAACTAATGCGATTACGTCTGGAACAGGAATAAAAGGTAATTTCTCTAATGTTGAAACTAGTGGATTATTGAATGGAAAAGTTGAAAAAGTTGGAGAAAATGAAATAAAAGCGACATTAAGTAGAAAAAATGTTGAAGAATATGTTGCAGAAACTAGTGATCATAAAGATGAGATTTGGAGCAATGTTGCAAGTAATTTGGAAAAATCATTTACTGCTTTAGATGAGAAAAATTGATGAAAAATGGAGGAGTTGTTAAGGCTACAAATGAACCATTATCAAAACAGGCGGCAGTATTACAAAATACATTGGCAACTTCTACGAAAGCAGCAGCTTTAGATAGTTTATCTGGACAAATTTATGGTTCAGCACAAGCATTGACATTCCAAAATTCTGAAACTGTAAACAAAGATTTGACAAATAGATTAACGATGTTAGGAACATTAGACAATCAAAATGGAGGAGTTTGGTTCAGTGGAATTCATGGAACTGGAAAAATTAGCTCAAAGATGGATTTGGAGAGGCAAAAAAACAAAAACTTATGCTGCAAGTTGGAGTAGATAAGAAAATAGGAGACAATGTAATTGTAGGAGCTGCAATAAATTATTCTAAAAGCTCAAGCTGATTTCAACAGACATGGAGGAACTTCAAAAAGCTGATGGAATAGGAGCTTCGCTTTATGGAAGAGTCGAAATAAAAAAATAATCCTTGGTATGCTCAAGGAAGAATCGGATATGGAATTGTAGACTCTGATGTAGAAAGAGAAATTATTTTATCTGACACAGATAGAAGTGTTGCAAAAATTAATCATAAGGATAAAGTTTTATCTGGATACCTTGAAACAGGGTATGACTTAAAGAAAAATGACTTTACATTGACACCATTTGTTGGAGTAAGTCATGACAGTGTTACACGTGGTGCATTTAGCGAGGAAAATAGCCAATTTGGATTGACTGCTGACAAAAAAACGTTTAGTCAAACAAGTGGATTGGTTGGAGTGAGAGCTTCTCAAGGAATTAAATGGAAAAATGGAGTAAAAACAACGTTACAAGGATATGTGACACACCAAAGAGCCTTTAATGATGAGGACTTGAGCTTTAAAGCAAGTTATTCAGGATTGCCAGGAACAGACTTTACTGTAAAAGGAATTGGATTGGAAAAATCTCAAACTTGGGCAGGAATAGGAGCGTTGACTGAATTTAATCCAAGAATGGCTTGGTATGTAAACTACGATGCTAAAATAAATAGTAAGAAAACTAACAATAATGTAATTACAACAGGATTGAGATGGAATTTTTTTAGTTTTTGATAAAAATAAAAGCACCAAAAATAATAAGGGATAAGTCTTCCGAATAAGAGGACTTTTCCTATCAAAACATTTTTAAAAGGGATTTATGTATGAGTAAAAGTTTGAAACGATAAAAAAATTATAAATTGGATTAATTTTTTTAGTAGAAAGAGAAAAAAATGAGCAATAATTTAAAAATGATTGAAAAGAAAATAAAAGCATACAGCAAAAGAACAAAAAACTTTAACATTTACAAGAGGGACATTAATAAGTTTTTTTGTTAACAGGTAGGTATAGGTATCGTTTCACAAAAATGCAGTTGCAAGGGATTTGAGAACAAGAGAAGCGAATAACATTGTTATTCAAAATGAAAATGGACTAAATAAAGGTCTGAGTGAAAATGGGACAGATGTAATAAATATTGTCAATCCAAATAGCAACGGACTTTCTCATAACAAATATAATGAATTTAATGTAGGTGAAAATAACGGAGTAATTTTTAAATAATAGTAAGGTCGATGGAAATTCGGTTTTAGGTGGAAAAAGTTACTGCTAATACGAATTTAACAAATAATGCGAAAGTAATTTTAAATGAAGTTAAAAGGAATAATGCTTCAAATTTAAATGGAGGAATTGAAGTATTTGGAGCAAAATCTGATTTAATAATTGCAAATGAAAATGGAATCAATGTAAATGGTGCAAACTTTATAAACACAGGTGCTTTGAATTTAAGTACAGGTCGAGTGAATTTAGAAGGAGGAAATTTAGTATTAGATACTTCTAAATCATTGAATAGTAGTTTGAATATAGGAGAAAAAAGGAGTTACTACAGATTCTGATTATTTTTGGATTAATTTCTAGAACAGTTAATATTAATGGTGGAATTAATAATTCTTCCAATAAAAAGACTAATATTAATATAATTGCAGGTACAAATAAAGTTGATTTGAATACTGGGAATATTGAAAGCGTGAAAGTGGACAGTGAGGGCCCCTAGTTATGCGATTAATGGAAGTTCTCTAGGTTCGATGTATGGAAATAATATAAATATTATTAGTACAGAAAAAAAGGAGCTGGAGTGAAACACGAAGGAGCTATTTATTCAGAAAATGATATAGATATTCTTGTTAAAGGAAATTTAGAAAAATATTGGTGGAACAATAGAAGCTAAGAAAAAAATGTGTCATTGGAAGCTGATAAAGTAGTTAATAGAAGTGTTTTGAATGGAAGTGAAAAAGTAACAACAAAAGAAGGAGACACAAAATTACATAGACGAAGAGGAATTATTTATTATGATCACTCGGTAAATATAAACGATGTAAATATAGAAGATTTGGACAAATTGACAGTAAAAAGAAGCTAGGATTGCGGCTGGAAATAATGTAGAAATTAATCGTAATACGACAGGAGAAAATCGTTCTATAGAAAAATATCGGTGGAAAAAATAGAAGCTGGGAAAAAAATATTGTGATGAAAAGGAGATGTGGTATCTAAAGATTTACAAAAAGAAGTTGCTATTAACGATTTGTTGCCATTAATAAAAGTTAATTTACGTTGGGAACATAGAAGTTTAGTAAAATAATGGATATTTTAATGGAAGAAATGCCTTAAATGATGGTAGTTTATTAGATGCTTTAAAAATTATTGCGCAAAGTCCTAAAAATAGTGGATATTATGATGCATTGAAACAAGTGGAAAATCCTACTTTAAATCTTGTTTTTAAATTCTGTTTTAGGAGAAGATTGGAGAGCAAGAAATACTATAAAAATCCATCTGAATGGAACACAGAAGGAAAAATCACTTTAAATACAAATGCAAATACTTTAATTTCAGCAAAAAGAAAAACATCATTTTTACAAGGTGGAAATATTGAGTTAGAAATAAAACTAATCAAAAAAATCTAAAAATGTTGTTGTTGGAAATAATACAGCAGAAGGAATGTCAAATGAAATTACATTAGGAAATTCAAACAATTCAATTGAAGCTGGGAAAAAATATTTTTAATAAATGGAAATAAAATTATTTCTGGGAATACAAATATAAAAATCAGGAGACGACACAGTAATTGTTTCGAAAAAATGATATTGATTTATTTGGAACTAAAGTAACTGGAAAAAATGTATTAGTTGATGCTAAAAAGATATTAATTTAGAAACATCGATAAATACAGAATGGAAAAGGGAATCAAGAAGTATCTAAAAAACTTCATTAGAAGGGAATCTTGTAAATGTAAAAAGGAAACAATGTTCAATTAAAAAGGAGCAGACATTACAGGAAATACTAGAATAGATGCGGAAAGTTTAGGAATTGACAGTCAACAATTGTTAAATTCATCTTATGAAGAAAAACATATTGAAGGAAACAAAAAAACATTAAAATGACCATAGATATTCTACTGTTTCAAAAGGTGCTATTGTTTCAAATAATTCACAAATAAATGGAGACAACATATTGATAAATGTGAATAAAAATATGGATATTAAAAAAATAGTACAGTTACAGGAAATGATAAAAAAATAGTACAGTTGTAATAAACGTGGGAGAAAAATTTAAATGTTTCAAATAGAGAAAAATGTTTCATATGAAAAAAAGCAACAGATGACTTTAGAGGAAAAGATAAAAGAAACTTACAAATTAGTTCGATACACAAATTCTGAAACATCGACTACATCATCTGAAGCAAGTAATGTAATATCTGGAAAAAATCTTTATGTTTCAGCTAAAAATTTAGGAATAAAAAGGAAGTGCTATAAATTCTGGAAAAGATTTAGTTGTAGATGTTGATGGAAAAAAACTACGTTGAACGAAGGTATTGAGAAAAAAGTAAATAAATTAACAGATTTTTTTCTATGGGAAGTTCAACAAGATATACTTCTGTAGACAGCAAAGAAAAAACTTCTAAGGGAAGTTCAATTAAAGGAGAAAAATATAGTATTTATTTCTAAAGGAGATATTGAAAAATTCTGGAGCTAAAAATAGAAGGAAATGGTAAAAGTAGTTATAAAATCAGATGGAAATATTATCAATAAAGCGGTGGCTAATGAAAAAGTTTCTAATACGACAAATGTAACTGTAGGAATTGTGGCTTCTGGAAAAAGTTGGTATAGCTGGGTAGAGAGCAAGTGGAAGCATAAATACATTAATAAATGAATCAAGCAGTTCAGTTTCAAGCGTAAAGATTTATTGACACTCAAATAAAAGATTATCTTGGTGATATTGCTAACGGAAGTGTTGAGTTAAATTAAATGTATCAAATGAAAAAGTTGATTCTAAAAAAATGGGAAAAATGGTACAATAATTTTCAAAAATGATGATGTTGAAATTGCTTCAAAAGGAACATTGGATATTGGTGGTGTGAGATATTGCTGGGAAAAAGATGTTATCTTAAAAAGGTAGCGATATTGAAACAACAAAATATCAAAAATAGCGAAACAAAAAGGAAATAACTTTAATGCTGGTATAACTCAAACAGTTGATATATCAAATGAGGGCAGCAAATAAAATAAATAGTATTGTGAAAGACACACACACTATTAAAGATATCATAAAAAGCAATGATATTTCACAAGCAGAAAAAGTAGTAGAAACAGCAAAAAACATCAAAAACAGCAGAAAGTTTCCCAGAATTAGCTACAAAAGATATTTTAAATGTAGTTTCAAAACAAAAATGTTTCTTTTAGATTACACTCATACAATTAATAAAGAAACATCGAAAAATACAAAACTCGATTACTTCAGATGGTGGAAAAGTTTCATTAGAAAGCACAAAAGGCGATATAAATTTAGTTGGAACAAACATAAAAGCAAATGATGTAATGTTAGATAGTAAAAATAATTTGAATATTTCAGCAGGAGAAAAAAACAAAAATTTGAAGAAACTGATGGAGTAAAAGCTGGTTTAACAGTAACAGAAAAATAGGAGTTAATATTAAAGACGGAGCTAATGCAAAAGTAGGATTAGGTGTGAACGCTGGATATACAGGAAGCACAAAATTAAATAATAGTGGAAAAGATTCAGTTGTTGAAGCAAATAATTTAGTGATAAAAAAACTGAGAAAGATACTAATTTAAATGGAGCAAAATTAACTGCTAATAATGTTAATTTAGATACAAATAATCTTAATGTTACAAATACGAAAACTAAAACATATGAAGATAGCAGAGGATTAGGAGTAAACTTTTGATGCAGGAGTAGGAGCATCTTCTAACACAGTAATATTAGTAGATGGTTCAGTTTCTGGAAACTTGTCGTATACTGCAAAAGGTGGAATTAATGTTGAGTCACAAACAGGAATAGTGGCTTCAAATAACTTTAATGGAACAGTGAAAGGTGATATTAATAATACAGGAGGATTATTAAAAGCAAATAATCAAAAGGCTAATCTTGTAGTTAACGGAAATGAAAATAATAAAAAGATGTAACATTTGAAATAGAAGGTGGAATTAATGCTTCAAGTTCGATAGGAACTAATGGTGAAAAACTTTTAAATTAAATGGAAATATAGATCCGTTTAAAGCGAATGTTGGAATTATAAATGCAAAATAGAGAAGATAAAACTGAAATTTCGATTGAAACAAAACCGATTAAAGATGTTATTACTGAAGAAAAAATTAAAAAGTTTTTAATGGAGAAAAATAATGAAAATTAAGAAAATATTTTTTTCGATAATTTCTATAATTTCAATAAATAGTTTTTCAGTAGTTAAAAATCAATCGGATAGTGATAGAGTTTTAGACAATTTCAATGAACTTCAAAAACAAAAAAATATTGAAAATGAGTTGAAAAAACTAGATAATAACACTAGAATAGAAAATAATAAAACTGAAAATGCTATAGAAAAATAATGAGAATTTAGAAAGTTATGTATTTAATACAATTAGTTTGATTGGAGAGAAGAAAAATTTCTTCTTTCCAAAAATATAATGGAAAAAAATATAAAGATAGGAATGTAACAAAAAGATATTTTAAATTTAGTAAAGGAAATGTCGAATTATTATTTGAAAAAAGGGTATATTACGACAATTATTTACGATAAATACGCTTGATATTCAAAATAAGAATCTTGTTTTAGAAGTAAAGGATATGTTGCAAAAATTCTAATGCTGTTTTTCTAATAAAAAAAGGGAAGGTTTTAAATATATTCGATGTGGATCAAGTAATTGAAAAATATGAATACAGGATTAACGAGTGCAACAGTTGATATAGTAGCTTCAGATAAAGAAGGGTATTCAACATTGCTTGTGAATAAAAAAAGAAAAAAACAGATTGGCGGATATGTGTTTTTAAATAATGGTCAATATAAGGATTATGGACGTGAACAATTGGGAATACAACTTTCAAGAGATAATTTACTAGGTTTAGTGATGTATTAAATTTGGGATTTTATAAAAGATTAACTAGAAAAGCAAAGATAATAGAGAAGACGTGTATTTTTGTCATAATATTCCATTTGGATATTACAATTTTAGATATGATATGAGTGCGTCTAAAAGTAAAATTTAGTTGAAGGATTGAATGAAATTATGTTAGTAAAAATGAAGTATTGAAGCAGAATTTTACTTTATCAAAAACATTTTTTTAGAAATCAAACTACTAAATGGAGCGGAGATCTTGGGATAAAATTAAACTAAAAACAAAAATTCTTTTGAAGATTTAGTTGTTGATGTAAGTAGATCAAAAATACACGAATTTACTGGCACAGATAAATTATTTTTCATAAAATTAAAAATGGAGCAATGTACGCTTCTTTTTGGTTATGAACGTGGTTTAAAAGTGGTTCGAGAGTGCTAGTAGATGACAAAGCTTCAGTGAAAAACCTTATAAAAAGAATTTTGACAAATACAATTTTTGATTTTCTTTTAAATAAAAATTTTATGTTAACTAAAAATCAAGCGGCAAATTACAAATTAAATATAGGTGCTTCTTATTCAGATGACAGATTGCTTTCAGAAATAAATTTGATATTGGAAGTGAGTACACAGTTAGAGGATTTAAAGAAAGTTCTGTTTCTGGAGACAAAAGGTATTTATATAAATAATACATTAACTTTATTAAATAAAAATTTTTCTCCATTTATAGGATTGGATTTTTGGAATATCTAAAGATAAGTTTTAGATTTTTGTGGATAAAATAGCGGGAATAGCTGCTGGAATTAAGTATAATAAGAACAATTTAAATATGTCGTTAACTTTTTCAAAACCTTTAAAAGATCAAAAGGTATGCCAAAAGAGTCGAATCCTATTTATTACAATATTTCTTATAGTTTTTAGCAAAAACTATTAATAAAATATATGGTTGGTATAAAAACCTATATTTTTACATTATAGTATTTTTTTGATAAAATAAATTTAAGAATTGAACAAATTAAAATTAGGGAGGAAAAATGTTATTATTAGTCATACTATTACTGATTATTCAACTGGGAATTGTACAAAACAAAATAATAAATATAGTGCCTTAAAAGTCTATATGAATGATTCAGTTTGTAAGTCAGTAAAGTTGCTAAATATTATTCTAATTAATTTTTAGAATAATAAATTAACATTTTTACTCGAAATCATTTTATGCGGTAGAAAATATTAGTAATTAAAAGTTACATTTTAACTTTTAAGGGCGATTCAAAAGAGTCGCCTTTTTATTTTGCAAGTTTTTCGATATAGTGTATAATGTTAAAAACAAAAATATAAAACAAAAAAATATGAAACAGGAGAGTGAAAATCAAAATGTCAGGAAATGGAAAAAGGAAGAAGTGATAATTTAACAAAAGGTGCAGCAAGAGCACCACATAGATCATTATTAAAAAGGGTTAGGTTTCATAGGAGATGAAATGGAAAAACCAATAAT
>BNJU01000591.1_pt1 | contig 51799 bp, 85 predicted proteins | sample 8539281 | NCBI WGS metagenome assembly BNJU01 (sample SAMD00202456, study PRJDB9452) | human saliva metagenome | isolation source: human saliva | place: Japan | reverse complement strand
TGGAAAGCAACAGCGAGTGAGTCAGAAGGGAAAGACCAAAAAGGATTTATCAACTCAGCTAACTTCTCCAACAGACTTGCACTCTCTGGGACAATTTGTCCAGGAAAGGTACCGTATCCTCTTTGAAACAGTTATCGTGTGAGATAAAACCTCACAAAATGTGCATGATTCCTGGATTGGCAGAAGACTTGGACGGTCTTGGCTACTTGCAAGGAAAAAGATGTTGACTTTGTCAATAGCTACAGATGGAGTGCTATAGCTACACACTGATGGTGGAGTTCCAAATATGTTTGTGACACTGCCTGAGCAAGATGAGTTCACTTTGGGCTACACTATTTTGCTTCTTTGAGTTGGCTATTGCTCTTTCTGGCTACCTGAATGGTATCAATCCATTTGACCAGCCTGGAGTTGAAGCTTATAAGAAAAACATGTTTGCTCTTCTTGGGAAACCAGGCTTTGAAGAGCTGGGTGCTGAGTTGAATGCACGCCTTTGATTCTCATATGCTTTGAGTTCATTTAGAATATAAAAAGATCCACAAGTTCATTTCTTGTGGATTTTTAGTACAAGCCTCTTAATTAGTTTATTATAAAAGTGTAAAAGAGTGTCTTAATTCTTTTATGAAAGCGCTGTATAATTGCCTTGTAAATAAAATTTGAGAGGTATCAAAATGAATGATTGGTTAAACATAAAAGGCAAAACAGTTCTTGTGACTGGCGCGTCATCTGGGATCGGTAAGGCAATCGTTGAAGAATTGCTGGAATTAGGAGTCAATGTAGCGAATTTTGATCTTAGCGACAACGATTTGCGTCACCCGAATCTATTATTTGTAAAAGTTGATGTAACTTCTCGCTCTGAAGTAGAAGAGGGTGTTGCCAAAATAGTTGAAAGATTTGTCAATATTGATGCGGTAGTCAATAATGCAGGGATTAATGTTCCCAGATTATTAATTGATGCAGAAAATCCTAAAGGTCCTTACGAGTTAGACGATGAAACGTTTGAAAAAGTAACAATGATTAATCAAAAAGGTTTGTATTTGGTTAGTCAGGCAGTAGGACGTATTTTAGTGAAAAATGGAAAAGAGTGTAATTGTGAACATGGCTGAAGCAGGCTTGGAAGGTTCTGAAGGGACAAAAGTCCTATGTCTGCAACAAAGCAGCAGTCTATAGTTACACTCGTTCATGGGCGAAAAGAGCTGGGTAAGCATGGTGTACGTGTGGTTGGAATTGCTCCAGGAATTATGGAAGCTACGGGACTTCGAACTCTTTCTTATGAGGAAGCTCTTGCTTATACCCGTGGAAAGACGGTAGAAGATATTCGAGCTGGTTATGCTTCAACTTCAACAACTCCTTTGGGACGAAGTGGTGAAACTACGGGAAGTAGCTGATCTTGTAGCATTCTATATTTCAGATCGTTCTAGCTATATAACTGGAGTCACTACAAATATTGCTGGAGGGAAAACTCATGGTTAAAAAATGAAGGTGAGGAAGAGAGTTGACCTTAGTAAATCGATGGTATAACATTTTAGAAAAATGGTCTCACAGTCAACTTATTCCTTGGTAGATATGCGCTCAGAGCTGGATATTAGTATGCAAACCTTGCAAAGAGTATCCAACAATTAAATGATGTTTTGGCTCTAATATCCAGATTATCTCACAAGATGATAAGTTAATGTTAGAAGTGTATGACTATACAGAGTTGGAAAGGGATTTTATCTGGTGGTTTAAAACAGAGAGTGACTTCAATTCTTCGCATAAAAGAATTGCCTCATTTACTAAAACGTTTAATTAAGTCAAACTCCCTCTTCTTATTGACGACTTGGCTGAGGAGGCAGGTGTTGAAGTAGAAGTACCTTTAATAAGGATTTAAAACAAGTAAAAATCTTTGGCAGAGAGTTACTCTATCACTATTTCAGGAAAGCCCAACCGTGGGCTCGAGGTCTTGGGGTCCGAGCTGAATTTGCGCTTGCTCTATATTCACCAAGTGGCCCCTTACTTTGAAGGAAAGACACTCACCGAGGCAACATCTTCTTTTCTGGAGACGCTACTCCAGGAGTATAAAATCCCGAAAGAAACAAAGGAACTCCTTCGAAAGACAATTTCAATTATGGTGGAGCGTATTTATGCATCTAGAGTGTTGAATTGTCCTATTCCTTACTATAGGAATGATTGTAGAGACCCTCTTTGGTTTGAGAAATTAATCTATCATATTGAGATGACTTATAAGATTTCCCTCAGTCAGTTTGAAATAGACTTTTTGTGTTTTCCGTTTAATATCCGTTTTATTGACACTTTAAGCAAGCCGTCTTATCAATCTGAACAGCTTGCAAACATTTTTCAAGGGATTGTCAAGAAAGTCAAAGAAACAATGTTGGTTAACTTTGATGATGAAGAATTATTTGAAGAAATCAAGTCTCATCTAGGCCCCTTAATCAATCGACTGATTTTCCATGTGCAAGCTAATGATATATTCCATGGCGAGGTTCAAACTCAATATCCTTTTGCTTTTGAAATGGCGAAAATTGCTGGAGAAGAACTATCTGCAATTTTTGGTTCTGAATTGGAATTATCTGAAATCGGATATCTGGCTTTGTATTTTGAAATGATTTTAAGAAAGCAAAACTCTGTTGTAAATGGTTCTCGCAAGCAGATAGCAGTAGTTTGCACAACAGGAAGAGGAACTGCTGCGATGATTATTCAGCAACTCAGACGAATCCTTGGAAATGATGTAGACATTACTCAGTATTCTGAAGAGGATTTTAATCTGGATTTGAATCAGGACTATTTCGCGATTTTTACGACAGTTCCTCTAAAATATAAAGATTCTAAATCTCCAGTCATTCAAGTTAATCATCTTTTTGATGATCAATGGCTGCAGGAAGAATGGCAGAGGGCCAATGCTTTTCATCAAAAAAATCTAGAAACAGTCAGCTTACGTTTTCTTCGGTTGAGTCCCCAAAAAACCTATCAGCAATACTTGCTAAATATGGTTGCAGAGTTAGAGAAACTTCAGATGATTGATGAAGGTTTTAGAAATCGGATAATTGATAGGGAGAAAAAGCAATCAACCATTTTTGGTGGAGGAATTGCCTTCCCCCATACAATTAACCAGGGTTATGCAAAGACTATTTTAATGTTTGGAAAGCTAGAAGAGCCTTATCAAAAAGGAGATGATTGGATTGAATTTATCTTTCTAGTCGCCATTCCCTCAGAAATTGAAAGAAAAATGGAGAGTGAATTGCTGGAATTGTATGACGACATTTTTCGAATTGCAGGAGAGCCTTCTCTAAAAGAAGCATTGAGGGCTGTAGAAACAGAGACAGAATTTCTATCATTTTCTAAGAGCAAAGGAGTATTTTAATGAATTCGCTAATAATTTTCGCTGTATTTGTCATGGCAGCTTATATATTTCAAATGTTCCTCGGCTGGCAGCAACTCAAAGACTTCAATAAGACCTATACGATGCTCCGGAAACTGGGGCGCGTAGCGATTGGCAGAAAATCCGGAAGAATCAAATCCGGTACGATTGTCATGTTCGCGGTTGATGAAAACGGTCGGGTTCTTAAAGCTAGCAAAATGCAAGGAGTCACAATCTTAGCGCGTTTTCAAAATATGGACGATTATGTTGGAGAAGACATCCATTATTTTGACAAGTATAATCCTCTTGTGAGAAAAGAAAATAAGTTGATGCAATCAGCTATAGAAGATGCTAGAAAAGTCTATCTTTGGCATGAGGCAGGTATTGAGAAAGAGACAAGTTCTTCTGATTCTTTTCTGGGATTCGGCTTTTATGCGGATTACTTACAATTATCTATTAAACAGTTATTTATAAGAAAAAGGGGTTCCTATGAATTACATTACAGAATTTGCAGAGAGTTTTATGAAACTCTTCCAATTAGGTGGAGAAACCTTTATTAGCTGGATGACAAATATTGTACCTCTTGTCTTGATGCTATTGATTTGCAATGAATACCCTTATCGCTTTCTTGGGAGAAGAGAAGGTCAATTCCTTGGCTAAGATTTCTGCCAAAAATCCTGTTAGCCGGTATATGATTTTACCTTTCATTTCAGCTTTTATGCTGGGAAATCCGATGGCAATCAGTATGGGACGTTTCTTACCAGAATATTATAAACCTAGTTTTGTAGCAGCTCAGATGCAGTTTTGCCATACTTCAAATGGTGTATTTCACATATCAATCCTGGGAATTATTTGTATGGATGGGGAATTGCGACAGAATTCAAACTTTTAGGTTTAAGTCAAATGGACTTAGCCATTCGTTACATGCTTGTTGGGCTTGTCATGAACTTTGTAGGTGGTTGGGTAACCGATTTTACAACTGCTTATGTAGCAAAACAGCAAGGTGTTACCTTGAGTAAAACATTTGATTTATAGAAAGAGTGAAATTATGTCATATAAGAGTATAAAAGTTGTTAAAGGAAATGGCGGTTTCGGAGGACCTTTGGTCATTACACCTAGTGAAGCTAAGCATAAATTCATCTATATTACTGGCGGCGGAGAAAAGCCAGATATTGTAGATAAAATTACTGATTTGACCGGTATGGAAGCTGTTAATGGGTTTTAAAAACTTCTATCCCAGATGAGAAATTACTTTAGCAATCGTGGATTATGGCGGTACTCTTCGCTGTGGTATTTATCCTAAAGGGAATCCCTACAATAAATATTGTCGCTACGAGGAAAAAGTGGGCCTCTAGCTCAATATATAACCGAGGGAAATCTATGTGTCAGCAGTTGGCCTTAATCAAATTTCTGCTGCTAATGAAGACGAAAAAGCGACAACTGTGGTAACTGAAAAAGCCAACTTACGATACTAGTAAAAATTACAGAGCAAAAAAAGCTGAAACAAGTATTGTAGCACGAATTGGGATGGGGGGCTGGTAAGGTCGTTGCAACTTTCAACCAGGCTGCTCGTGAAGCCATCCAAACAATGCTCAATACAATAATTCCTTTCATGGCCTTTTGTTTCCTTGCTGATTGGGGTTATTCAAGGATCCGGTGTTGAAATTGGCTGGCAAAATTAATGGTTCCCCTAGCAGGGGAACATCTGGGGACTCGTTTTAATTGGCTTTATCTGTTCCTTACCATTCCTATCTCCTTTGTTAGGTCCCGGAGCTGTTATTAGTCAGATTATTGGAACTTTAATTGGAGTCGAAATCGGAAAAGGGACTATTCACTCCCAAATGGCTCTGCCAGCTTTTATTTGCTATCAACACTCAAAACGGTTTGTGATTTCATTCCTGTAGCACTCGGCCTATCTGAAGCCAAAGGCTGAAACAGTTGAGGTTGGTGTCCCTTCGGTACTTTATTCACGCTTTCTCAATGGTGTTCCGCGAGTGCTAGTTGCTTGGATAGCTAGTATTGGTCTTTATCAGTAGACCTTTGATAGATGCCTGAAAACAGAGAACTATTATGTTAAACTTATCTATAAGCCTAAGTTTATGACAAATTAGAAAAGTATGAATAGAAATCAGATGAAGAAAAATTTTTGAAACTAAAGTAATTCAAGTAGGGTCTGAAGCTCAGAATATGATTCAAGATGCCAATATGCTCATTTTATTTGGAGAAGAAGCACCAGAAGATTTATCAGAGTATTGTTTTAAGATTGATAACAAAAATCTGCTAGGTTCAATACTAGAAGGTGGCAAGCTGGTGGTAGATAATCAGGAATATTCGATTGGTTCCGTAGGAAATGTAGTAGATTTAACTGGACTGGGACATATCACGATTTCTTTTGATGGTTCAAAAGAGGGAGCCTTCCTGGTACACTCCATGTTGTAGCAGATCAAGCGGTAGTAATTGATAAAGATTCTACCATTCAGATTTTTGAAACTGCTTAACCATAATAAAATTTCAAATCAAGCAATTTAGAAAAATAAAAGTCTAAAAAATTGATTCAGAGCCTGGACAAAAAGTCCAGGCTTCTGGGTCTAAATTAGAAAAAAATAGATGACGCAGTGGTTGATTGGCAAGTCAATCAAACTAGCCAGTCAGTGCAAGGAAATTTCAGCAGATGCATCCACAAAGGGGTGCTTGAACAGAAGGAAAAGACCAAAAAGGTATCTACCCAACTTCAGCTAACTTCTCAACAGACCTACACTCATTGGGTCAATTTATCCAAGAAGGAACTCGTATCATGTTTGAAACAGTTGTCCGTGTTGACAAACCACGTAAGAACGTGATCATCCCTACTTTGGAAGAAGATCTTGATGGACTTGGTTACCTTCAAGGAAAAGACGTTGACTTCGTTAACAAAAAAGCAACTGACGGTGTTCTTCTTGCCCACACAGATGGTGACGTACCAAACATGTACGTAACTCTTCCTGAGCAAGATACCTTCACTCTTGGTTACACAATCTACTTCTTCGAATTGGCTATCGCCCTTTCAGGTTACTTGAATGCCATCAATCCATTTGACCAACCAGGTGTTGAAGCCTACAAACGCAACATGTTTGCCCTTCTTGGTAAACCAGGATTTGAAGAATTGAGCAAAGAACTAAACGCTCGTCTATAATAGAATAAAAAGAGGCTGGGCAAAAACTCTTAAAAATCAAACCACAGTGATTCCCAGTCTTGAATATAATCAAGCTGAAAGAAACATTGTGTGGTTTTTGAATAGTTGATGTTTTAGAGGCTAGATTCTTGGCCAATTTGGTGAGATTCATGCTCATAAAGATGAATCCTATCTCTGTTGCGACAACTTGTTTACCTCTGACATGCACTCTGCGCACGCCAAAACACTCTTCAATCTACCAAAAAACGGGTTCAACATCGATTTTCCGTTTGGCATAGATTCGAGCCTTCTTCACTATGTAATGTTTGCTTAAGGAGTTCCTTAAAAGTAATTCCAAGTTGGATTATAATGGATTTGTTTCTGATTTCCACTATCCGTTTTAGCCAACTGTTCTAACTCAGGAGTATCTTGAACTTTATCCGCCTCATAAATCTTGAAATCACGTTGAAAGCCATACTTATCAGTTCGACTAGAGTAGTGCTTAAAAGGAATAAACTAGGCCATCGGGCTTTATAAACTGGTCCGTGTCCTCAAGATATTCCCAGTTTATTGGATTATCTGTGCTCGTCTGGTACTTTTTGGTCAATTCTTCTGATACATGGTATAGGGAATAGAGAGTGTCTTTTCCAATTCATCAATGATAAAACGATAATTTTCTTTCACACCAACCAGCATCCGCACGATATGGTTGAATAAGTCTAGGGTTTGAATTGATTGGAGGAAGGGTTTCAGAGTGCAGTGTCTGTCGATTTGGAAAGATATCAAAATCAAGGACATACTGACCATTGGTAGCCCTTGGACATTATACCCAGGTTTCAGTTGCCCATTTTGCATATGGTCTTCCTTCATTCTCATAAAAGTGGCATCATGATCCGTCTTTGAGAAAGAGTTGCGGTCTTCTAAAATTTTTCTAGCTTCTTCATAGCGCTGTTTACGAGGAAGAAATCATCCCTTAATTGCTTACGGATTTTCTTTTATCCGACGACGTTTTTGTCTATTGGCGGATCCACCCTTTATCACTTTTAGGCTCTTCTTCAATAGCTTGTTCTATTTCAGCTAAGGCAGCCTCCGTTTTTCTAGTAGCTCCTCCAATCCCTGACTGGTCTCCCGTTCTTCTTTAGACAAGCGAGATTTACTCCTTTCTTGAATCAGCTGGTCATAGAGCTGGGAAAATTTTTCCCATTCAAGGCTGCTTCATATTTGTCAATAGCTCTTTTCCAAGTGAAAAAGAATAGAGATTGGCATCAGCTTCTAGTTTTGTTCCATCAATGAACAAGGCATCATCCTCAATCATTCCGTTTTTCACGCATGAGTAAGGTGAAGTAAATAAAAAGCAGTTTTGATTGAGTTGTTGGCATGTTTACTGGAGCGGAAGTTATTAATCGTTTTTATAGCTAACATAGGTATCTTGGCTCAACCATTTCATAGGAATGACTTCTTCGTTCATTTGAACGATTTTGCATGAGAATACTTGACGAGCGTAAGCGAATAGGGTCATCTTCATGAGCATGGCTGGATGAAAAGGCAGGGCGACCAGTGTGAAGGTCTCTTCCACAGAACTTGACTAGGGATACTGTCAACAAAGAGGCTAATCATTCTCGCTTCGTGATTTGATGGAATATCGTACAGATTTACTTCAAACTTAACTGATTTGTGTTATAATCTTTTATACATTGTCATGGCTTTCTAATTGTTTTGTTCTTATTTTAGTATAAACCATGACATAAGAAAAACGAGCATCTCTAACTACGGAAATGCTCGTTTTTGATAGTTAGAGTGGGTTTTTTGCTCAGCCTCTTTTTGCTTTTTCTCGAAAAGAGAAATTGGACTCTGGCAAGACTTGTGATATAATATAGAGAGCAAAAAAGGCAGACGCCTAGAGACTTTTATAGGAGAAGATATGTCAAAAAGATATTCGTGTGCGTTATGCACCAAGTCCAACAGGACTACTCACATCGGAAATGCCCGTACAGCATTGTTTAACTATTTGTATGCACGCCACCATGGTGGAACTTTTATCATCCGTATCGAAGATACTGACCGCAAAACGTCATGTCGAAGACGGAGAACGTTCACAGCTGGAAAAACCTTCGTTGGTTAGGCATGGACTGGGATGAAAGTCCAGAGACTCATGAAAACTACCGCCAGTCTGAGCGTTTGGAACTCTATCAAAAATATATCGACCAACTCTTGGCTGAAGGAAAAGCCTACAAATCTTACGTTACAGAAGAAGAATTGGCAGCAGAACGTGAACGTCAAGAAGGAGCAGGTGAAACACCTCGTTACATTAACGAATACCTTGGCATGAGCGAAGAAGAAAAAGCAGCTTACGTTGCAGAACGTGAAGCAGCGGGCATCATCCCGACGGTTCGTTTGGCAGTGAATGAGTCTGGTATCTACAAGTGGCATGATATGGTCAAAGGTGATATCGAGTTTGAAGGTGGCAATATCGGTGGGGACTGGGTTATCCAAAAGAAAGATGGCTACCCAACTTACAACTTTGCCGTTGTCATTGATGACCACGATATGCAAATCTCTCACGTCATCCGTGGAGACGACCATATTGCTAACACACCAAAACAGCTCATGGTCTATGAAGCTCTTGGTTTGGGAAGCACCAGAATTTGGTCACATGACCTTTGATCATCAACTCTGAAACTGGTAAGAAGTTGTCTAAACGCGACACTAATACCCTTCAATTTATCGAAGATTACCGGAAGAAAGGCTACCTTCAGAAGCAGTCTTTAACTTATCGCTCTTCTTGGCTGGAACCCTGGTGGGAAGACGAAATCTTCTCTGCCAAGAACTCATCAAACTCTTTGATGAAAACCGTCTGTAGCAAGTCTCCAGCAGCCTTCGACCAGAAGAAAACTTGACTGGATGAGCAATGACTATATCAAGAATGCAGACCTTGAGACTATTTTTGAAATGGCAAAACCATTCCTTGAAGAAGCAGGACGTTTGACAGACAAGGCTAAAAAAATTGGTGGAACTCTACAAACCACAAATGAAGTCAGTTGACGAAATCGTACCATTGACAGACCTCTTCTTCTCAGACTTACCAGAATTGACAGAAGCAGAACGAGAAGTCATGGCTGGTGAAACAGTCCCAACAGTTCTTGAAGCTTTCAAATCAAAACTTGAAGCGATGACAGATGATGAATTTGTGACAGAGAATATCTTCCACAAATCAAAGCGGTTCAAAAAGAAACTGGGATCAAAGGGAAGAATCTCTTTATGCCAATCCGTATCGCCGTTTCAGGTGAAATGCATGGTCCTGAGTGCCAGATACCATCTACTTGCTTGGACGTGAAAAATCCATCCAACACATCGAAAAAATGTTGGCAGAAATTGCGAAAATAATCTAGCGAAATTAAATTTCGTTCTAGATATTTGTGAAGTAAAAACTGAGAGAATCACATGGTTCTCTCTTTTTTATTGTCAAAGTAGAATCATATTATGGTGTATTGAAATAAGATGTGAACAAAAGCAATTGGGAAAGTCAAATTTATTTCTAGAAACATTTTTGCAATCACAATGTACTGTTTTAGATTCAAGCTGCTATAAATTAAATTTTTAAGTGACGCTTTAAAAGAGTTCTTTTATATGTACTTATTTGAAAAATGCAAAAGTTTTTAGTGTATAATACTAAGTGACAGGGCAAGGGAAAGAAGTCAGTGATATGGTAGAAATTCTTTACAAACAGACTCAGAATTAGCCCAGACATCGTCTATGTTGTTTTGTTGAGTCGACTTATTTTTTTCTTTGCGTTTTGCTGATCACAGGAAGAAATTCGTGCGTTCATGCAACTATCATCCATAACGATGCCTTCGTTTTCGATTCGAAAGTTTATATGCAGACTTTAGATTTAGATGTATATCTTACTAGAGGTGCATATTTTTTTCTCTTCTCCCAAAAATAGAAAGAAATCGACCTTGCTCTGTTTACCTTGCGTTAAGCAAGGTTTTTTTGTGGAATAGTACTGGGCGATTTACGATTTTTCTATCAAGTGGTATAATATTAACTATCCTGATGAATTGAGGAAATCAAATGAAAGAATTTAACAAATCAATCAAATTAGAGCATGTGGCTTATGATATTCGTGGACCAGTTCTTGAGGAAGCCATGCGTATGCGAGCAAATGGAGAAAAAATCCTCCGTTTGAATACAGGGAACCCAGCTGAGTTTGGCTTTACAGCACCAGATGAGGTCATCCATGATTTGATTATGAATGCGCGTGATAGTGAAGGTTATTCAGATTCAAAAGGTATCTTTTCAGCCCGTAAAGCAATTATGCAATATTGCCAATTGAAAAAATTCCCTAATGTAGGCATCGATGATATCTACCTTGGAAATGGTGTGAGTGAGTTGATTGTCATGTCCATGCAAGGTCTCTTGGACAATGGCGATGAAGTCTTGGTTCCAATGCCTGACTACCCACTCTGGACAGCTGCAGTTAGCTTGGCTGGAGGAAATGCCGTTCACTACGTCTGTGATGAAGAAGCTGAATGGTATCCAGACCTAGATGACATTAAGTCTAAGATTAGTTCAAATACTAAGGCTATCGTTTTAATCAATCCAAATAATCCAACGGGAGCCCTCTATCCTAAAGAACTCTTACTAGATATCATTGAGATTGCTCGTCAAAATGACTTGATTATCTTTGCGGATGAAATTTACGACCGTATGGTTATGGATGGCAATGTCCACACACCAGTAGCTAGTTTGGCTCCAGACCTTTTCTGTGTCAGCATGAATGGTTTGTCTAAATCTCACCGTATCGCTGGTTTCCGTGTGGGTTGGATGGTCTTGTCTGGACCTAAACATCATGTAAAAGGGCTATATTGAAGGTCTCAACATGCTTTCAAACATGCGCCTTTGTTCCAACGTCTTGGCTCAACAGGTTGTTCAAACTTCACTAGGTGGTCACCAATCGGTGGACGAATTACTCTTGCCGGGTGGTCGTATCTATGAACAAAGAAACTTTATTTATAATGCCATTCAAGATATTCCAGGTTTGTCCGCGGTTAAACCTAAAGCGGGTCTTTATATCTTCCCTAAAATTGACCGCAATATGTACCGTATCGATGATGATGAGCAGTTTGTCCTTGATTTCTTGAAGCAAGAAAAGGTGCTTTTGGTTCATGGACGTGGCTTTAACTGGAAAGAACCAGATCACTTCGTATCGTTTATCTACCACGTGTAGATGAGTTAGCTCAAATTCAAGAAAAAGATGACCCGTTTCTTGAAACAGTATCGTGAGATAAGAACGATCTAGGTTTCAGGTACAATCAGCAAATTTTATCTCAGAGAAATCAAATGTTTTGATGATTTTAACATTGTTTCTCTGAGTTTTTCATATTTTTAAAAATGTATTGATTATCTGCAATATCATAAGAAGTTTGAATTTGTTGATTTAGATAATGAAGTATCTGCGATTGAGCTTCTTTAATGTTGTGCATATAAATAAAAATGAAGCAAGAGTGAAACATTGAATGGGATAGGGTAGACGAATAAAAATGTTAACTATGAAAAAGATTATTGCGGAATTTGAGGAAAGTTCTAATGATATTAAATTCCTTGAATTTAACAAAAACTAACGGATAGTATAGAAAGACCACAAGAACTAAAGTTTATCTTAGAACATTTTTTTCTTATGTAACTGTTAATGGTTATTTAAAAATCTTGAGGGAATGATTTAGAGAATGGCTTCAGCTACTGTAATGAATTGTTTTCAAAATGTTATAATTCTAATCATTGTTTGATAGCTTATGATATCTTTGGGGAGGTCTATTTGCAATAAATTTTGCAAAAATTAAATTCAATAGAATATTTCGCTCCCGATACATTAGAATGGGAGGATTTGGAGATAGATTATAAGGACTTTTTATATTGGGTGACGACAAATCAGTTAGACACATTTTATCAAGAACTGATAGTACCAGATTTGTTCACATTAGAGTTATCGCTTGAATCAAATGAAGTTGTTTTGACCTATCCTTTTATTTGGTCAATGGAGTACACTCCATCAGGTGCAGCTAGAAAAAAATAGTCCCTTTTAAAGAATTGTTAGAAATGAATGCTGATTTTTATAGACAGTTAAGGATGTGATAAATAAAGGGTTTAATGCACTAAAAAAGATATTTGAAATTAGTATATACAGTAAAAATATTCATTAATGTAAACTATTATTATTAAAGACTTCCATAGCAAAAAGCTTTTTGTATAAATGTGTATTACGAGTGTGTGACTGATAGACAAATATTAAAATATATGATAAACAAAAAAATAGAAAAATTAAAAGGAGAATCCTTTATGTCAACAATTTCATCAGTGGTCCTCACATATTGCTTGACAAAAAGAAAAAGGCAAATAATGTAGATAACAAATCTCACAATGAAATGAGGTCAGGGCAAAAAGTCTTTAAAAATAAAAAGTATATTATCAGATGTTTAAAAACCTTGATTTAACACGATTCTTGAATTTTAAAATTTCGATGTATTGCAATAAAAATTAACTGAAAAACTACATTCTTTGTGAAATAAATTGGATGTTCAGATATATAGAAAAACGCTCTAGTCAAAAATCTCATGAGCCAGAAATCTTGAGCCAGCAATTAGATGAAGAAGCATTCAAGACTCATCTCAGCCAAAAAGAAAAATTGGTGGGTCGGACTTTCAAAAGGGAAAAACAAGGGATTTTGTCATTCCCTACTATGTTCTAGGTCAGGACTGGCAAATCGTCCTTGCAGATCAGGAATTTGAGGGCTTGTTGGTCATGCCTTTTGAAGCTCCTTATCAAATCAACTTTGAAAAATGGAAGCGTGATGTTGAAAAGACTCTCTTTTATGGCTCGGTCAATTTAGATCAGTCTGAAAGTCTCTTTTCTTACTACGAACCTATCTATCGAGTGATTATCCAGGGAAATCTCCAGCAAATTATCGATGAATTGACCTTACTTGAGAAGATCGTCTTAGAAAATACACTGAGGGTCTCTATCACTAAGCAGCTCTTTACCCAGTTTGTTATGGATGTTTTCCATCTTTTTGAACATCTGAAGGCAGACGACATGACAGATATTGTCAAGAATATTCATGCCATTACAACTTTTGAGGATTTAGTCGCTTATACCAAGGAAACCTTGACATCCTTCTTTCGGCCAATATCGAATGAATGAAAATGTGGTCAGTGTGCTTGAAGTCATTGGTAGAGACTACAAAAAAGAACTTTCTCTCAAGGATATCAGCAAGGATCTCTTTATCAATCCCGTTTATTTGGGGCAGTTGATCAAGAAGGAAACCAATTCCACCTTTGCAGAGCTTCTCAATAAGCAATGTATCAAGGCGGCCCAGCAGCTCTTGCTATCTACCAATGATAGTATTGAGGACATTTGCTATACGGTTGGATACAGTAATGTAGGTTATTTCTATAAGGGTTTTTCGAAAACTGTGTGGGAAGTCTCCTAAAGCCTACCGTAAACAGGTGGAAACGAACTTGTAATAGTTGTTTTCCATTGTAAAATATGCTATAATAAACTAAAAATATAAGGAGGTTACTTTTATGAAAAAGAAACCAATCTATCTTTTGGGTATTGCTGATTTTATCAGCCTACTCTCAGCAATGTCACTATTTGGAATCATATCTCCAGTACCTACTGCGGAGGGTATGAGCAATCTAGAAACATCAGCATCAGGTGTTAATGCTACTTATGCTAAGGAGCTCGTTGATTACACTATTAAGGTATCGGAGCATGGTCATACTGTCTTCAGCATTCTCTTGGTTGTCTTATCTGTTATTCTAGTTGTTGTAGCTTTGGTTTTCCTTATTCGTAAAAACATCCAATTGGCTAACTACACTTATCTTGCTTATGTCTTCGTTGCCATCGTTGGTTCTATCTACAACTTTATCGGCGTTCAGGATGCGGTTTCACTTTTTACAGACCCTAACATCCGTATGGGAGCGGAGCTTGGTGCCAAAGGTTCTGCGATTTTTGGGATTGTACTCAATATTATCTTCCTAGTAATCGTCTTCTATAAAATGTGGCGTCAGCAAAAAGAATTAACAGAAGCTCAAGAAGAGGAAGAAATTGCCTAAGAGTTGACAAAGCATAACTATCAAGATACAATCTTGGTAGTTATTTTTTATGATTCAAAAAGGAGGAGAAAATGAAAAAAATTTCCTTAGTCTATATCAGTCTGAGCGGAAATACGGAGAGTTTCGTAACACGATTGAAGGCTTACCTATTAGAACAGTATGGGAACATTGAAGTGGAAAAGATCCATATTAAAGATTTGGTCAAGGAGGGGGAGAATTTCTTTGAAATGTCCAATCCATATGTCGCATTTCTACCGACTTATCTAGAAGGTGGCAATGGTGTTGACAATGGTGATGTGGAAATTCTGACTACTCCAGTAGGGTGATTTTATCGCCTACGGAGACAATGCCAGCAAGTGTTTTGGTGTCGTAGGGGTCAGGCAATCGTAACTTTAACAACCAATACTGTTTTGACGGCTAAACAATACAGCCAGCGCTTTGGTTTCCCTGTTCTAGCTGACTTTGAGATGCGTGGAATGCTGGGAGATATTAAAAAGGTTGCAGGGATTATTGCAGCCTTGTATAGAGTTAGATAGTTAAGAAGTGTGAGAGTCAATATGCAAAAATATGGGAGAGATTTTTTTAAAGAGTTACGAAAGAGTCGGAATATATCCTTACAAGAGGCGACGGGAGGAGAGTTTACTTATTCCATGTTGAGCAAATTTGAACGAGGGAGGCCGATTTATCATCTGTGAAATTAATTACTGCTTTGGATCATATTCATTCTGATTTGAATGAATTTATGTATTTGGTACGTGGTTTTGCTCAGAAAAAGACTTTGACTTTTACAGAAAATCTTTGGAACACATATGAAAAAGAAGGCCTTGCTTCTTCAAGCATTGTACGAAAAGGATATCTAAAAAGTATGCCTCAAGTGCTGAAAAAGCTATCTTTTACAAATGATTCGTATCAAAAGTGTTCTGGCATTTTTGATTTAGAAGCAACAGCAACTGATGAAGAGTTGGACTTTCTTTATGACTATTTTTTTACTATTGATATTTGGGGAAATTACGAATTAGAACTATTTTCAACCATTTCTACCTTGTTTCTCTTCCGCTCTATTTTTAAATATGCTAGAGATGCTACAAAAACGGATTTATTAGGTTCTTTACCGGATAATAAAAATTAGTATTGATACGATTTTTAATTAATGGACTATTTAAAGCAGTAGAGGAAAAAGATAAGTTAAAGGCAGATTATTTCATCTTTCAGATTGAAAAAGCGAGATTTACCAGAGCAAGAAGCCTATCTTAAAAATTATTTATATGATTGCCAAAGGTTATTACGATACTATTTTTTTACATTATCGGATAAAGGGGTGTAAGAATTAGAGAGGTATTGAGATTTTGAAGGTTTTAGAATACGTAGATGGTGCGACATACTATGAAAACTACTTTTTAAATCAATTTTCATGCAAGGAGTTGTAATATATTCTTATGGTGTTAGCTGACAAAAAAATAAATTCGATTCTTAATGTTGCATATTTAATAGTTTTCTAGAAGATATTTTATCTACTTTGAAGAAAAAAATATATTACAAAAAGTGGGGACTCCCTGATTTTTATTATACTGGCTTCAATAGAAAAATTCTTTTGAAATATAGGAGAAATCTGTTATGAAGCTATTTTTTTAAAACATCATCTATTTAGAATACTCACTTTATCAAGATTTTTAAGTTCAAGTGGAGCATACATTTATAATTTGGTGTTTGTCGTCTATGCTGCTAGTTTGCCATTTAAAAGTCTAGCTGTGTTTGTGGCAAACATGATTACGATTTTGCCATTCTTATTTACTTTTTATGTGGGAATTAAGGCTGATCAGACTCAAAAAATAAAAGCAAGGATGATTATTTGGGTTGGATGCTTGCAAAGTATTTTATTTCTCTTGATTGCGATAGTAATTCGTGATTCTAATTTTTTTACTTTTTGCCTTTATTTGTTTAATGAATATATGTTCAGATGTCTTATCAGATTATACAGCGGGATTACGTATGCCGATTATTCAGTATAATATTTCAGAAGATAAACTCTATGAAGCCTACTCCTTTACTCAATTTGTATCTTATTTATCAAATCTAGGAGGTCAAGCTCTGGGGGTATGGATACTCACTACAAGTCAACAAAATTTTTTTCTTTAGTTGCAATTGTGAACTCAGGTTTCTTTCTGTTATCTTCTCTGATTTTGTTAAAAAATAGAAAAGAACTGACACATTTGTCTATAACTGTGGAGACTCAACCAATTAATTTAGTCCAACAAATGAAAACAATCTATGCAGATATGGACTATGTGTTTAGAAAAAAGGAAAGTAAATCCTTATTCAAAATTGTACTTGTTATTCTAATTATGAACACTTTAGGAGGTGCTATTGAGGTATTTATCATTTTTACTTATTAGACCATGATATCTATCATCTCAGTTATGCCCAAGCTCTTTTTTTGATTGAAGGTGTCAGCTTAGGGGAGCTATTATTGGAAGTTTAACTCCTAATGATTATTTTGGGAAATTATCTTTTTCAAATTTGTTATCCCTTAATGCTCTCCTATTTGTATTACTTGCTATTGCCAATATTTTAGATTTTCCTCCTCTGGTCGGTATTATTTGCTTAGCCTTTGTTATGTATTTTATGTCGAAATCAATGCCTAAATTAGATACTCTGTTACTGTCTAATTTGAGTTCAGACGTATTAGCTAGAAGTAATAATTTCTTGAGTATGATTTTTTTCCTTGACATTGCCTTTGGGAATGTCTCTATTTTCCTTTCTAGCTCTACAAGATATCAGGATTTGCTGGTGGGTATTTGTAACTGGTAGTGTGATAGGTCTGATTTTTGTCATTGGAGACCAATCGAAATGAGCAAACTACAGAGATTTTTTAAAAGTATATAAAACGCAAACCAAGCTTCAAGGATATTATGCTATGCAGTGCTTTGCTACTCTTAGAGTTCGCTCTGTTGCAGTTCTCCAAGAAATTTCTTGATGAAAGTTTGTCAGCATACGGAACCATGGCATCACTAGGGATTGTTATACTGGTGGGAATCTTAGTTCTCAGGAAAAAATAGAAAAAGGACTCGAGAAATGCTATCTCGAATCTTTTTTTATTTTCTGATGTCTTCAACAATTTCTTTTGAAATCATGATTCCCAAACGATATCCCTTATTGATGTAGTCGATGACATCGTTGATGTTTTCTGTTGTTTTAATCTTTTCCTTGATAGTAGCTCGAAAAGTTTCATCCTTTAAAGAGCTGTTCTTGTAGAAGGCCTTTGTAGTTTTTCCTTTTCGTATTTGTTAACGAGAAAAAGAGCGACAAGACTGATGACAACTAAAAATATAAGCATATTGGCTCATAAAGTCTCTCCTTCTGTGATAAAGAAAGTTAATAAGAGAAAAAGCGAAAAATCTTTTTCGCTTTTTCAAGTAATGACAATATAAAATCAGGCAGACGATAGCATAGCTAAAAAAAGTGGTTGTTCTGCCCCTGACTCTAGCATCAAACCAAGATCCGTAGAGAATGTTGGTTTGGTTGCATAGATCACTCTGTAATCCAATAACTTTAAGATTACGACGTTTTGGGACATAAATCGATCATATTTATGTCCTAAAAACTAGTGAAAGCGCCTAGCCAAAATACCTGATAGGATTTGGCATTCGTTACTAGACTGCTTTACAATAAAGTGATTAAAAGATTACGACATGAGCCTAACCAAATCGATATTATTTGATTAGATGAATTAGTAAAGCGTTTAGACAAGTGTCTCTGATTACGACGTCATGGCTCCTAAATCGATTATATTTAGGGGCCATGACTAGTAAAGCAGTTAGCTAGTCCGCATATAAGCGGCTAGCGTCTAACAATTATGAATTTTAGTTACAGTAACTTGAAGATTACGACGTCTTTTCGGTAGAAATCGATAATATTTCTATCGAAAGACTAGTGAGGCGCCCTAGCCAAAGTCCGAATAGGATTTGGCGTTAGTTGCATAGTGCTTTCTGCAATCAAGTAACTTTGGCGAATCACATCTTCTCTGGTGCTTCTACGCCCAGCAGACGAAGCGCTTCTTTGAGGACAACTGCTGTTGCATAGCTAAGAGCTAGGCGGCTGTCGCGTTCTGGACTTTCATCCAAAATACGAGTGTGAGCGTAGTATTTATTGAAAGGCTTTGAGCTAAGTTGATTGCGAAATTTAGCGATAAGAGATGGGTCATAGTTATCAGATGCACGCTTGATGACACGAGCAAAATCTTGAATGAGTTTTGATGATTTCCCAGCTCTCAGTATCATTGAGGCTGTAGTTTCCATCAGTCAGTGGTTGGAAGTCACCTTTTCTTAAGATAGATTGGATACGAGCGTATGCGTATTGGATATAAGGACCTGTTTCCCCTTCGAAGGAAACCATTGCTTCAAGGTCGAAGTCATAACCGTTTCTACGGTCAGTTTTAAGGTCGTAGAACTTCACAGCTCCAACACCAACAGCTCGAGCAACTTGCTCCTTGTTTTTCAAGGTCAGGGATTTTTAGCTTCGATTTGAGCTTTGGCACGGCTGATAGCTTCTTGAAGTGTTGGTTCAAGAAGGATGACATTTCCCTTTACGAGTTGAGAGTTTCTGACGATTCTTAGTAACGAGACCGAAGTCAACGTGAATCATGTCATCGCTCCAGTCAAATCCCATTTTCTTCAAGACAGCTTTTAGTTGTTTGAAGTGGTTAGACTGCTCTTGACCAACAGCATAGACGTTCTTAACAAAGTTATAAGTGCGAGCGCGGTAGATAGCAGTTGCGATATCACGGGTGATGTAAAGAGTAGCACCGTCAGATTTTTTGATCATAGCTGGTGGCAATTCAAAATCGTCAAGGTTAACGATGCTAGCACCACGAGATTCTTCAAGCAAACCTTTTTCTTCAAGGATTTTGACAGCTTCATCCATCTTATCATTGTAGAAGGCTTCTCCCGTTTTAGGCTATCAAATTCAACACCCAGAGTTCATAGATGCGGTTGAATTCTACTAAACTTTCATCACGGAACCATTGCCACAATTGAGTAGCTTCTGGATCTCCATCTTCCAGTTTTTAAACCAGAGACGTCCTTCGTCATCAAGTGCTTGATCAGTTTCGATTTCAGCATTGATACGCACGTAAAGTTTCAACAGTTCGTCAATCGGATTGGCTTCAACAGCTTCTTTGCTACCCCATTTTTTGTAGGCTACCATAAGAAGACCGAATTGTTTACCCCAGTCACCAAGATGGTTGATTTTGATAGTGTTGTAGCCCATTTTTTTGAAGATGTTTGAAAAGGCATCACCGATAACAGTTGAACGCAGGTGACCAATAGAGAATGGTTTTAGCAATATTTGGACTTGAAATGTCGATAGTATATTTTGCTCTTGGCAATCATCTTGGTGAGCATAGTCAGAACCTTTTTCGAGTGATAATGCTTTGATAACCGCTCCAGAAATTGCAGACTTATCAAGGAAAAAGTTTACGTAAGGACCAGTCGCAACAACTTTTTCAAAGGCTTGGCTATTAATTTTTTCAGCAATATCTGCTGCAATCATTTGAGGTGCTTTACGCTCAACTTTTGCTAGAGTAAAGGCAGGGAAGGCGATGTCTCCCATGTCAGAGTTTTTTTGGGTTGTTCTAGTAAATTTAAAATAGCCTCTTGATCCAGGCTGTCAATGACGCTAGCCAATTCACTAGCAATCAATTGTTTTGTATTCATTATAAACTCCTTTGGACTTTTCTTCTATTTTATCACAATTTTTGAGGAAATGATAAGAATTTTTTTGAAATATTCGGTTTTTTTGGTATAATGTTCTTATTAAATAGTTGAAAATGTTATAAATATTCACTCGAGAGGATGTTATGAGAAAAAGAGAACGCCATCAGTTAATCAAACAAATGATCACTGAGGAAAAATTAGGAACTCAAAAGGAGATCCAGGATCGGTTGGAAGCACGCAATGTTTTTGTGACGCAAACGACATTGTCGCGTGACCTTCGCGAACTGGGCTTGACCAAGGTTAAGAAAAACGATAAGGTCTACTACGTACTAGCAAATGAGACAGAGAAGATTGACCTGGTTGAGTTTTTATCCCATCATTTGGAAGGTGTAGCAAGAGCTGAGTTTACCTTAGTTTTGCACACTAAATTGGGTGAAGCCGCAGTTTTAGCCAATGTTGTCGATGCCAACAAGGATGAATGGATTTTGGGAACAGTTGCGGGTGCCAATACTCTCTTGGTAATCTGCCGAGATCAGCATGTTGCTAAACTCATGGAAGATCGTTTGTTAGATTTGATGAAGGATAGATAAGGTCTTGGGAGTCTCTCTCAAGACTATTTTTAACAAGGAGAGAATGGATGACGACAGAAAAATTATCACCAGGCATGCAACAGTATGTGGATATCAAAAAACAATATCCAGATGCTTTTTTGCTCTTTCGTATGGGTGATTTTTATGAGTTATTTTACGAAGATGCAGTCAATGCTGCCCAGATACTAGAAATTTCACTAACCAGTCGCAATAAAAATGCTGACAATCCTATTCCCATGGCTGGAGTTCCCTATCACTCTGCTCAACAGTATATTGATGTCCTAGTTGAGCGTGGCTACAAGGTTGCCATTGCTGAGCAGATGGAGGATCCTAAGCAGGCAGTAGGGGTTGTTAAGCGTGAGGTTGTGCAGGTGATTACACCAGGTACAGTCGTTGATAGTAGTAAACCAGATAGCCAAAACAACTTTTTGGTGGCTATCGACCGTGACGGTCAGCAATTTGGTTTGGCCTATATGGATCTAGTGACGGGTGATTTCTATGTGACAGGTTTATTGGATTTTACCCTGGTCTGTGGTGAAATTCGAAATCTTAAGGCAAGAGAAGTCGTCATCGGCTATGCCTTAACTGAAGAGGAAGAACAGATTCTCAGCCGTCAAATGAATTTGGTACTTTCCTATGAGCAAGAATCATTTGAAGACATCCATCTACTGGATCCACGCTTTGGCACCTGTTGAACAGGCTGCCAGCAGTAAAGCTTCTCCAGTATGTCCATCGGACTCAGATGAGAGAACTCAACCACTTGAAGCCAGTTGTTCGCTATGAAATTAAGGATTTCTTGCAGATGGATTATGCGACCAAGGCTAGTTTAGATCTAGTAGAAAATGCTCGTTCTGGCAAGAAACAAGGGAGTCTTTTCTGGTTGCTAGATGAAACTAAGACTGCCATGGGGATGCGTCTCCTACGCTCTTGGATCCACCGTCCCTTGATTGACAAGGATCGTATCCTTGAACGTCAGGAGGTTGTACAGGTCTTTCTGGATTATTTCTTTGAGCGCAGTGATTTGACGGAAAGCCTCAAGGGAGTCTACGATATCGAGCGTCTGGCTAGTCGAGTATCTTTTCGGGAAAAAGCAATCCCAAGGACCTCTTGCAATTAGCGACTACCCTTGGGCAGTGTCCCACGAATTCGAGCCATTTTAGAAGGAATGCAGCAACCAGCGCTTGCCTATCTGATTGAACAACTAGATGCTATTCCTGAATTGGAAAGTCTTATTAGCGCAGCCATTGCCCCAGAGGCTCCACATGTGATTACCGAAGGTGGTATTATTCGAACGGGCTTTGATGAGACCTTGGACAAGTATCGTCGGGTACTGAGAGAAGGAACCAGCTGGATTGCTGAGATTGAGGCTAAGGAAAGAGAAAACTCTGGCATCAGTACGCTCAAGATTGATTACAATAAAAAGGATGGCTACTATTTCCATGTAACCAACTCGCAGCTAGGTAATGTTCCAGCCCACTTTTTTTCCGTAAGGCTACGCTGAAAAAAACTCTGAGCGTTTTGGGACAGAGGAGTTGGCGCGTATCGAAGGGAGAAATGCTAGAGGCGCGTGAGAAGTCAGCCAATCTTGAATATGAAATCTTTTATGCGTATCCGTGAAGAGGTTGGGAAAGTATATCCAACGCCTGCAAGCCCTAGCCCAAGGAATCGCTACTGTCGATGTCTTACAAGGACTAGCAGTGGTAGCAGAAAAATCAACACCTGATCCGTCCAGAGTTTGGATCAGGACTCGCGAAATTGACATTCAAAAAGGTCGTCACGCTGTCGTTGAGAAAGGTCATGGGAGCCCAGACCTATATTCCCAACAGTATCCAAATGGGTGAAGATACTAGCATCCAGCTGATTACAGGGCCTAATATGAGCGGGAAGTCAACCCTATATGCGTCAGCTAGCTATGACAGCAGTCATGGCCCAGCTGGGTTCTTATGTGCCAGCAGAAAGTGCTCACTTGCCAATCTTTTGATGCAATTTTTACCCGTATCGGGGCGGCAGATGACTTGGTTTCAGGCCAGTCCACCTTTATGGTCGAGATGATGGAAGCTAATAATGCCATTTGCGCATGCGACTGAGAAATCTCTCATTCTCTTTGATGAGCTAGGGACGTGGAACGGCAACCTATGATGGCATGGCCTTGGCCCAGGCCATTATCGAGTACATCCATGAGCATATCGGAGCCAAGACTCTTTTTGCGACTCACTACCATGAATTAACCAGTCTGAAGCTAGTCTTGAACATCTAGTAAATGTTCACGTAGCTACGCTTGAGCAAAATGGCCAGGTCACTTTCCTTCATAAGATAGAACCAGGACCGGCAGATAAATCATACGGGATTCACGTCGCTAAGATTGCTGGATTACCAGCAGACTTACTAGCAAGGGCAGATGCGATTTTAACTCAACTAGAGAGCCAGGGAACAGAGAGTCCTGTTCCCAATGAGACAAACGAATACAGTCTCTGAACAAATTTCCCTATTTGACTCGGCGGAAGAAAAATCCTATTCTAGCAGAATTGGCTAAAAGTAGATGTGTACAATATGACACCTATGCAAGCCATGAATCTCTTATTAGAGCTGAAGCAAAAATTATAAGCAAAAACCCACTCAGTCGGCACTGCACCCCAATAATGGGACAAGAGAAAAACCCTCTTATGCGACCAGTTTTCTGTACTCTACAGGAGACTGGTCATTTAATTTCTGTTGAATTCTAGTTTCATTATAAAAATATGATGTAATTTTTGACAATATCTGTTATACTATCTTTGGTTAAGTTTCTCCACTTATGGAGATAGAAGGTTTTCAGACTTGAGAACAGAGTGGAACTATTCGATACAGGCATTGTCCGCTGGTGTCCTTTTTCGGGACATGGAGCGGGTGATGCCTTTTTCTATACAAGCCTGATAGTAGGCTTTTTGAGGTGTAGACAGATCCCTGATCGCTGTGTAAAAGCGCTCCTTGAGGTAGCTCAAGTTGATGAAGTGTATCGAGCACAAAGTTAGTATCTTGGCAATCGGAGATGGTATAGCTACAATTTCGCGATTATAGAGATCCATTATTGAAGATAGATAAAGTCTACAGTTTCCAAAGTAGAGGTAGGTGATGTCTGTGACAAGCTTCTCCATAGGCTTGTCTGCATGAAAATCACGATCTAGCTTATTGTCTGTTACATGGTATGGCTTCCCTAATTTAGGTCCCTTCTTAGGACGGACACGGCAAAGGCAGCCCTTTTCCTTCATAATACGATAGACCTTCTTGCGATTAACGACGAGATTATACACTTTCTTGAGCAAGCGAGTGATGGTTCGATAGCCGTAAATAAAGTGATTTTCCATACAGAGTTGTTCTATTTTTATCTACTATTTCGTCTCTTTTTCTGAGAATTCTTACACTCCTGTTTCCAGCGATAAAAAGGTTGAGCGTTTGACGCCGAAACACTCTAAAAATAATAGATACAGGGCACGTTTTCTTATATTCTTCCACTAGCTTGATAAGACTTACTTTTGTCAATTTTCTTATCAAGCTCTGATACTTTTTTAGTAATTCTACCTGCAAACGTAACTGTTCCACTTCAGATAACTGTTTCATCCCTTTACCATAAGTATATTGTTTCCCAACGGGTTGGTGGAAACGGAACAATTCATCATTCTGATACCATCGCCACCAGGTCTTGACCTGACTAGCATTTTTGATGCCGAGGGTATCCATGATAACCTTATTTGACTTACCTGCCTTCTTCATTTCGATACAGGCTAGCTTAGTTTCTACTGAATATGCTTTTTGACCATAACAAAACACTCCTGTTTCTATTTTACCAGATTTCAACAGGAGTGTTTTTCTTGTGTCTCATTTTTATGGGTGCAGTGCCGTCCCTATGAGTGGGTTTCTGTTGCATTATTTCTTCTGAGCCAATAATTGGTTGATGTGGGCAACCTTCTTTGATTCTCTTTTTATAGAGAATCGCCCAGATGATGAGATAGACGATGGCAAACTCTGGGATGAGTTGAAGGATGAAAGTCCAGCGAAGTGGGAACCAACCTGCCAGAATTGCCAGAGGAACAAAACCTAATAGCATGAGGAAGAAGTGAGTGACAGTAGCACGAAGAAGGCTCCAGTCTTTGGCAAAAGAGACGGCTACCAAAAACTAAAGAGGACTCCGATAGCTGCCCAGATGATAGAACAGTAGAGCAAAAACTAGAGCGCCATGTACCTGTTGTTGGATCATGAATTGGCCAATCAAAGAGTTGGGGCTAAGTGGTGCATAGTTGCTTGGTGAGTAGATAAAAGAAAAGATAATAGATAGGATGAGGCCGATGAGGACACCAGTTGTGGCATCGTGGAAAATTTGTTTTTTCATAGTTCTAATTTCTCCTTAATAGCTTTGAGGTAACGGCGAGATGAGTAGGGTGAAACTGTCGTTTTTAGATAGATTTCAATCAAGCCGTTAGAGGTTAGTTTTAGATGACTGATAGCATCGATGTTGACAATTTCGATTGGGAAATTTGGATAAAGGAAGCAGGTAGAATTTCACCTGCTTGGTAAAGACGAATGTCGAGCGCATAGGTTTGGCTATCCGTTTCAGCTAAGACTTTGCGATTTTCAATATATATACGTTGAATCTTACTAATCTGAATCAAGTAGACCTGGTCTTGGAATTTTCCTTTAAGAGTTTCGTTTTGATCCAGTGATTGAACAAAGTCTTGAACTTTTTGAACTCTAGGGGACAAAGATGGTGCTTCTATGATGATTTGTTCATATGCGTATTGTTGATCAATGTCAAGTCTAACTTTCATATTTTCTCCTTTGTAAAAAGTTGTAATAGAGATCTCTTACTTACAAATCTATTAAACACCATTTTTTTAGACAATTACAAGAAGCTTTTGTCTATGTGGTCGATTGGAGAACCTATCTGGTGGGTGACCGTTTTCAGATAGATTTATGATCCAAGAAGTCAAAAAAATAAGAAGAAATATATTGACAAAAAAATAGAAAAAAACGTGGTACAATAATAGACGGTACTTTTTACTTTTGGTCTCTCAAGAGTGTACAGGGACGTGCTGACAAATGTTGCAAAAGTACACACAGATGATAGCTGTCACCAAGTGTATCATCACCAAAAATAAAAAAACACAGGAGAATGTAGATGCCTACAATTAACCAATTGGTTCGCAAACCGCGTAAATCAAAAGTAGAAAAAAATCTAAATCACCAGCTTTGAACGTTGGTTACAACAGTCATAAAAAAGTTCAAACAAACGTTTCTTCACCACAAAAACGTGGTGTTGCAACTCGTGTTGGAACAATGACACCTAAAAAACCTAACTCTGCCCTTCGTAAATTTGCTCGTGTACGTTTGAGCAACCTTATCGAAGTTACTGCCTACATCCCAGGTATCGGACACAACTTGCAAGAGCACAGCGTGGTGCTTCTTCGCGGTGGACGTGTAAAAGACCTTCCAGGGGTACGTTACCATATCGTCCGTGGTGCACTTGATACTGCAGGTGTTAACGATCGTAAACAAGGCCGTTCTAAATACGGTACTAAACGTCCGAAAAAAGCATAAGGAAAGGGGATAAAGAGAAATGAGTCGTAAAAATAGAGCTCCAAAACGTGACGTATTGCCAGATCCGCTTTACAATTCACAATTAGTTACTCGTCTTATCAACCGCGTTATGCTTGACGGTAAACGTGGTACAGCTGCTTCAATCGTTTACGGTGCTTTTGAACAAATCAAAGAAGTTACTGGTAACGATGCACTTGAAGTATTTGAAACAGCTATGGAAAAACATCATGCCTGTACTTGAAGTACGTGCACGTCGTGTTGGTGGTTCTAACTACCAAGTCCCAGTTGAAGTTCGTCCAGAACGTCGTACAACACTTGGACTTCGTTGGTTGGTAACAATCGCTCGCCTTCGTGGTGAACACACAATGCAAGACCGTCTTGCAAAAGAAATCTTGGATGCTGCTAACAACACTGGTGCAGCAGTTAAGAAACGTGAAGACACTCACCGTATGGCTGAAGCTAACCGTGCCTTCGCACACTTCCGTTGGTAATATAAATGATACTAAGAGCGGCAAAGGCCCAAGGCAAAAAAATAGGAAGCTGATGCAGTGTTCCGTGAACACAAAGCAGTTTATCTTTTTGCACCGAGCCTCGCTCGAGTTCAAATCAGTTAACCTGAGCTTTTAGCCCGAGTTCAATTTAGCTCGGTCAGCTCTTAGCTATAACTCAACTTACCATCTCGTAAGTTGAAACCAACAATAACAAGAAAACATTGAGAACGGGTAGGTCCTGCCTATCCGTTTTTATTAAATCGTGTTATAATAGAATAGAAATAAAAAAATATAGGAGAAACAAACCTCATGGCACGCGAATTTTCACTTGAAAAAACTCGTAATATCGGTATCATGGCTCACGTCGATGCTGGTAAAACAACTACAACTGAGCGTATCCTTTACTACACTGGTAAAATCCACAAAATCGGTGAAACTCACGAAGGTGCGTCACAAATGGACTGGATGGAGCAAGAGCAAGAACGTGGTATCACTATCACATCTGCTGCGACAACAGCTCAATGGAACAACCACCGCGTAAACATCATCGACACACCAGGACACGTGGACTTCACAATCGAAGTACAACGTTCTCTTCGTGTATTGGACGGTGCGGTTACAGTTCTTGACTCACAATCAGGTGTTGAGCCTCAAACTGAAAACAGTTTGGCGTCAAGCAACTGAGTACGGAGTTCCACGTATCGTATTTGCCAACAAAATGGACAAAATCGGTGCTGACTTCCTTTACTCAGTAAGCACACTTCACGATCGTCTTCAAGCAAACGCACACCCAATTCAATTGCCAATCGGTGCTGAAGATGACTTCCGTGGTATCATCGACTTGATCAAGATGAAAGCTGAAATCTATACTAACGACCTTGGTACAGATATCCTTGAAGAAGACATTCCAGCTGAATACCTTGACCAAGCTCAAGAATACCGTGAAAAATTGATCGAAGCAGTTGCTGAAACTGACGAAGAATTGATGATGAAATACCTCGAAGGTGAAGAAATCACTAACGAAGAATTGAAAGCTGGTATCCGTAAAGCGACTATCAACGTTGAATTCTTCCCAGTATTGTGTGGTTCTGCCTTCAAGAACAAAGGTGTTCAATTGATGCTTGATGCGGTTATCGACTACCTTCCAAGCCCACTTGATATCCCAGCGATCAAAGGTATCAACCCAGATACAGATGAAGAAGAAACTCGTCCAGCATCTGATGAAGAGCCATTTGCAGCTCTTGCCTTCAAGATCATGACTGACCCATTCGTAGGTCGTTTGACATTCTTCCGTGTTTACTCAGGTGTTCTTCAATCAGGTTCTTACGTATTGAACACTTCTAAAAGGTAAACGTGAACGTATCGGACGTATCCTTCAAATGCACGCTAACAGCCGTCAAGAAATCGACACTGTTTACTCAGGTGATATCGCTGCTGCCGTTGGTTTGAAAGATACTACAACTGGTGACTCATTGACAGATGAAAAAGCTAAAATCATCCTTGAGTCAATCAACGTTCCAGAACCAGTTATCCAATTGATGGTTGAGCCTAAATCTAAAGCAGACCAAGACAAGATGGGTATCGCTCTTCAAAAATTGGCTGAAGAAGATCCAACATTCCGCGTTGAAACTAACGTTGAAACTGGTGAAACAGTTATCTCTGGTATGGGTGAGCTTCACCTTGACGTCCTTGTTGACCGTATGCGTCGTGAGTTCAAAGTTGAAGCGAACGTAGGTGCTCCTCAAGTATCTTACCGTGAAACATTCCGCGCTTCTACTCAAGCACGTGGATTCTTCAAACGTCAGTCTGGTGGTAAAGGTCAGTTCGGTGATGTATGGATTGAATTTACTCCAAACGAAGAAGGAAAAGGATTCGAATTCGAAAACGCAATCGTCGGTGGTGTGGTTCCTCGTGAATTTATCCCAGCGGTTGAAAAAGGTTTGGTAGAATCTATGGCTAACGGTGTTCTTGCTGGTTACCCAATGGTTGACGTTAAAGCTAAGCTTTTACGATGGTTCATACCACGATGTCGACTCATCTGAAACTGCCTTCAAGATTGCTGCATCTCTTGCACTTAAAGAAGCTGCTAAGACTGCACAACCAGCTATCCTTGAACCAATGATGCTTGTAACAATCACTGTTCCAGAAGAAAACCTTGGTGATGTTATGGGTCACGTAACTGCTCGTCGTGGACGTGTAGATGGTATGGAAGCACACGGTAACAGCCAAATCGTTCGTGCTTACGTTCCACTTGCTGAAATGTTCGGTTACGCAACAGTTCTTCGTTCTGCATCTCAAGGACGTGGTACATTTCATGATGGTATTCGACCACTACGAAGATGTACCTAAGTCAGTACAAGAAGAAATCATTAAGAAAAACAAAGGTGAAGACTAATTTGTCGTCACTATAAAAGAAGTCACTTTGTGGCTTCTTTTTCTGTTTGGTAGAAATAGGAAAAAGTACCTCAAATATGGTAAAATAGAAGGAGTATATTGTGAGGAAAATGGATGTCAACCACTTTTGAAATTTTAATGAATCAGTTGGGAATCCCCGCTGAAATGAGAAAACATGAGGCCTTCTCTCAGGCTGAAATAGAACAAGTTATTGTTCATAAACGAAGCAAAGTTTGGGAGTTTCGTTTTGTTTTTGAAAATATCTTGCCTTTTTGAACTTTTTCTAGAGTTGAAAAGAGGGTTTGAAAGGAAGAATTCTCAAAAACAGGAAATCAGGCTAGTTTTTGAGATAAAAACGAGAAATCAGGAATTTTTCTAGAGAACTTTTACAAGCCTACTATCGAGAGGCTTTTTCGGAAGGTCCTTGTGCTAGTCAAGGTTTTCGTTCTATTTATCAGAATTTTCAGGTTCGCTTTGAAAATGATCAGTTGATTATTGAAGCCTCTGAAGCCGCAAATACAGAGCATTTTAGAAAAAATCATCTGCCAAATCTTAGCAAACAGCTGGAACTTTTTGGTTTTCCTAAACTTTCTTGCATCTTAGAAAAAATGAAAAGAGCTGACAAGGGAAGAACAAGAAGCCTTTCCATACAGAGAAATCAAATGATTGTTCAGGCTGCTAATGACGAGACACTTCGAGCCATGGAACAGTTAGAACAGATGGCACCGCCTCCTCCGGTTGAGGACAAACCTGTCTTTGATTTTCAATCCAAGAAGGCAGCTGCAAAACCAAAACTTGATAAGGCGGAGATTACTCCAATGATCGAGGTCAATACCGAAGAAAATCGACTGGTTTTTGAAGGGGTTGTCTTTGATGTGGAGCATAAAGTAACTAGAACGGGTCGTGTCTTGATTAATTTCAAGATGACTGACTATACTTCTAGCTTTCTATGCAAAAATGGGTCAAGAATGAAGAAGAAGCTCAAAAATTTTGACATGATCAAGAAAAACTCTTGGCTCCGTGTTCGTGGAAATGTTGAGGTCAATAATTTCACGCGAGACTTGACCATGAATGTGCAAGATGTCCAGGAAGTAGTTCACTATGGACGTAAGGACTTGATGCCAGAAGGTGAGCGTCGCGTTGAGTTTCATGTCCATACCAATATGTCGACTATGGATGCTCTTCCTGAGGTCGAAGAAATCGTTGGAACAGCAGCCAAAATGGGGCACACAAGCAGTGGCAATCACAGACCACGGCAATGTTCAGTCCTTTCCCTCACGGTTATAAGGCAGCCAAGAAAGCTGGGATCCAGCTCATCTATGGAATGGAAGCCAAATATCGTTGAGGATCGTGTTCCTATCGTCTATAACGAAGTGGAGATGGACCTTTCTGAAGCTACCTATGTAGTCTTTTGACGTGGAAACGACAGGTCTATCAGCTATCTATAATGACTTGATTCAGGTGGCGGCTTCCAAGATGTATAAGGGCAATATCATTGCTGAGTTTGATGAATTTATCAATCCTGGGCACCCCTTTATCAGCCTTTTACTACTGAGTTGACTGGAATTACGGATGACCATGTAAAAATGCCAAACCCTTGGTTCAAGTTCTGAAAAGAATTCCAAGAATTTCTGTAAAGATACCGTTCTTGTAGCCCATAATGCAAGCTTTGACGTTGGCTTTTATGAATGCCAACTATGAGCGTCACGGTCTGCCAAAAATTACTCAACCTGTCGTCGATACGCTAGAGTTCGCTAGAAATCTCTATCCAGAGTACAAGCGACATGGTTTTGGGACCCTTGACCAAACGTTTTTGGTGTAGCTCTAGAACACCACCATATGGCCAACTATGATGCGGAAGCAACTGGCCGTCTGCTCTTTATCTTTATCAAGGAAGTAGCAGAAAAAAACATGGTGTGACAGATTTGGCAAGATTGAACCTTGATTTAATCAGTCCAGACTCTTATAAAAAAAGCTCGAGTCAAGCATGCGACTATCTATGTGAAAAATCAGGTGGGCTTGAAAAAAATATCTTTTAAAGCTGGTGTCTCTCTCAAATACTCAGTACTTTTGAAGGAGTTCCACGGATTCCACGTACGGTGCTAGATGCCCATCGAGAAGGTTTGATCTTAGGGTTCAGCCTGTACGGAAGGGGAAGTCTTTGATGCAGTCGTATCACAAGGTGTAGATGCGGCAGTCGAAGTAGCCAAATACTATGATTTTATCGAGGTCATGCCTCCAGCTATCTATGCACCTCTGATTGCCAAAGAGCAGGTCAAGGACATGGAGGAGCTTCAGACCATTATCAAGAGCTTGATAGAGGTTGGAGACCGTCTCGGTAAGCCAGTTCTTGCGACAGGAAACGTCCACTATCTCGAACCTGAGGATGAAATTTATCGAGAAATCATTGTCCGCAGTCTAGGTCAGGGAGCCATGATTAACCGAACGATCGGCCACGGAGAAGCTGCCCAACCAGCTCCGCTACCAAAGGCACATTTTAGAACAACCAATGAAATGTTGGATGAATTTGCCTTTCTAGGAGAAGATTTGGCTCGTAAGATTGTCATTGAAAATACCAATGCCTTGGCAGAAATCTTTGAACCTGTGGAGGTCGTAAAGGGTGATTTGTATACACCTTTCATTGACAAAGCTGAAGAAACAGTTGCCGAATTAACCTATAAAAAAGCTTTTGAAATCTATGGAAATCCACTGCCAGATATCGTTGATTTACGGATTGAAAAAGAACTAACCTCTATTCTGGGGAATGGATTTGCCGTGATCTATCTGGCTTCACAGATGCTAGTGCAGCGCTCCAACGAACGAGGCTACTTGGTTGGTTCTCGTGGGTCTGTTGGATCCAGTTTCGTTGCGACCATGATTGGGATCACCGAGGTGAATCCTCTCTCTCCTCACTATGTCTGTGGTCAGTGTCAGTACAGTGAGTTCATCACGGATGGTTCCTATGGTTCAGGATTTGATATGCCCAATAAAGACTGTCCAAACTGTGGCCACAAGCTCAGTAAGAATGGCCAGGACATTCCTTTCGAGACCTTCCTTGGTTTTGATGGGGACAAGGTACCCGATATCGATTTGAACTTCTCAGGGGAAGATCAGCCAAGCGCCCACTTGGATGTTCGTGATATCTTTGGGGAAGAATATGCCTTCCGTGCAGGAACGGTTGGAACGGTGGCTGCTAAGACCGCCTATGGATTTGTTAAGGGTTACGAGCGTGACTATGGCAAGTTCTACCGTGAGGCTGAAGTAGAACGCCTAGCCCAAGGAGCTGCCGGTGTCAAACGGACGACCGGTCAGCACCCAGGGGGAATCGTTGTTATCCCTAACTATATGGATGTCTATGACTTTACACCAGTACAGTATCCTGCAGATGATGTGACCGCTGAATGGCAGACTACTCACTTTAACTTCCACGATATCGATGAGAACGTCCTCAAACTCGATGTCCTGGGTCATGATGATCCGACCATGATTCGGAAACTTCAGGACTTGTCAGGCATTGATCCAAATGATATCCCAATGGATGATCCTGGTGTCATGGCCCTCTTTTCAGATACAGATATCCTAGGAGTGACGCCTGAGCAAATCGGGACGTCAACTGGTATGCTTGGTATTCCAGAGTTTGGGACCAATTTTGTTCGCGGAATGGTGGATGAAACCCATCCGACGACCTTTGCGGAGTTGCTTCAGCTTTCTGGATTGTCTCATGGTACCGACGTATGGTTGGGAAATGCCCAGGACTTGATTAAGGCAGGGATTGCGGACCTATCAACCGTTATCGGATGTCGGGATGACATCATGGTTTACCTCATGCACGCTGGTTTAGATCCCAAGATGGCCTTTACCATCATGGAGCGAGTGCGTAAGGGCTTGTGGCTCAAAATCTCAGAAGAAGAGCGCAATGGTTATATAGAGGCTATGAAGGCTAACAATGTACCTGAATGGTATATCGAATCTTGTGGAAAAATCAAGTACATGTTCCCTAAAGCCCATGCGGCAGCCTACGTTATGATGGCCTTGCGTGTAGCCTACTTCAAGGTTCACCATCCTATTTATTACTACTGTGCTTACTTCTCAATCCGTGCTAAAGCCTTTGATATCAAGACTATGGGTGCGGGCTTGGATGCCATCAAGCGCAGAATGGAAGAAATCTCTGAAAAACGAAAGAATAATGAAGCCTCTAATGTGGAAATTGATCTCTATACAACTCTTGAGATTGTCAATGAGATGTGGGAACGTGGTTTTAAATTTGGCAAGTTAGACCTCTATCGTAGTGATGCGACTGAATTTATCATCGATGGAGACACCCTCATCCCACCGTTTGTCGCTATGGATGGGCTAGGCGAGAACGTTGCCAAGCAATTGGTGCGCGCTCGAAAAGAAGGAGAATTCCTCTCTAAAACTGAGTTACGCAAGCGTGGAGGACTCTCATCAACCTTGGTTGAAAAGATGGATGAAATGGGAATTCTCGGTAATATGCCAGAGGATAACCAGTTGAGCTTGTTTGATGATTTGTTTTAATTTAAAAGTCAACTTGTTCAAATAAGCCGACTAAGTTTCATGTAATTAAGACTTAATAGTAAAAACCAGTAGAGATGATTTTTTTATGATTTTCATTTCTACTGGTTTTTTTAGATATGATAGAATATAAGTAATACTCTTCGAAAATCAAATTCAAACCACGTCAGCGTCGCCTTACCGTACTCAAGTACAGCTTTCGGCTAGCTTCCTAGTTTGCTCTTTGATTTTTCATTGAGTATAAGTTTTTGTCCAAAGACTAAAAACTTTAGGAAGTTATATATTGAAATTATCAAAAATGATTGCTATAAATTACTAATAATGATACTCTCAAACAAGAGTAAGCTTAATGGAAGTAGTGTTTGCTATATCTTAATAACTTTTCGATATGGAATGGAGATAAGTATGATTTTAGGTGTAACTTATAGGAAAAATAAGAGAAGAAAAGGGATTTCTATTTCTTCATTAGCAGGTGCTGAAATTTCAAAAATCTCAAATATCTAGATTTGAATTAGGAGAAACAGAGATTTCTGTCTTTAAGTTATTGTATCTTCTTGAAAGAATAGGAGTAACACTAGAAGAATTTCTGCTTATCTGTAATCATTATCAACCTTCGGATTTTAATACCTTAATAGCTTCTGTTAAACAGGCCGCATATAATGAAGATGCTCAAGCATTACTAGATATGGTAGAGAAAGAAATAGAACTTTTTCATGAGACAAATTCTCATTACCATAAATTAAATGCTATTTTCATCGAAAGTATTGTTTCGGGAATGGATAAGAATCATCAATTGAGTCGTCAAGACGCCTCTTATCTTACAAACTATTTATTTTCCGTTGAAAACTGGGGTTATTACGAAACGCTCATCCTTGGAAATTGCTGTCGTGTTCTATCTCCAGATTTATTATTTAGATATGCCAAAGAGGCGCTCAAAAAAGGGAAGTTGTATAGTCCTATACCTAGAAATAGACAATCTCTCATTCAACTACTTCTCAATTCTTTGATTATAATGATTGAGAACGACTTATATGAGGAATCTTTATTTTTAAAACAGGCTACGAAGAATATATTAGCGGATTCCACAGATTTTTTTGAACAAACTATTTTGCTATATTTAGATGGATATTTGGAACTGAAATTCTATCATAATCAAAAAAATCACTTTTTAAAAAAATCGAAGAAGCTTTTTAAAAAATTTTTCGAACTCTTCAATAAAAACAATCTACAAAAAAATTACAAAACAATACTTTGAGAAACACATCATTCATTTAGTAGACTAGGCCATTTATCTATAAGGTAATAACGTGATCAAACTCTTCCAATATTTTTTTGGACTTTGATCATGAGTAATGACAATAACAATTGCATCTCTAATGGATAGAATGTAGTCCATCATTGCTTTGGCTTTTATTGGATCAAGGTTGCTTGTAGGTTCGTCAAATATATATACAGAATATGTTTTGACTAAAAACCTAGCTAAATCAATTCGTTGTTTTTCCCCTTCTGAAATAGTTTGATTTGATTGAGATAGACTCTTATTAAGAAATTCTTCATTGAAGCCTAAGGCTTTTCTTAATTTTTCAGTTAAATGAAGGTTTCTAGCCAATTTGATATTCTCTAGAATATTGCCTTCAATCAGAAAGTCATTTTTTTGCACAAACGCAATATCTTTATATAACTCCTCTGAGGGAATATCAATATTCTGTTTTCCGTTGATTTTTTTATTTCTCCATCATAAAGATTTTTTTGGATAATAATTTAGTATTAATTTTACTAAAGTTGTTTTTCCCAGTTCCTGAAGCTACCGATAATCGCATAGCGCTTGCCTTTTTTTAAATTCATAGGAAAAATGATCAAATAATATTCTATTTTTCAATTTCATAATATAATTGGCTAATAGAAATGGTCGAAATATTATCACAATTAATTGTAGTTGTTTTATGAAAAATTTCATGATTCGTCTCATATAGATTTTCTTGGATATTATCAATAATGGACTTACAACTGTTGATTAAATTTTTATTGTAAAGAATAGATTGTAAAGGAGCAAAGACACCGTTTAATAATTGAATACTTGCTACGAGTAATCCAATAGTCAGTAAGTTATTTCTTACAAAAAGATACCAGCAACCATACAGGATAGTTGAGAGCAAAAACTTAGTAAGGTTCCAGTAGTTGAAGCTATGTCTTTTAAAAATTGATAAGTTTTTTTCTGGACTCTTCAAATTCTAAACTGATTCCTTGAATTTTTCTTGAATCCAGCTTTGAACATTTAATAACTTAATTTGTTCAAAACCATCAATAAAGTTTGTCATTTTTTTGATAAATAGTGACTATTTTTGTAGGAATAATTATTAGTTGCTTTTAGTCATTAACTTTCCAGGAATTTGAGATAGAAAAAAATCGTTATACTCGACAATAAAAAGAAAGACTAATGCTAATCGCCATTCTATATAAATAATAGCAACCACACTCATGATAAGGCTCCCTAAATTTTGCGATTAGAGAGATTCTAGGAATCAATAAATTTTCTTGAATAAGGTCACTGTTTTTTTGGTGATATTATTTAAGAAATCTGAATGGTTACGGTTGTCAATTTGGTTAAATTCACGCGATAAATAATGTAATAAGAGACGCCTTTTTAAATCTAAAAATAACTTTTTTTACATATTGGTTTTTAAGATAGGAATAGGAAGAAGAAATCAAGAACCACAGTAAAATCGAACTTACACAAATAGTGATATGAAAGAGTAATCCACTATTTGAATTAGATATACTATCAAGTATTCTTCCTAATTGCAGAGAAGAGTGTCATTAAAAGAGCACTTGTCAGACTTAATAAAAATAAGCAAGAAATATAGTAATTTATATTGTTTCGTAATCTGGTTCATATTTTTTTCACCTCTTAATCTATGATAGCAACATTATATTCTAAAAACTAAAACTCAGGCTGAGATCTCCCATATTTGGGACATTAATTTTATTTCTTTACTATATTTTTAGCTTATAGCTATCCATTGTATATCCAATAGATTTACATTAGCCTTCTTTTTTGTTAAAAATAGTCTATAGAAAGAGGGTGAGAGTATGTCAAAGACGAGTATGAGTATCCGTCTGGATAGTGAGGTTAAGGAGCAGGCCCAACAGGTGTTTAGTAATCTGGGAATGGATATGACAACGGCTATTAATATTTTCCTTCGTCAGGCTATTCAATATCAGGGATTACCTTTTGATGTTAGACTAGACGAAAATCGGAAGTTGCTTGAGGTATTAACGGATTTAGACCAAAATCGTAATATGAGTCAGTCTTTTGAATCTGTCTCAGACTTGATGGAGGACTTGCGTGCTTAAGATTCGTTACCATAAACAGTTTAAAAAAGATTTTAAGTTGGCTATGAAGCGTGGGTTGAAGGCAGAATTATTAGAGGAAGTATTGAATTTTCTAGTTCAAGAAAAAGAACTTCCTGCTAGATATCGCGACCATCAATTGACGACGTCCAAACATTTTCAAGGGGTTCGTGAATGCTATATCCAACCAGATTGGCTTTTGGTCTATAAAGTAGACAAGGAAGAATTGATTTTAAATTTGCTGAGGACAGGCAGTCATAGTGATTTGTTTTAATAAATTTTAAGAGGGTTCTCATGAAACTAAGAATTTTTGCGGAAGATAAACCGGCTGAGAAGGTGTTTGAGTACCAATTTGAACTTGCTGATCAGACAATTCTTCTATCGACAGCACTCTTGTCAGGTGCTATTGCTTTTGGCAGGATTATTTTCTGCTTTTGAAAGAAAAAAATAAAAAAATAAAAATAGAGAGAAAAACAGAATGGTTTTACCAAATTTTAAAGAAAAATCTAGAAAAATATGCTAAGTTGTTAGTTGCAAACGGAGTGAACGTGCAACCTGGTCATACCTTGGCTCTCTCGATTGATGTGGAGCAACGTGAGTTGGCTCACTTAATCGTTAAAGAAGCCTATGCACTTGAGCGCACGAAGTCATCGTTCAATGGGCAGATGACTTTGTAAACCGTGAGAAATTCTTCACGCGCCGATGGAGCGTTTGGACAATGTGCCAGAATACAAGATTGCTGAGATGGACTACCTTCTTGAAAAACAAAGCGAGTCGTCTCGGTGTTCGTTCTTCTGATCCAGGTGCCTTTGAACGGAGTGGACGCTGAAAAGCTTTCAGCTTCTGCCAAAGCTATGGGAATTGCTATGAAGCCAATGCGTATCGCAACTCAATCCAACAAGGTTAGCTGGACTGTAGCAGCAGCTGCTGGACTCTGAGTGGGCTAAGAAAGTCTTTCCTAATGCCGCGAGCGACGAAGAAGCAGTGGATCTCCTTTGGGGACCAAATCTTCAAAGACTTGCTGTATCTACGAAGAAGATCCAGTTAAGGCTTGGGAAGAACATGCTGCTATCCTCAAGAGCAAGGCGAAATGCTGAATAAAGAGCAATTCTCAGCACTTCACTACACTGCTCCTGGAACAGACTTGACACTTGGCTTGCCGAAGAACCACGTTTGGGAATCTGCCGGAGCGATTAATGCTCAAGGTGAAGGTTTCTTACCAAATATGCCAACAGAAGAAGTCTTTACAGCTCCTGACTTTCCGTCGCGCAGATGGTTATGTCGCTCTACAAAAACCTCTTAGCTACAATGGAAATATTATCGAAGGCATCAAGGTGACTTTTGAAAATGGTCAAATCGTTGATATCACTGCTGAGAAGGGTGATCAAGTTATGAAGGACCTTGTCTTTAAGAATGCTGGTGCGCGTGCCTTGGGTGAATGTGCCTTGGTACCAGATCCAAGTCCAATTTCACAGTCAGGTATTACCTTCTTTAACACCCTTTTCGATGAGAATGCTTCTAATCACTTGGCTATCGGTGCCGCTTACGCAACTAGCGTTGTTGGTGGAGCAGAGATGAGTGAAGAAGAGCTTGAAGCTGCAGGACTTAATCGTTCAGATGTTCACGTTGACTTTATGATTGGTTCGAGCCAAATGGATATCGATGGTATCCGTGAGGATGGAACACGCGTACCACTCTTCCGCAATGGAGATTGGGCAATTTAAGGAGAAACTATGATTGGAAGTATGTTTGTCGGGCTTTTAATCGGACTACTAGCAGGAGCTATCACCAATCGTGGCGAACGTATGGGGTGCTTCGGGAAAATGTTTCTGGCTGGATTGGTGCCTTTTTAGGACAATTAATCTTTGGTTCTTGGGGGCCAAACCTAAACGGTACAGCCATTATCCCAGCAGTTCTCGGGGCTATGATTTTGCTAGCCATTTTCTGGGAAAGAGGAAGCTAAGTTTCGATTAAAAAGCTTGTATAATAATAAAGATTAAAGGAGGTTGGAATTGTTTCAACCTCTTTTAAAGTGCTATATAAAGTCCTTTGAAAGCATTCATCTAAGCTTAGCCACAGACCTTTCAGTGACTGGTTCTTTTTATATTGCCTCAAGTATGGTACAATAAAAGCATGAGAATTCAACAATTACACTATATTATCAAAATTGTAGAGACTGGTTCAATGAATGAAGCTGCCAAACAACTTTTCATTACTCAGCCTAGTCTGTCAAATGCAGTTCGTGACCTAGAAAATGAGATGGGAATTGAGATTTTTATCCGAAATCCTAAAGGAATCACCCTCACGCGTGATGGAATGGAGTTTCTATCCTATGCCCGTCAGGTTGTCGAGCAAACGCAACTTCTAGAAGAACGCTATAAGAACCCAATCGCTCATCGCGAGCTTTTTAGTGTGTCTTCGCAGCACTATGCCTTCGTGGTCAATGCTTTTGTTTCCTTGCTCAAGAAAAAGCGATATGGAAAAAGTATGAGCTTTTTGCGTGAAACTAGAACCTGGGAGATTATCGACGACGTCAAGAACTTCCGCAGTGAAGTAGGGAGTCCTCTTTTTAAATAGCTATAACCGGGACGTTCTTTCGAAGATGTTGGATGATAACCATCTAGTGGCCCATCCTCTCTTTACAGCGCAGCCCCATATCTTTGTCAGCAAGACCAACCCTCTTGCCAAAAAAGACAAGGTGCAGTTGGCAGACCTAGAAGACTTCCCTTACTTGAGCTATGACCAAGGAACCCATAATTCCTTCTATTTCTCAGAAGAGATTTTGTCACAAGAACACCACAAGAAATCCATCGTGGTTAGTGACCAGTGCGACCTTGTTCAATCTCTTGATTGGTTTGGACGGCTATACCATCGCGACAGGTATCCTCAATAGTAATCTTAACGGAGACAATATTGTCTCGATTCCACTTGATATTGATGATTCGATTGAGCTGGTTTATATCCAGCATGAGAAGACTAGCTTATCTAAGATGGGTGAACGCTTCATCGAGTATTTGCTTGAAGAAGTTCGCTTTTGATAGCTAATCGTAACTACATTAGAAAAAGAAAAAGGAAAATATGACTACAATGAATACCAATGATTTTGATTTTCACTTGCCTGAGGAGTTGATTGCACAAACACCTCTGGAAAAGCGCGATGCCTCTAAGCTCTTGATGGTCAATCGCCAGACTGGAGAATTTCAAGATCGCCACTTTCACTCTATTATCGAAATGCTAGAGCCAGGTGATGCCCTTGTTATGAATGATACCCGCGTTTTGCCAGCTCGACTTCATGGTCAAAAAAAGAAGAAACAGGGGGTCATGTTGAACTTTTGCTCTTTGAAAAATACAGCAGGAGACGAATGGGAAGTCTTGGCAAAACCTGCCAAACGTCTCAAGGTCGGCGCCCGCGTTATCTTTGGTGATGGTCGACTAAGCGCAGTCGTGACTGAGGAATTAACCCATGGCGGTCGTATTGTCCGTTTTGAATATGAGGGATTTTTCCTTAGAAGTGCTTGAAAGTCTTGGAGAAATGCCCTTTGCCTCCTTATATCCATGAAAAAATTGGATGATCGTGAACGTTACCAGACAGTCTATGCCAAGGAGAGTGGATCAGCAGCAGCTCCCAACTGCAGGGCTACATTTTACCAAAGAATTACTAGAGGAAATTCAGCAAAAAGGAGTTCACCTAGTCTACTTAACCTTGCACGTTGGACTTGGGACCTTTAGACCTGTTTCAGTAGATAATTTGGATGAACACGAGATGCACTCAGAGTTTTACCAATTGTCTGAGGAAGCTGCAGCGACCTTGCGACAGGTCAAAGAAAATGGTGGTCGTGTCATTGCTGTGGGGACAACCTCTATCCGTACGCTAGAGACTATCGGAAGCAAGTTTGATGGGCAAATCCAAGCAGACTCTGGCTGGACCAATATCTTTATCAAGCCAGGCTATGACTGGAAGGTGGTGGATGCTTTTTCTACTAATTTCCATTTGCCGAAGTCTACCTTGGTTATGCTCGTTTCTGCCTTTGCAGGCCGTGAATTGGTCCTCGAAGCCTATCAACATGCTATCGACCAAAAATACCGTTTCTTTAGCTTTGGCGATGCCATGTTTATCTACTAAAAATAGAAGAGCTAATTCCTGATTGGATTAGCCTTTTTTGATGTCAAATAACTATTGAATTATAGACAAATAAATGATACACTGAAAACTACAGGTTAGCCGTCAAAAATATATGTAATTTCAGGCTAGCTATTTTAGATTCAGACTAAACTGGGTCATCATTTTAAAAGGAGATTTTTATGAAAAACAAAACATTGCGTTACACTAGTCTTTCAGCTCTTGCCTTGTTGGCTGTGGTGACACTTGCTGCTTGTGGAGGAAATGCTGAAAAAACTACAGCATCTTCAAGCAAAGAGGCTTCTTCTAAAGTAACTAAGGAGTCATCAAGTAAAACAGAAGCTAGCCAAAAAGAGGAACAGAAGTCTGAGACAAGTTCTTCAAGCGCTACAGCTACTCAAACTGAGACAAAGACGGAAAATCAAAAAGATTATTCTAAATTCCTTGGAACTTGGGAGAATTATGCAGGAACAACAGCTACGATTACAGCTGACGGCATTGTGACTATCAAGAGTTCAAAGGGAACTTTTAAATATGAGATGGATCAAGTAGAGGAGAAGGACGGTTACTATCTGACAGGAATTCATCTTGTTGGAGGCGGAGAAGGAGCACGCCTCATCTTTACTCCAGCTGGAGTCCAAAATGAATTAACAGGTACAGACGGTAGCCAAGACGTCTTGGCAATCGGCCAATCACCAAGCGACAAAGATAGTCATTTTTACCGTAATTAAGAGTGAAAAGAAGAAGTGAGTCATACTGATAGCTCACTTTTTAGTGGTGAAAAGTATGGAAGAGATTTTTGACAAGCAAAAAGCCTTAGTGCAAGGCTTTTTCCTGTTGATTTAGATGCCCCTACAGGGATCGGGAACCCTAGACCCACGGATTAAGAGTCCGCTGCTCTGCCAGCTGAGCTAAGGAGGCAAACAAAAAGCTGTATTGGTGCCGAAACTTCACGGTTTTGTATTGAACCCGCGCAATTAAGCAGGTGGGCAACTCGCTCTAACTGAAGCTGTTTCCGTGTGAGACGGCCTACATGCTGTTAGAAGACTTTTGTTTCCCATAATACAAAAATAGTCGGTCAACACTTAAGTGTGAGGTCGTACACTACAGTTGTTTTCTATGTTTATATAATACCACTTTTTCATCAAGAGGTAAATGCAATTATTTGGAAAAAGGATTTCACAAGTTTCGTAATTTATCAATGGTTTCCTTGCGTTGAGCTAGGGCTCGTTCGTATTTTCCGGTATCTTCTGGTGAGAAGTAGCTATGGTCGCGAATTTTTTCTGGTAAATAATCTTGATTGACCCAGTGACCAGGATAACTATGTGGATAGAGATAATTATGGGCGTTACCTAGTTCCTTGCTGCCGCTATAATGTCCATCTCGCAAGTGACGTGGGATTGGTAAATGACCAGATGTTTTAAGAGCAGCCAGAGCCTTATCCATAGCTACGTAGGCTGAGTTGGACTTTGGTGAAAGTGCCAGATCAATGACGACATTGGCAATAAGGATGCGAGCTTCTGGGAATCCAATCCTCTGCGCAGCATCCAAAGCAGTTACGGTATGGATCTGGGCATCGGGATTAGCCAAGCCAATATCTTCATAGGCAATCACAGTCAAGCGACGAGCTAGGCTTGCTAGATCCCCAGCTTCGATCAAGCGAGCTGCATAGTGGAGACTAGCATCCACATCCGATCCACGGATGGATTTTTGCAGAGCGGAGAGAACGTCGTAATGTCCATCTCCATCCTGTCCATAGTAATGTAGCTTCTCTGCAGACTATTTTCCATAATATCGAGTGTAATATGGCGGATACCGTCGTCATTTGCTGGAGTAGAAAGAACTGCCAAATCCAGCGAGTTGAAGGCAGAACGGAGGTCTCCATTGGTAGATGTTGCGATAAAATTAAGGGCATCAGCATCTAGCTCAACTGGGAAATCAAAACCTCGTTCAGGGTCAGTTAGGGCGATTTGAATGGCTTCTTTGACATCTTGGTTAGACAAGGGTTCCAACTCAAAAATCTGAACACGGCTACGGATGGCTGGGGTGACAGAAAAGAAAGGATTTTCAGTTGTCGTCTAATCATGATAACCAATCCACTTTCCAAGAGAGGAAGGAGAAAGTCTTGCTTGGTTTGTCGAGACGATGGATCTCGTCTAGTAGGAGAACTAGACCACCTGAAAATTTAGCTTCCTCGGCGATTTCTTGGAGACGTTTTTTGCTATCAACTGTCGCATTAAAGGTCCGAAAGGCATACTTGGTCGTTCCAGCGATGGCCGAAGCGATACTGGTTTTTCCGATGCCTGGAGGTCCATAGAGAATCATGGATGATAGTCGGTTAGCCTCCACCATACGGCGGATGATTTTCCCTGGGCCTACCAGATGCTCCTGACCGATGACCTGGTCGATGGTTTTGGGGCGCATACTGAAGCGCGAGATTGTCTGGCATAGCAGTCCTTTTCTAACTATGGATTTTCTGATACTAATGTGGTAATATGGTAGTATCTATTTTAGCATATTTCCGAGTATTCGGGAGCGATTAAAGAGTCGTATAGAAAGAGGACAAAAATGGCAACATACGGATTTTAGATGTTTTACAGGAAGAGTTGGATAAGAACTTTCCCTTTGATTATGAAATTAGCTGGGACAAGCGCAATCATGCGGTTGAAGTGAGTTTTCTGCTAGAGCGCAAAAATGCTGCAGGGGTGGAGATGCTAGATGAAGACGGGAGAAGTTTCATCAGACGATATCCTCTTTGAAGAAGCAGTCCTTTTCTACAACCCTGCCAAGTCAACATTCAATCCAGAAGACTATTTGACGATTATCCTTATCTCCTAAAAAGGTTTTTCTCGTGAATTTTTAGCCTATTTTGCACTATTTTTCTCAAAGATACTGTTGAGGTCGGACTAGATGCCCTTATGGACTTTTTGGAAGACACAGAAGCAGAAGAATTTGTCATGGAATGGAACCAAGAAGTCTTTTGAAGAAGGAAAAGCAGGCTTTGGAAGAAGGAGAATTTCATCCTATCCGAGGTACTAGGAGTTGGTTGGATATTTTTATGAAGAAAATTAGGGACTTTATTTGGTTTATGTAGCTAGCTTTTTGCCTTTTATTATGCTAGCTTTTTGCTTGTGGAACCATCGCATTTGCAGAGTTGGATATTCTGCAGTTTTAGCCTTTACTTTTTGGTTATGCCTTCGCTCTTCTAAGCATGTATGTGATATTTATTCTTCATGAGTTGGGTCATGCTTTGTGGCTACTTGACAGGCTATCGGCTGGTGGCTTTTTGGATTAGGACATTTCTTTTGACCAAAAAGTCAGACAGATTTCATCTTAGTCGAACAGCAGTTTTGAAAAATGTTGGTGCTCAGTATATTGATTGAAAGAAGATGAAAGCGATCAAGGAATCATCCTGATGCTTTCAGGAGGCTTGCTGGTTCATATCAGCTTGATGTTACTGATGATATTGTTTGGATTTTTTGACAAGAAGTTGGTATTTTGCTGGTACTTGGATTTTTGAATTTGTCTTTCTTCTAAACAATGCTTTTGCCAGTCGGCATAACCGATGGAGCGAAAATTTGGGAATTGAGACAACACCTGAAAAATACCAAATACGCCTACTTGGTATTGAGACATTCTGCCTCAAACTTTGCTGGCTCCTCAAGAATATGATTTAAAAAGACTTTATCATGCCTGTTGCTGAGGATGCGAGAGGGAGTTTTGCAGAAAGTGTTCAGACTCTTCAGGGATTGGTATTCATATTGGATGATAATATAGAGCTTGCAAAGCAACAGCTTCAGTCTGTGTTAGAGAAAAACAGATAATCCAATGTCTCAAAACTATTTTCAATTATACCTTCTTCAAATTGCTTTGATAGAAGGAGATAATAAGAAAGCGGAAGAATATGCAAGTATTCGAGGGTCAAATCCTTTTTATCTCTAAAAACAGCAGATATGCAAGTCATTCAAGCTTTGGTATCAATTTAAGGTAAAGAAAGATGTAGTTCAAACTCACAAGGCTATGAAGATTGCTAGACAAAATGAATAGCAGCCGGATGTTACGGGATGAGAAAAAAGATATTATGAAAACTGACTAGCCGAGCTGGAAAAAGGAATTAATGAAGGAGTCTAATATGGAAATAGAAATTTCTGACTTCACAGGCTCTAAGATTGCCTTTGATTTGTGGGGATAAGGTCTTGACTATCTTACGTGATGACAAGGACGATATCCCTTGTCCCAACATGTGGGAATTGCCAGGTGGTGGCCGTGAAGGGGATGAAAGTCCTTTTGAATGCGTAGCGCGTGAAGTTTATGAAGAACTGGGAATTCATTTAAATGAAGATTGTTTGCTTTGGGGCAAAATTTTATCCTAGCGTAATCTTTAAAGACAAGCAATCGGTTTTTATGGTTGGTCAGCTAAGACAAGAACAATTTGACAATATTACCTTTGGAGATGAAGGACAGGCTTATAAACTGATGTCTATTGAGAATTTTTGAAGTCTAAACAGTCTGTGCCTCAGCTCCAGGGGAGATTGAGGGATTATTTGGAGGAGAGTTTATGATAAGACTTGAACGAGCAGGAGCAGAGGATTTGGAGACCATCATTGCGATTCAAAGAGCTAGCTTTAAGGCTGTTTATGAAAAATACCATGATGAATACGATCCTTATCTGGAGGACCGTGAACGAATTGAGTGGAAACTAGTAGAGCGTCCCAATAGCTAGTTACTACTTTGTGAAAAGAAAACGAAGATAAAATCGGATTTCTTCGAATTCAGACCAATGACGAGTTAACGAAAGCTTGGTTAGGAACGGCAGCGATTTTGCCCCAGTATCAAGGAAAAGGTTATGGTTCTGAAGGATTGAAATTGCTGGAAAAGGAATTTCCAATGATTAAACAGTGGGATTTGTGTACGGTATTACAGGATGCGGGCATGGTCGCCTTTTATGAGAAAAATGGCTACCGTCAAACCCATATCGAGCCTGAAAAAGAAGGTATGGATATGGTTTACATGAAAAAATTGATTGACAAAAGAAAGGATGGTTCGGTTACATTTCTAAACTGAACTCGCTCTAACACTGTGCCAAAAGATAAACTTCTCTAGACTAGCGTCTTCAGAGAATTTTCCTATTTTGGCTTTTGTGTTTTACGGGCTTGGTATCTTAAATATGGAAACATGGCAAGAGTTAAAGTTACAGTCAAGCGTGAGGGAGAGGAGTTGGTTTCAACCTCTTGATTGAGTTAGGTGCCCAAGGGGTAGCAATTGAAGATAGTATGGACTATGTGGGGAATGTCGACCGTTTTGGTGAAATATTCCCTGAAGTCGAGCAACAGGAAGAAATCGTGGTGACCGCCTACTACCCTGATACGGTTGATGTGGCAGTGGTGGAAGCGGACTTGCAAACTCGTCTCTCAGAATTGACCGACTTTATGGACTTAGGAGAAATCAAAGATTGGCACGACTGCCTTGGCTGAGGAAGACTGGGCAGATAATTGGAAGAAATACTATGAACCAGCTCAAAGTACCCATGACCTAACCATCGTACCGTCATGGACAGACTACGAGGCAACTGCTGGCGAGAAGATTATCAAGCTGGATCCTGGTATGGCCTTTGGAACAGGAACTCACCCGACGACCAAGATGAGCCTATTTGCCTTGGAGCAGGTCCTTCGTGGTGGGGAAACAGTGCTAGATGTGGGGACAGGTTCTGGTGTTCTTTCTATCGCTAGCTCTCTCCTAGGTGCCAAGGAAATCTTTGCCTATGATCCGACGATGTGGCTGTTCAGTGTCGCTCAGGAAAATATTGAGCTCAACCCTGGTATGGAAAAACATCCATGTGGCGCCAGGCGATTTGCTTAAAGGCGTGGAGATTGAGGCAGATGTTATCGTGGTTAATATCTTGGCGGATATCCTTATTCATCTGACGGAGGATGCTTATCGCTTGGTCAAGGACGAAGGCTACCTCATCATGAGTGGCATTATCAAGGACAAGTGGGATATGGTGCGTGAGTCAGCTGAGTCAGCTGGATTTTTCCTTGAAACCCATATGATTCAAGGGGAATGGAATGCCTGTGTCTTTAAGAAGACTAAGGATATTTCAGGTGTGATTGGAGGCCAGCATGCAGCAGTATTTTTGTCAAGGGCAGTGCAGTCTCACCTGTCACCATCGAGGACAAGGAAACCCAGCAAGCACATGTTTCAGGTTATGCGCCTGAAAGAAGATGATGAGGTCGCTTTAGTATTTGATGATGGCATTAAGCGTTTGGCGCGCGTGGTCAATGTGGAGGCGCGTCAGTTTGAGCTGGTTGAGGAATTGGATGACAATGTGGAACTGCCGGTCCAGGTGACTATCGCATCTGGTTTTCCCAAGGGAGATAAGTTGAGTTTATCACTCAAAAAGGTAACGAACCAGGTGCCAGTCAGATCTGGGGCCTTCCTGCAGACTGGTCCGTGGCCAAATGGGATGGCAAGAAATTGGGAAAAAGGTTGAAAAACTAGAAAAATCGTCCTTGGAGCAGCAGAGCAAAGTAAGCGTAATGTTGTTCCAAGTATTCAGCTTTTTGAAAGGAAAGCAGACTTTCTAGACCAACTGGACCAATTTGACTCTATCATAGTAGCTTGATGAAGAGTCGAGCCAAAAGAAAGGTGAAGCCGCTGCGCTCTTTACAAGCGGTCTCTGGTCTTGAAAAAGGAGCTAAAACTGCTCTTTATCTTTGGACCAGAAGGTGGTCTGTCACCTGCAGAAATCGAAAAGTTTGAAAGCTAAAGGAGCAGTCTTAGCAGGACTTGGTCCTCGTATTTTGAGAGCAGAAACAGCACCACTTTACGCTTTATCAGCCCTTAGTGTTTTATTAGAACTAGAGAAATAAGAGGAAGAAAATGGAACAAAAACACCGTTCAGAATTTCCAGAGAAAGGAACTTTGGGATTTGACAGCCCTATACCAAGACCGTGAGGACTTCTTTACAGTGCGATAGAGAAGGCGCGTGAAGACATCAATCAATTTAGTCGAAATTACAAGGGCAATCTTCACACTTTTGAGAGATTTTTGAAAAGGCCTTTTGCAGAATTGGAACAAATCTACATCCAGATGAGCCATATCGGCAATACAGCTTTTATGCCTCAACGACAGACTATAGCAATGAAGATTTTTGCCAATATCGCCCAAAGCTGGGATGGAGTTTCAAACAGATGCCAGTGTAGCTTTAACTTTCTTTGATGACGCCTTGGTAGAAGCAGATGAAGAAGTCTTGGACCGTTTGGGTGAGTTGCCCCACTTGACGGCAGCCATTCGTCAGGGCAAAAATTAAAAAAGCCCACTATATGGGGGCTGATGTGGAGAAAGCCTTGACCAATTTAGGAGAGGTTTTCTATAGTCCACAGGATATCTATACTAAGATGCGAGCTGGAGATTTTGAAATGGCTGACTTTGAAGCCCATGGAAAAACCTACAAAAACAGTTTTGTGACCTATGAGAACTTCTACCAAAACCATGAAGATGCTGAAGTTCGTGAGAAATCCTTTCCGTTCCTTCTCAGAAGGACTACGTAAGCACCAAAATACAGCAGCGGCAGCCTATCTTGCTCAGGTCAAGTCTGAGAAATTGTTGGCAGATATGAAGGGCTACGACTCAGTCTTTGACTATCTTCTGGCTGAACAAGAGGTAGACCGTGCTATGTTTGATCGACAGATTGATCTCATCATGAAGGATTTTGCGCCAGTCGCTCAGAGATATCTCAAGCATGTTGCCAAGGTCAATGGTCTTGAAAAAGATGACTTTGCAGACTGGAAATTGGACTTGGATAGCGCTCTTAATCCTCAAGTGACCATTGACGATGCCTATGATTTGGTCATGAAGTCGGTAGAACCTTTGGGGCAAGAATATTGTCAGGAAGTTGCGCGCTATCAAGAAGAACGTTGGGTGACTTTCGCTGCTAACAGTGGCAAGGATTCTGGTGGTTATGCGGCGGATCCATATCGCGTGCATCCTTATGTTCTCATGAGTTGGACAGGTCGTTTTGAGCGATGTTTATACCTTGATTCATGAAATTGGTCACTCTGGTCAATTCATCTTTTCAGATAATCATCAAAGCTACTTCAATGCTCACATGTCTACCTACTATGTCGAAGCACCGTCAACTCTTCAATGAATTGCTTTCAGTGATTACTTGGAGCACCAGTCTGATGATCCCTACGTCAGAAACGATTCGCTCTGGCTCACCGCTTGACAGATACCTACTTCCATAACTTTATCACGCACCTCTTGGAAGCAGCCTTCCAGCGTAAAGGTTTATACACTGATTGAAGAAGGGGAAACCTTTGGAGCAAGCAAACTCAATAGCATTATGAAGGAAGTTTTGACAGACTTTCTGGGGAGATGCCATTGAGATTGACGACGATGCGGCTTTGACTTGGATGCGACAAGCTCACTACTACATGGGTTTGTATAGCTACACTTACTCTGCTGGTCTTGTTATCTCGACTGCAGGTTACCTTCATCTGAAACATTCAGAAACTGGAGCTGAAGACTGGCTCAATCTCCTCAAATCAGGAGGTAGCAAGACACCGCTTGAGTCAGCCATGATTATCGGAGCTGATATTTCAACAGATAAACCACTCCGTGATACAATCCAATTCTTGTCTGACACAGTTGACCAGATTATCGCCTACAGTGCCCAGTTGGGAGAGTAGGGGGAATTTAGGATAAGGATATGAACAGAATTAAAAAATGGCTGGAGCAGGATTCACAAAGAATACGTTTTATAAAAATAGGCCTAGTCTTGTTGGGAATCATTTTATTGATTGCTCTTCCTACTCTCTATCTTGTTTTGAGCGGAGTTGGTATTTGGTATTTTGTAAAGAAAGTACCAGATATTCGAAAAAGAAATTTAATGATAGGACTTTTTGTTGTTAGTTTTATTGTAGTTTCTCTTCAAACTCCGACAGTCACAAAGAAAATTTCATCTTCTCAATCAGAAACTAAGCAAACTGCGGCATCCACTGCTAAAGTAGAGTCAACAACCGATGCTTCATCTAGTACAGAAGAAGCAAAACGAGTTGAAGAAGAGAAAAAAGCTAAAGAAAAAGCAGAAGAAGAGAGAATTGCCAAAGAAAAAGCTGCAAATGAGTTGCAAGAAAAAGGTGAAACCTTAGTCAAACAATTGGAAGAAAGTCAAGATGCAAGTCAAGTGAAGTCTGCTAAAGAAACAGTTAATCAGATTGAAAATAATGATAAAAAGGCAGAATTACTTGGTAGGATAGATGCAGTTGAGTCTTTAATTTCTCAAAAAGAAGAAGAGAAAAGAATTGCACGTGAAGCTGATACTAAAGCCCAACAGCAAGATAGAATTGTCTATGTTGCAAACCATGGAAAATCAAAAGTTTATTGGTATAGTAAGGATAGAATGCCTTCAAAAACTATTAAATCTAATGTTGTCGAGATGACAGAGGCCGATGCAATTGCTGCAGGAAAAACTCTATCTCAAAAAGAATAAGATAGAAAGTTATCTTGGGACGGCTTTTTGAACAGTTGCTAGAAATGTAGAGGTATTGACCATGTATCAAGAGTTACTTAGAAAAATAGCAGAAGAAAAACCAAGTTATAACCAGGAGGGAATCCAGTGGCTACTTGATCATTTGGGAGATCCTTCTCCAGAAATTCGCGATGACCTTGTTTTTACAAGCTTTGCTAGAGGGATTCAGGAAGAGCTATTTACACAGGAACAATTTCATTTCATTGCTGAGGAAATTTTATCTGATGGAGGACTAGACAAAGAGATTGATAAGGTAGGCTTGTCAACCCTTGAACGTTCTTTTAGGGCGCTTATTTATGCAAATCTCTTGTCTGCTGATGCCAACCAGCAATCGGTTTTTTATCAGGGATTACAATCAGAAATTCGTAATGTCCTTTTAAATCAAGGTTTGTACTATCTTTCAAAAGAAAAGGATACAACAGGTTTTTCAAGTCAGTATGGTTGGGTTCATGCTTTTGCACATGGAGCCGATTTACTAACAGAGGTGGTTTGTCATCCAGACTTTCCTAAAAATAGAGTTCATGAAGTATTTGATATACTTGGCCAACTATTTAAAAGAATTTCGATTCGCTTTACAGATGATGAGGATTGGCGTTTAGCAAGAGTGATCTATGAACCTATTTTACAAGGGAAGTTGAAGCAAGAGCAAGTAGCTTCTTGGATAAAAACTGTTGACTTTCCGATAGAAGAAAGGAAGATTTTTATAAATTTTTCCAACTTCAGATCCTGTCTGTTGGAAGTCTATGTCCAACTTGACCAGAGAAATAGTTTACAAGATGACTTGAAAGAAGCTATCCAGTCTTTTCAATACTAGAGATTAGCTAATAGTTCTATGATTTCCAAACAATTTCCAATCAATTCTCTTGAAACCCTTTCCCTCTTTTTA